>Ga0116147_1001286_pt1 | contig 27880 bp, 14 predicted proteins | sample AD_JPNHG3_MetaG_FD_89749 | JGI IMG/M metagenome (GOLD analysis project Ga0116147, IMG submission 89749) | Active sludge microbial communities of municipal wastewater-treating anaerobic digesters from Japan - AD_JPNHG3_MetaG | ecosystem: Engineered > Bioreactor > Anaerobic > Digestate | place...
AAGAGCCGTATGTGGGAAATCCACAAGTACGGTTCTGTGAGGGGCGTTGAAATACCTCACGAGACTGAAAACGTTTATCAAGTAAGTTAAGGAAAGGTATCATATTATGTCTACTCGACAAAGCACGGCATTGCACGGTTTTTTTAGCGATGTATTCAGTGTGGCATGCGTGTTGACGGTCTGGACTCTTGCAGCATCGGGCGCTCCCTTGACCGAGCGCCAGGCGCTTGACAGGCTGTCCGTATGGATGGACGGACATCCGGTGATGGGGTGCGTGGCGGGACGCGCCATCGCGTCAACGGTCATATTCCCGGAGAGTGGCAGCGCCTACAGCGTCTACGTCGTAGTCTTCTCTCCGGCCGGATATGCTGTGCTCAACAGCGATGACCGGCTGCCGCTCACCGTCGCCTTCAGTGCTTCGGCAAGCGTCAGTCTGGCAGACCGGCCAGACAACGCTTTCCGCGCTGCTCTGCTGTCCCATGCGGAACAGGCGGCGCTTACATTAGGTGGAATGGACGAGAGAACCGCGCCAGACCAGTCCTACCGGCGTGCGGCTGGCCGTGCGCCGTTGAGCGTTGAACAATGCGGCCCCTATCTCACGACCACCTGGAACCAGACCAACCCGTACAATCTGTCGTGTCCCGTGGCCCCCGGTGCCCCTTACGGCTACGGCGGCCGTGCGCCGGCCGGCTGTGTTCCCGTCGCTTACGGTCAGGTGCTGAATTACCACCGCTGGCCGATTCGTGGACAAGGCACGCACAGCTACACCGATTACAGCGGAGATGTCACCGGTACGCACAGTGCCCATTTCGGCGTGCCGTTCGACTGGACGGCCATGCAGTCCAGTTACGATATCTGGGCCGTCTCCCAGCCCGGAGACGTTGAGGTCGCCGACCTCATATACCGCTTGGGAGTTGCGGCGGACGCCGATTACGAGAGCGATGGCACCAGCTCAAGTATTGAGACGCTGGGCAGCCGCATCAACATGCACCTTTTTTATGAGCCTGTGACTCCGGCGGGAACGCAAGCCGAACTGCTTTCGAGCCTTGATGACAATCTGTACGCGGGTGATCCGGCTATCATTGGGATTCCCGGTCATGCGGTCGTGGCGGATGGACTGTTGAAAGATGGCGGAACCGTTTCGTACCATATCTGCTACGGTTGGGGGGGCGTGAACGACGGCTGGTGGTCTGCCAGCAGTGTCCCCGGCGGCCCGTTCACAGATGGCTGCACGGGCATCCGTCCCATGCTGATGGCCTTCCCGACTAAACAGGCGGTGACATCGGTGGCCGGTGATCCCGTGACGCTCGAGTGGCTGCTGCCGGTCCGCCGCGAACAGGAGGCCGAACGCATTCAGATTCAGCGGCTGACACCGCAGGCCGGCACGTGGAGTTCCGACGCGTCAACCCTGGAGCATGCCGTGTCGAGCGGTTGGGAGATCAGTCCTTCGGGTCGTTCGGGATCCTGTTGGTTTGCCGGACCGAACGGGCCCAAAACCTTGACGCTCACCGATCTTTTTGTTCCCAACGCGACGGCATCGCTCACCTTCTGGCTTAAATTCCAACTGACTGCCGCGATGTCCTTCCGGGTCGCGGTTTCCAGTGACGGTGGGGAGACCTATACAACCTTGTTCGAGAGAACAAACGCCATTCAGGCAAACTGGGGATCCCATACGGTCGGTCTTGGTGCGTATGCCGGCGAGCAGATCCAGGTCCGGTTTGAATTGACCCGGGGGCTTTCGTATTACACGAACGGCGGTGTCTGGCTCGACGACCTCAGCGTCACCTCCGGCACCTGGTCGCGCTGGATGCCGTTCGCCGAGGACACGACGCTCGCCTCGCGCCGCTATTCCGAACAGCGGGAGCTGTTGGACAACTGTGCCGATTTTACAGGTTTCGAGGTGACGTCCACGGAGACGTATAAAGATTGGACCATCAGCACCGATAGCGGGGTAGATCACTGCTTCTACAAGCAGGCCGGAGGTTATTGGGACCGCGAATACCACCTGACCGCGAACGCGCCTGTCACTCCCGGTGCCGGGACGCGGCTTCTCATGCGCTGGAAATATATGTTCTATATGGAACGTTTCCGCGTGATGGTCTCGTCAGATCGATCGACCTTCACGGAAATCTGGAGTACGGATGGCACCTCGGATTGGACGGAGCAAGCTATCCCGCTCGGTGCCTACGCCGGGCAATCGATCTATCTGCGGCTGGAATACGTGCCAGAGAGCTATTACACTGAAGGAGGGGTCTGGATCGACACCCTCTGGCTGCAGGAGGTTGAGTATCCTGAACTGGAAGGTCAGCCTGTGCATGTCACGCTTCTGACGGACCCGTTTGAGGCCGGCAGCTACACGTTGGCGTCGGTCGTGAAGGATGCCAATGGGGCGTTTCATACGCGTTCGCCTGCCTTCACCTTGAATGTGGTTGCATCACGTTTTGCTCATCGGCTTGAACCTGGTGGGAGCGTCACGCTCACCAACTATTACGGTAGTGATCAACGGCTTGAGATCCCGTCGGAATGGGAGGGGGGGCCGGTCTCTGGGATCGCCGCAAACACGTTTGCCGGCACGCCCGTCGTTTCCGTGATTCTGCCCGCCTCGATCACGACGATAGAAACCGGTGCCTTTGCCGGTGCCGCCTCCCTGCAAAGGCTATTTTTCGCGGGCGATGCGCCATCCGTTGCAGCCAATGCATTGGAGGGTTCGAACGTGACCGTTTACTATCTGCCGGGAAGGACGGGCTGGTCCTCTAGCCTTGGCGGTCGGCCGGCCTTGCTGTGGAATCCCGCAGGTACGGGACTCGGTTTCCTGAACGGGATTTTCAGTTTCACGCTGACCGGCACCGCGCTGATTCCTGTGCACGTGCAGGCGACTACCAATCTGCAATCCGCTGTCTGGTTCTCTCTCACCAACACCGTGATCGATGGCTCCGGAGCAGTCAAGGTCAGCGACCCAGAGTCTCCGGCCCATGACACGCGCTTCTATCGCTTCGTATGGCCGTGAGAGCTCACGGGTTTGATCGCTGAAGCAACACACCCGCGTGCCCGCAGGGGATCACCACCTTGCCCTCATGAAAAACGGCGATGTCCGGATTGCCGGAAAGTTTCCAGGCGTTCAACAATACGGGCCGCTCGGGATCGGTGAAGTCGTAAAGTGCGGCGCGGCGGTCGATCCGGCTGGTGAAGACAACACGCTTGCCGTCCGAGCGCGGAATGCCGTTGATCGCGTCTTCGCGTTCACCCGGGAACGCCGCCGGGAGCTTGCGGAAGTTCCATTTGCTTCCATCAGCGGGGTCTCCTTCACCGGGACGAAGCCATGCGTAACTGCCTTTTGCGCTGGCGATGGACAACCCATCGCGGAAAGTGCAGATGCCACTCGACAGGCTCAACCGGTTGACCAGCGTCTCAACGCTTTGCCGCGGTGCGGGCTGAGCAGCGAGATCAAACCACTTGACGCTGGCGTGGGCGTTGTTGAACGCAAAGTGACGTCCATCGGGCGAGGCGTCGGCGAGATACTTGTCCCAACCCGGACACGAGCCGCTGTGCAACACATGCTTGAATGCCGGTAACGCGCGAATGTCATAAAGCTCAATCCCGCGACGGTCCGAACAGAACAGCCATCCCGGTATGGTCGGCTGCACGTAAAGCGCCAGATCCTTTTCATTGGAGATTTTGGGTAGCCGCGCGATCTCTCTGAATGACGTGGCCCCGTCCAGTTCGTACACGCCGAATCCGTCGTGCCCTTCGGCCGTGTAAAGGCGGTTGCCGTCCACCTTCACATCGAATACTTTGTCGTGCCCCGGCAGTTTGGCGAGCTCCTGAAATCCGCCGTTGTTCGGCAGGATGCGTAGGGCGTACAGCCCCGCGTCGCCGCAGGCGGCGTAGACAATATCGCCTTTCACAGCGACGGCGCGTGCCTGTCCGATCTCGCGCGGCTTCCACACATGCCAAGCGGCGGCATCGACCGCATAAGGCTCCCGATAGGAGGCGTTCTTGGGCGGTGCGCCGCGGTCGAAAGGCTCTGCCTTGGCACGCGGGCACGGAATCGCGAAAACGCCTGCGCCGTTGACGGCCGCGTACACGACGCCATCAGCCACGGCCACGGAACCGATACAATCGCTCGGCCAATTCGGGCGCTTCGGGTTGGGCGAGACCCAGCGGTCGAGCGTGCGGGGATGGGTTCTATCCGAGATGTCCACGGCGAACAAGCCGTTGTGCGTTTGGGCGGCGAACAGCAGATTGCCGGACGTGCGGGGCGTCCACATGTCGAGCCCGCGCGCGTAGAACGGCGGATAGTCTACGCGGCTGACGCGTTTCGGATGCGCCGGGTCTGTGACGTCGAAAATGTCGAGCCCGTGCCCCATGCCGCCGCCGTCGGACGGGCCGCCGAAACGTTTCATCTCTTCGGTCATCACGCCGCCCGACACCGTGCGGTGCTTGGAATGGTGGCCTGTGGCGGCGAACAGATAGTTGCCCTGCAGCCAGACGCCATCACCGTAACCGTAGAGCTCCACATGGTCGGTCTGGCGGATGGCCTTCATGTCGTGCGCGTCGAAGACGGTGACATATCCCGAGCCCCAGTCGCCTGAATAGAGCCACCCGTCGCGGTAGACAACGCTTTGGGATTCGTCCGTTTTGCGCATCGCGATATGGCGCGGGTTGTCCGGATCGGAGACGTCGATGAACTCCACACCGTTCTGACGCTGGCCGAGGAAACAGACATCACCCGCCACATCGACGCCGGTCGCGAGTTCACAGCAGTCGAAGCGGGAGCGCACACGTGGCGCCTGCGGCTTCGTCGCATCGACGATCCACAAGCCGTATTCGCGCGTGGAAACATAGGCCATTCCCTTTTGCACGGCGATCTGGCGCACGCCGCCCAGTCCGCCGACCTCGCCCAGTTTCCGCGGCGCGAGCGGTTTCGAAATGTCGTAGACGTAGACGCACGGGCCGGCACCCGCGTAGAGCGTATGCCCCTCGATGCACAGCGCCATCGCCCTGTCGCCGATGCCTTCTATCCGAAAGGCCTCGCCGAACACCTTGTCACCCGTAGCTTTCACGACCGCCATGGACGTGACCGCGAAAAAAAGCAAACATGCTACCCCTGTTTTCATCATGCCTCCTCAATCCAATTCCTTCCCACACAAAGGCCCGAAGGCCACAAAGGTTTTTCCACAATGCCCATTCTCTTCGTGCCCTTTGTGTGAGAAACAACTCATGTGCTGTGATAGTGTGAGGGACAAGGCCCGCTAACGCGCGCCGGCGGCCAGTTTCGCGATCTCGTCGGCCGTCAGCACGCGCCGGTAGACGCGCACATCGTCGAGGCATCCGCGGAAGCGCGCGCGATCCAGATCTGCACGGTGCGCACCGATGACGACATGTTCGCCGGGGTTGATGAAGCCGCGCCGATCCAGCGTGTCGGCCTCCTTGCCGTTCACGTAGAGACGCATGACCTTGTTGTCGAAGGTCGCGGCCACATGTGACCAAGTGTTGACGGGCAGCGGTTCCGGGCCGGTCAACGAGTGGCTCCAACGCTCGTGCGGCACTTGCCAGGTCACGCGCCCGCCGCCGAGTCCGACGCGGTAGCCATCCGTGCCGGTGTTCACGGTGTTCAACATCCAGCGGTCGCTTTGAGCTTTCTCAGAGGGGTTACACCAGAGGGCGACGGTTACGCCGCCGGGACTGAAGAAAGGCGCGGGAGCCGTCGCGGTCGCGCCGCCTTGGCCGCAGCGCAGCACTCGGCCGCCGCGGCCGTTCTCCAGCGTGAGGCCCTCGCAGGCGAGGTGACAGCGGTTCGGCGAAGCGTCTGCCAGAAGGCCCGCTTGGGTTGTGTCCTCAAATGTCCAGTTGGCCAGCAGGTCGCCGGTGATGCGGATCGGCTGCCACGGCATGCGGTCGCCAAAACCCGCGCGGGCCGCCTCGTAACGCCGTTGCGGCGGCTGTAGTCCAACATCTTCGGGGATGATGTCGGTCTCGGCCTCCGGCGCCCACGCGCGGCAGAAGACGCGCTTGATGGCGTTGACGAAGCTGAAGCCCGTGCCGGTGGTCGGCTCGATGTAGTGGCCCTCGCCGAACTCGGTCCAATTATCGAAGACCACGATCTTGCTGTCCCAGCGTCCCGCCGGTTTGGCGTCGACGAGTGCCTTGGCGTCGCGGCAGGCCGCTTCGAAATTCTCGGCCTTGGGGTCTTTGATATAGCTCCCGATACCGCGTTTGACGCGGCCCCATGGACGGTCGTCGCGCCCCATCACCACGTTCGGGATGTCCGGCACATCGCCGGTACAGGCGTCGCGGTCGACCCACGTCTGACGGTAGCGGCTCAGCACATCGGCGTGATCGCGGTAGGAGAGGCCAGACGGGTCTTCGCCGACCGGATTGACGCCGGCGGGCGACAGGCCGTAGCCCGTGACCGCGTCCCATCCGCTGGTGGCGATGTCCGCGCCGAGCTTGGCGTTGGCCGCGTCCATGCAGGCGATGACGCGCAGGCCGGCGAATCCGGCCTGACGGCACCGTTCGCGCATCTTGTCGAGTGCCACCTTCGTGTTTTCGGCACCGCCCAGTTCGGCGAGCAGCACGCGCGGCTGCCACACGAAGAGGACCGGCTTATTCTCGATCTTGAGGTAGGAAGGATGGGTGAAGTAGTTTTCGATCCAGAACGGCAGCACGTTGTCGAGCAGGTCGGCCTCGTTCTTTACGCCTTTGGCGCAGCCGTTCTCCCACATGATGGTGAAGGTGAACGGATCGCGGTATTTGGCGTTGTAGAGGCCTTCGTGAATGGCGTGCCCGAGGCGGTGGGTGATGGCCGGCTCAAAATCGGCGCGGTACCAGCAGTAGATGAAGCCGTTGATGCCGTGGTCGAGCGCGTACTTGATGTGCCAGTCGGCCACCTCAGGTGTGCCCTCATCGTACCAGCCGATGGCCGGACGCTTCTCCGGCCACGGCTCGATCCGCTTCCAGCCCCAGTGCGTGCCCTCTTTCCAGAGCGCGCAGTAGTGCATCAGGGTGATGTAGTCGGTCGCGGCCGGCTGCGGTTGCGGCACGTAGCCAGTCCAAGGCAGATCGGGCCACGGCTCAACCGTCAGTTCGAGTTCCTGCGCACTTGTTTTTGCACCCTTGGCGGAGACCGTCACGCGCACGGTATAGGTGCCGGGACGGTCTGCTTGAATGTGCCAGGTCGCCATATCGAAATCATCCATGCCCAACCACTCGATGTTCCGTTTTGTCCCGTCAATGACCTTGACGCCCTTGGGCACCTCCAGCCGCGCGGTGATCCCTTCGGTCTCCCCGCCGACATTCTGGATGCCGGCCACCACGCTCTCCTCGCGGCCGGGACGCAGCTTGGCTCGGCCTGCGGCAAGGGAGCGGATGTAGAAGACGGGCATGCCGACGGGACGGTTCGCTAAGACCAGACTGCGGATTTTCACCGGTTCGGTCGCGCCGGAGAAGCTGATGGCCAGGCGGCGGAGTTTACCCGTCCAGGCATCGGACATCGTGCCGGAGAGGATTGTGGGGCGGCCGCCCGATTGCGGCGTGAAGCTGAGCGATCCGGCTCCTGAGTCGGTCATAAAATCGAGCGTCCCGGTCACGTTGCGGCTGCCTGCGTCCACATTGAGGCAGATGATCGGATATGGCGCCAGATCAACCGATAACGTCGGGTTGGCCACCATGGCCGCCGTGACGGGGAAATCGGCAATGAGCGCGTCTTTCTCGATGCGGCAGGACGCCCCGTTGAGCGGCTGCCAGCCTGTCCAAGCGTCTGGGCCACACAGCACAGCCGGCGCATCGAAACTTTCAGCATTTGGGGAGGGTTTCACAAGCGTGCGCGACACAGTGCTGAGAAACCCGGGACGTGTCTCGGCCGGGGGCGTCCCATCGACTGGCAAGGATGCCAACAGCGCACTCCGTTCTATGGTCGGGCTGAACAGCTCGAAACGCGACAGCGTTCCTGCGGCCGGCCCGATCAGCAGCGGTTTTGAGCCGGACGCGATCCGGCCAAAGCGCGACTGGCTGAACTCCTCGCCGTTAACGGTCAGCCGCATCGCCTGTCCCGTCCACAACGCACGCACGTCATACCAGGTGTTTGTTGTGATCCGCGGCCCGAGCAACCGGTTCTCCCATTTGCCTTCAATCTGGACAAAGAAGGCCAGATGTCCGCCTTCACCTTGCTCATTGATGCGCAACAGGTACTCGCCGTCCTTCATGGCCAGGTTCTGGACGCCGCTCCGGCGCTCGTCGAGCCGGAAACGGCACACGATCTCCAGACCTGGGCGCAGACGCAGCTCCGGGCGGTCGGCGACCTCGACGGTTCGCCTGCCCGTTAAGCGCAGATCCTGTTGATCGAGGACGAAGGCCGGTTTGCCACCCTCCGCAACGGTTTGGGCAGACCGCGCGTGCGGCGCGGCGCAGGCCCAAAGCGACAATGAAAGGACGAGCACATTCCGGCAACTCACGATGGCGCGCATGTTGTTTCCTTGGAGGGGTGGCTTATCTCAGTTGCAGAATCGTTCCCGGCGTGGGATAGCGCGCAACCATGAAAATCACCTGGGGGGCGTCATCGAGCGATGCCGCCTGGATGGAATGTAACGTAAAGTTGTTCTGCGCACCTCGGTCGATCCCAAAAATATGGAGCATCAGGGTCGCCGCGCCGCGTTCCTGTGCCGCTTTGAGATGCCGCGTGATGTCGAAGAACATGTAATCGCCCGTCAGATAGCCGGCATTCAGCATGTTGAAGCGTGCGATCACGGAGGGATCGTCTGGCTGCACACTGCTGGCGCCACTCCCGCCAAGTATACTGTTCCAGGTCGGGGTGGCGTCACCGCTTTCCGTCCAACCGGGATCCGTTGTCTCGCGGATCACAACGTCATAATCGAGGTTCGTGTTCTGAGACTTCAGCCGCACCCGGAGCGTGGCCTGCACGAAGTCGGGCAGATTATCGGTGCCCACTCGCAGAAATGCTTCACGCTGGAAATTTATGTCGTTGTCCGACTTGATTTCTACGAGCGGATTCATTGCATAGGAGTCGTCCGCGTAACTGCCGCCCCGCACAAAGGTGTCAGCCAGAATCGATCGCGTGAAGGTCCGTGTCAAGGGTTGCGTTACAGACGCTGCCTCAGAAATTGTGCCGTCGGCGTGCACCGCGCGCACCGTGTACGTGTAGTTGCGGTCGTTCCAAAACGCCGCATCGATATCGGTGAAGGTGGTGTCGGTCACATCTTCAGCAACCGTGACGGGCTCATTGGCGGGGGGTGCGGTACGGGTGACGATGTAGCGCACGGCGCCCGCGACTGGACGCCAGTGCAGGGTGAAGCCCGGCCCCTCAGCCACCGGATCGGCCCTCAGCCCCTGCGGCGCACCGAAGCCACAGCCGCTCAACAGCAATACCGGTCGCTTCAGTTCCGATGAGTTCTCGCGTGACACGACATGCATGTAGCCGGCTGAATGCTGCAGGGTGTCGTCGCCGGTCAGGAACAGCGTCAGATAGCGTTTCCCGTCTGCGGCCGCCTGCCGGACCGCTCGGTCACATCGGCCTCGATCCAATTGTCATACTTGTTGGAAGGGTCCTTGTACGCACAATAAATTCGCGCCAGTTCGTTCGCGCCTGGCACCGCCGTGGAGCGCGATGGCGGCGTGTGTCCGGGCGGCGGATTGTTGTAGTTGATCGTGTCTTCGTTCCAGTCGCCGAAATCGCCCTGTCGCACGATCACGTTCACCGGGCTATAAGCGCCATCCTGGGCGGAAACATTGACGCGCAGGCGCGCGTTGGCAACCGACGCCAGGTCGTCAACCCGGAATTTAAAAAAGACCTCACGAGCCGGTGATCGCTTGAGCGGCAGGGTCGCGTTGGCACCATAGTAGGTCGTCTTTGTATTTTCGTCGATGGCGGTGTCCGCTTCCGGATACCGCTCCTCTACTGCATGCATGCGGATTGCCACGGGGCGCGAACTCTCGGCTGTACCACTCGGCAGTACGGCAGTCAACGTGTAATAGTAGAGCCTATCCATCTCTGCGGTGAGGTCCTTGAACGATGTGTCTGTCGTGGTTGTCAGGATCGTGTAAGGCCCCTCCGGCGCCACGGCGCGCCGCAGGACGTAGCTGGTGGCACCACGGTACGGCAACCAGCGGACTTCGACATAACCTTTCGCGTCCGAGACCTCCGGCGGTTGGGTGCGCCCCAGGGTGTAAAAGAGATGCGGCCTACGGCTGGCCGTGGTCTGGTCCAAGGAGTGTATAGCAAAATTGAATCCGCCGATATCGTCAAGGCGCAGAATGCCGATACTCAGTTTTTGGTCGGCATTGACACGTGCGGCCTTGCGTACCATCTCGGTCACATCGACCTCCATCACGGTGTTGGCGGGTTGCGCCAGAGCCGACACGCGGTCGCTTTCCGGCAAACCGTACACGCGTGGGGTCGGCGGCGCATAACCGGGCGGAGGATTGTTGAAGGTCACGGTATTCGCACTCCAGTCGTTGGAGGGCATGCGGACAAACTGAACGGTTATCTGTGATGGCTGGGCATCACCGCCGCTGGCCTGAGAGGTTGTCACTCGCAATACGGCACGTTCGACGTGGCCCAGACCTGCGATGTCGTTAAAAAGCAGGTACGCTTCACGGTGGTACCCCCGGTTTGAAGCGTTGTATTTGATTGTGAGTGCTGTTGCGGCCGCTAAATTTGAATCAGGATTGTCGCCGTGGATATAGGTGTCTTCGGAGGCATAAAGCGTTACACCCCCAGTGGAGGCGTCCGCCCAGACGGCTGGAGAGGCATCGGTCTCGCCCTGGGGCGTTATCGCAGCCACACGGTACCAGTAGCGTTGGCCTGCGGTGAGCCCCGTATCCTTGAAGCGGGACTCGGTCACGTCGCCACCCACGGGGGTGAAGGGCCCTTCGGCGGCGGGCGCACGGTAGACACGATACGCCTGGGCGTCATTGTAGGCCTGCCAGATGACCGTAATGGCGCCGGTGTCCGGGCCGCCCTCCGCCGTCACGCCATACGGTGCGTCACTGCTGAGCAGCAGGGTGGGGCGATAGGCGGCGACGGCGTTCTCTTTTGAGCCAAAATTGGCCGGGTTTCCGGTCACTACAGTCAGGGAAAACAGGTTGAGAGTCAGGTCGCCAGTGCCGGCGGCAGCTGTACGGACGGCATCGCTGACATCGAAATACAGGAATTCGCCGGACTGCGGTAACGTGGCGCTTCCCACGACCGTCGGGTCGTTATCCGCTACAAAGACCGTCGGGATACGTAACCCCCCCGGCGTGTTGGTCCAGGTGACTTCGGTCTCGTTCCACTCCAGATCATGCAGTGCCCTGAGCACCACATCCTGCGTGGGCGGTGTTGTGCTGCGGCTCTGCACATACAGTCGCAACACGGCGGAACGCACGTTCCCCGCACCGGCCACGTTGAAGCGCAAAAAGGCCTCACGCGCGTCGGATCCTGAAACGCGCTTGAGTATTAATGTCGAGTCCGTCCCGTAGTTCGTGTTATCCCCGCGCAGATAGGTGTCGTGCGTTGGCAGGAGTGTGAAGGATGGGGTCGTCTTCAGATCAGCACCGCTAAAAATCGCCTCCACACTGCCGGTCTCGTCAGCAGAGGTGGCAAGCATTCCGATCAAACCGGTCAAGGCAGGTGCCGTGTTCGGTAGCGTCGTCGTGCCGGCCGTTGTCCAGGTGCTGTCGCCCTCGGCCCTGTAAGAGGCGGTCACCGTCAAGCCGGCGCAGGTGAGACGCAGCCAAATCGGCTCGTCCGGCACCACACTGGTCGGTGTGGTCACCACCTGCGGCGTCGTGCCGGTCGTAGCACGTGTCGCCAGTCCGACAGTATAACCATCGGGGCCGGGCGTGGCGAACAGCGTGACGCTGGATGAGCCGGGGGTACGGTCGGTGCGGAAGGACACGCCAGCGCGGCGTTCCGTGCCGGCACCGTTCAGGCTGTCGAGCCGTGCGGTGAACGAGAAATCGCCAGTCACGTCACGCGTCACCAGATGGCCGGCATCCGCCGCGTCGGTCAAAGTGTTGCCGTTCGCGAGAATCGTGATCGAGCCCGTTGCGAGATCAAAAAGCGCGTTGCCGTTGAGCTTCGTGTCGCCAATGTCCTCGTGCCGCCACGGATACGGAACGGGCGCGAACACGTCGGCTGGAACCTCCTCCGTCACTTCCGGCGCACCGACACGCCGCCAGTGCAGTGTCAGTGCACGGTCGGTCGTGTTTTGAAAATAATCAAGCCGCACGGGATACGCGCGTCCCGCTTCCAGTCGCACGGGGCCGGACTGGGCGAGAGAGCGTCCGCCGTACCAGTTGTTGAGGATTTCGGTGTCACCGACCGTGAGACAGACCCCGTCGTCGGAATCGGAGAAGAAGGTGTAGGTGTCAGTGGTGTCTACGACGAGGCTGGCAAAAAGCTCGGCACGGTAGTTGACGGTCGAGCCCGCGACCGTTGCCGCGGCAGCGTTGGTCAGATGGCTTTCCACGCGCGAAAGCACCGGCGGAATGGCTCCGGTCGGCGAATAGTAGTTCGCATACCAGCCCTGCGGACGGGATGCAACGAGGTTGGTCGTCGAGTACGGTGTACGGATCGTCGTACTGGAACCCAGTGTCACATTCGCTGGCGGGGTGAGCCCTTCCTGCGGCACAGGCACGGCAGTGGCCGTGTAACGGTACCAGATACCGGTCTCGGCGGTTTCATCGGTGAATGAGGCGGTGGTGAGACCGCTGGCCAGTAGCGTGTCAGAACCGTCAGAACCCGCACGTGAAAGGTTGTACGTATATTCCCACCCCGCGGCGAGCGTCGGGAGGTCGGTCACCCAGGAGATCTCGTTGCCGGTCGGGGTCGTCTGTGCGGCCACGAGGGGACGCGCCGTGACCTGCGTGAAGGTGTTGGTGAGGACGGGGGCGGCGCTGGCATTGCCGCTGGTCACAAACACACCGGCATTGAGATTTTCGCCCATGGCGACAGTCGGCGAGAGCAGCAGTGTCCAGACCCCGTTGGAATTATAATAGCAGCGGCACACGTTGCCCTGACGGATCAGACGGAAGGCTTGAGGGTCACTGGCGACGTTATTTCGGCTAGAGGATGTGGAGGTGGCGTTGAGGGTCAATCGCCCGGATGCGGAGATGCGGTCGGGTTCAGTGCCGAGTGTGCCACGCATGTGGGCGATGACCGCATTGCGCGAACCGCGCCCGTTGTGTTCGCGGATCATCACACCGGCGCGGGCGTTGCGCGAAAGCGCCGCGTCGGTCGGCTGTGCGACGACCGCGTAGACGTCGCAATCGCCGTGGACGGGCTTGAACACGAAGCGCGCGCCGTCATTGGCGGCACCGTACATGTCGTTGCCGGAACCCGCTATGGTGAAGGTCCCCTCCGCATAGCTGCTCCATCCCGGGTTGTTGGTCTGATAGGTTCCAAAGGCAGCATCGATCCACTCGTCGGGCAACGCTTGCCCGCTCGCACTCATAGCTAACGCGACGGCGACAACCGGCGCCAAACATTTAGTAAACATGGTGGTTCTCCTGCTTGATTCACCCAACAGCAAAGCCTTCCGCCCGGCAAGCGACCGATAAACGTGACGGACGGTTCGAATCCGCCCGTCAACAACGGTACGTCTCTCTTAAACGACAAGTGTCACCGTTGACAAAGATGGATAAAACGGCGCGGAGTGTCAAGTCGGGAATCGTCTGTCAGAAGGCGATGTCGAGGATCACCGGCAGGTGGTCGGAACCGATGGGCGGGCCGAGCCGCCGCGCAGTGACACGCACGTCGGGTGAGTGCGCAGCGTGGTCCAAAGGAATACGCGCGAAAGGCGGCAAGAAGGTGGGCCAGGTCGGCTGCAGGCAACGTCCGCGCGCGCTGTCGCAGAGGCCGCTGTCGGCAAGAAAGGTCTGGAAATAAGTGGACCACGGGGTGTTGTTGAAGTCACCGGTCACGACGCAGGGGCCTTGGACGCTGCGCACATGCTTCGCCAGCCGTTGCAGATGCCGATTGCGCCCCTGCCAGCGGGAGCGGCTGTACGGGGCGAACGGGTGGGCGCCGATCACCGTGAGCGGTCGTCCGTTGACGGTCAGCCGCGCTCGCGTCGAAGGCACGGCATCGTCTGAGTCCAGATAGAGGATCTCCGCCGTCTGCGCGTTCGTCTTGCCATAGATGGCGGCCCCGAAATTGTCCTCGCGCGGTACGGCTGCGAAGACGGGATAGGCGTTGGTCAGCCCCGCAAGGTCATTCAGCCAGCGTTGGTTCGTCTCCTGGAGCACGATCACGTCGGGCGCTTCACGGGCGACGAGGCTGAGCAGCGCGGCGGCGTCGCGGTTGCCGGTGAGCACGTTGGCCTGCAGAACACGGATTCGTGCGGCTGGCGCGAAGATCGCCGGTGGCTGTTGGGGCGCAACGGGCAAGCACAGCATCAGCACCGGCAGCACGTTCACGGCGGCAAACGCGACGCCGGTTATCGCGTGGTGCCAGTGGCGAGCCGTACATTCAGGCAACACATAGAGCGCGAAGCAGCCGGCGAGTTGCAGCTTGAAATGGGTGAAGAGTTCCAGATACCAGGCGTGCCGGCCGAAGAGTCCGGCCAGCGTGAAAAGCACACCAAGGAACGCGGCGCGCTCGACAAGCCGGTGCAGACGGGTGAGCAGGATGCGGGCAGCGGTGTTCATGCGGGCGGCAGGAGGCCGGAGTGGCGCAACAGGGCGGCGACGGTCGGGGCGCGTCCGCGGAAACGGCGGTAAACCGCCATCGGGTCTTCGCTCCCTCCCAACGCCAGCAGGGTGTCGCGGAAGCGCAGGCCGGTGGCGCGCACCGCCGCGTCATCCGTCAGCCCGGCCTCCTCAAAGGCGGCGAAGGCGTCGGCCGAGAGCACTTCCGACCATTTGTAGCTGTAGTAGCCGGCGGCATACCCCCCGCCGAAGATGTGCGTGAACGAGCAGAGGAAACGGTCTTCCGGCAACAGCGGCGTGGGCAGATAGATCGCGGCGTTCTGCCGTTTGACGGTATCGGCGTCCGGCCATTCCGGCCGCGGATAACGCGCGTGGAGATCCATGTCGGTGGCCGCGAAAAAGAGCTGGCGGCACATCGCGGTGGCGGCCCGGTAGTTCTTGGCGGCGACGAGCTTGTCGAAAAGCGCGTCCGGCAACGGCTCGCCGGTCTCGACGTGACGGCTGAGGCTTTTGAGTGTGGCGCGGTCGTAGCACCAGTTCTCCATAAATTGGCTGGCGATCTCGATGGCGTCCCATTCGATGCCGTTGACGCCGGAGGCCTCGGGTTCCTCCACGGTGGTCAGCATGTGCTGCAGCGCGTGGCCGAACTCGTGGAAGAGGGTGGTCACCTCCTGGAAGCGCATGACGGGCGGCTGGCCGCCGACCGGCACGCTCTGGTTACAGACCAGCACGGCCATAGGCAGTTGCAGCGTGCCGTCGGGGCGGCGGTCGCGCGAGCGGAAATCGTTCATCCACGCGCCGCCGCTCTTGGTGGCCGGGCGGCTGTAGGGGTCGAGGAAGAAACAGGCGCGCGGCGTGCCGTCGGTGTCGGCGACGCGGAAGAAGCGCACGTCGGGATGCCATACCGGCGCTTCGCCGTCCGCCGGGGTGATGGTGATGCCGAAGAGGCGTTCGGCCAGCTCGAAGAGCCCTTCCAGCACGCGCGGGAAAAGGAAATAGCGGCTCAACTCCTCGTCGCTGTAGGCGTAGACATGTTCGCGCTGGCGCTCGGCCCAATAGGCGATGTCCCACGGTTCGAGTGATGCACCGTCGAAACCTTGGGCGCGGGCGAAGGCCAGCAGGTCGTCGGCCTCACGGCGCGCGGGGGCACGGGCGGCATCGGCCAGTTGCGCGATCAGGGCGTCGACGGTCTCGACCTTGCGCGCGGTCTTGCTGGAGAGACTGAGTTCGGCGAAGGTGTTGTCGCCGAGCAGGTTGGCCATTTCGCGGCGCAGGGCCAGAATGCGTTCGATGAGCGGGGTATTGTCGAGGTCGCCGCATGAGGCGCGCGTCGCCGAAGCGCGGCAGAGCTGTTCGCGTGCGGCGCGGTTGCGGCTGTGCATCATGAAGGGGGCGTAGACGGCATGGTCGAGCGTGATGCGCCAGGGGCCGTCCTCGGCGGTGGCCTGCGTCTCGCCCGCGTCGCGTGCCGCCTGCGCGGTGACGGCGCGCAGGGCCGGCGGCAGGCCGTCCGCCTCCTCGCGCGTGCGCAGGGTGAGCGCGAAGGCCTTGGTCGCGTCCAGCACATGGTTGCGGAAGTCGGTGGCGAGGCGTGCCAACTCCGACTGGATCTCATTGAAGCGCTGCTGCTGGTTCTCCGGCAATCCTACGCCCGCCTGCTCGGCCGCTTGGATGGCTTTGTCCAGGATGCGGCGCTGGGCCGGGGTGAGGCAGGGGGCGTTCCGGTCGGCATCACGTAACGCAAGGTAACTCGAATAAAACGCACGGCTCTGGCCGACACGCAACGAGAAGGCGACGAGGGCGGGCTGGATCGACTCGTGGACACGCCGCCAACCGTCGCTGTTCATGACCGAGAGCATGTGGCCCAGCAGGCCCCAGGCGTCGTAGAGCGGGTGACACGCCTCGTACAGCGGACGCATCAGGCCGGCCCAGGTTGGCGGCGCATGATTACGCTCCAAGGTGTCGATGGCGCGATTCGCGTCAGCCAGCAGGCGCTCGAATGCGGGCGCGGCATTCTCGGGCGTCATGCGGTCAAAGGCGGGGTAGTACGGGATGTTGAGGAAAGGGGACATTGTGAGGATTTAGGAATTAGGAGTTGGGGGAGGGGGGAAGGCGTTGTGGTCGCGCAGCTTTTTCTCAACGGCGGGAGAAGGCTCGAAGCGGTAACTGCGCGTCCAGAACAGGATCGCCTCGCTGTCGTGTCCGACGGCTTTGAGGACATCGCCGACATGGCCGAGAATCTCGGGTTCCTCTTTGTCCAGTTCGGCCGCTTTGAGCAACCATTGTAGCGCATCGTAATGGCGTCCGAGCTTGAAAAGGATCCATCCCTTGGTGTCAAGGTAGGCGGCGTTTTCGGGCTGCTGGCGCAGGGCGTCGGTCACTAGCCGGTCGGCCTCGTCCAGATGGGTGCCGGCTTCGGCCCATTGATAGGCGAGAAAGTTTTTGAGTTCATGGGAGTACGGATAGGCGGCGAGGGCACACCGTAGGATACGCTCGGAGGCTTGGATGCGCCGCGTGCGCTCGAGCAGAGCGGCGTGCCAGAGGTAGACGCTTTGACTGGGGAAGTAGCCTTGTCGCATGCGCCAGGCATAGGCCTCGTCTAGCGTGTCGGCCGCCGCATCATTCAGGCCGAGCGCCTGATAGGTGGCGGCCAGGATGAGGCGCTCCACATAGGCGTCCGGTACCGCGTGGATCTGACTGGCAAGCCGGTTGGTTGCGTCCGGACGCGCCGCCCAGATGGCACCGAGCCGCATGATGGCCGTATTGGACTCAGGATTGAGGCGACAGGCGTCGAGCAAGATGGTTTCGGCCGTATTGGTCTGTCCGAGAAGCAGCCGGTTTTCGGCTGCGAGCGTCAGAAGTGCGGCGCGTTCGGCCTGGTTGGTCCGCAGCGGCAGGGCGAGATCGAGGCAGGCGAGCGCGCGTTCGGCAGTCTGAGGGCCTTCACGTGTGAAGGAGATGGCCCATTGGACCGGCAGGGCGGCGCTTTGGGCATCGTTGAAGCGGGCGTGGATGGCGCGCATGACATCCATCGCTTCGGGGACGCGGCCGGTCTGGAAATAGAGCCGGATCAGCGCATGGCCCAGCTCGCGCTCATCTGGGCGCAGAGCAAAAAGCGTGGCGCAATGGCGCGCGGCGTCATCGATGCGCCCGGCGGCTTCCGCCAGGCGCGCCGCCTCGAGGCGCAACTCGATCTCTTCCGGATGGCGGGCCAGGAACGGTTCGAGAACTTCCAGCGCTTCGGCATAGCGTTCATCATCCGTCAGAGCGCTGATGAGCGCTTCCAGCGGCCGGCGGTTGTCGGGATCCAGCAAGACGGCTTGGCGGAAAGCTTCGCAGGCCGCCTGCCGGTTGGCGTTGGTGTCGCCTTGCGCATTGTTTTCCAGCAGGATGCCCTTGGCATAGAGCGCCATCGCCCCGGCTTGACGCGCGTCACGCTCCGGGAGCGTGAAAGAGGGAGCACATGGCGGTGCCTGAAAGAAACCACACCCGCAGGCCAGCCAGAGAGCAAGCACAAAAAAAACAACAAAGGCCGATCCGATCAGCCGGCCATGCGCGGCGCATCGCATCAGTCTCATATCGTTTCTCCCGTGATGGGAAGGGCCGACCGTGGCGAAGACGCAGATCGGCATTCCAGAAAAACAAGCCTAGAGAACGATCCCGGCCGCCTCCCGGCAACATGCACGCCGTGCGCGCCTTACTTGTTCTTGTGGCGCTGAGCCTTCAGGCGTTTCCGGTACTTATGCTTGGACATTTTCGCACGACGCTTTTTCTTGATGGAACCCACGTTTGTTCTCCTGGAATGACGTGACCGCCTGCTTCGGGCCGTCACGCGGTGTTGTGTGTTAAAAGATGACTTTGTTCAATGGCAGTTCGATGATGCCGGTGGCGCCGGCGGCACGCAGAGGCGGAACGATGTCGCGCACGACTTTTTCTTCGACCACGGATTCGACCGCGAACCACTCGGCATCGTTGAGCCGGTTGATGGTCGGCGCGTGCAGCGACGGCAGAATCGCGGTCACGGCCTCAAGCTGCTCGGCCGGCACGTTCAATTTGAGCAGTACGCGCGACTCGGCGGCCAACGCACCCTGGAGCAGCATCGCGAGCTGCTCAATCTTGGCGCGTTTGGCGGCATCCGACCACGCCTTCTTATTGGCAATCAGGCGCGTGGTGGAGGTCAGGATCGTGTCGACGATGCGCAGATTGTTGGCGCGCAGCGAGGAGCCGGTCTCGGTCAGTTCGACGATGGCATCGACCAGTTCGGGGGCCTTGACTTCGGTGGCGCCCCATGAGAACTCGACCTCCGCGGTGACGCCGTGCTGGGCAAGATACCGGTTGGTCAGGCCGACCGCCTCGGTGGCGATGCGCTTGCCCTGCAGATCCTTGACGCTTTGGATCGGCGAGTCGTTGGGGACGGCGAGCACCCAGCGCACCGGGCGCGAGGTAGCCTTGGAGTAGCACATCTCCGAGACTTCATGCACGTCAGAGTTGTTTTCGTAAATCCAGTCAAAGCCGGTGATCCCCGCATCAAGCAGTCCCAGTTCGACATAACGGGAGATCTCCTGCGGACGGATCAGGCGGCACTGAAGCTCAGGATCATCCACGCTCGGCACATACGAGCGTGAGCCCGCCTGCACGTGGAATCCCGCTTTCCGCATCATGTTGAAAGTCGCGTCCTGCAAACTTCCTTTGGGCAAACCCAGAATCACCGGCATCGTCGCTTCCTTGTTTCTCTTCGTCGCAGTTGAATAAAGGGCGTTCAGTTTATCGGATTCCTTTTGGCGAGGCAAGCCGATGAGACCGTTTTTTTTGAGGGGGTGGCCATGCGCACAGCCAGACGGATCGCGCATGCCAAGCTCTCCGGAGAGGCCTTGCCCTGCCAGGCAAGGTCGAAGGCCGTCCCGTGGTCGGGCGAGGTCCGGATAAGGGGAAGGCCCAACGTGACATTGACGCCTGTGTCAAAGGCCGCCATTTTGAAAGGAATCAAGCCCTGGTCATGGTACATGGCCACGTAACCGTCAAAGGGGGGGGGGCGGCCGGATGTGAGCCAGGTGAAGGCGGTGTCCGGTACGAGCGGGCCCGTCACCTCGAATCCTTCGGCTCGCGCCGCGGCCATCGCCGGTACGATGATCTTGTGTTCCTCGTCACCGAACAGGCCGTCTTCTCCCGCGTGTGGATTCAACGCCAAGACAGCGATACGCGGCCGTCCGCCCTTGAACCGCTCGCAGGCTGAACAGGTGAGGCGGATCGTGTGGAGCAGGCCCTGGGTCGTGAGCAGACCGGGCACATCGCGGATGGCCTCATGGATGGTCGCCAACGCGACGAACACGCGGTCAGAGTAGAAAGCCATGCAGGGCGTTGCGCCGTTGGTCAGGCTGGAGAGCAGTTCAGTGTGACCTGGCGTCCGGATGCCTGCTGCATGCAACGCGGCTTTATGGATGGGGGCCGTGACGAGGGCTTCGGCACGGCCGTTTTGGATGTCACGGACCGCTTCACAGATCCATGCGTGGGCCTGACGACCGCACGCGGCCTGGACAAGGCCCGGCCTGATGGCGGCCACACCCTCGAAAGGGAAGTCAATCAATACATGTTCCGCCATGTTGCGCGTGTCCGCCGACACCCGCGCATGGCTGGGGAGCACCTGCAGCGAAGAGGGGACATCTAATCCGGCTGACGCGGCAACGCGCTGCAGAATGTCATGGTTGCCGTAGATCAGGAGCTGGCAGAGCGCGGCAATGCCGGGATCAGACGCCAAGCGTAGAACCAGTTCTGGCCCGATCCCAGCGGCATCGCCGAGTGTCACTGCCAAGCGTGGCCGTCTCCCTGGCATCACGGCTCCTCTTTCGCGCCGGTCGGCATGTATGCGCCGACAGTCACCCGACACGCTTCACGCTGTTCAGTGTGCCGTGGTCATTCTGGACCCAGTCGGGGCATTCAGGATCCGCGCACCAGGTTCCGTCGATCACGAACTTGTACTGGTACTCACCGGGAGGAAGCAGAAGCGTTGCGGTGAAGACACCGTCGCCTTTCTTGTCGATCATTTCTTTGGCGGTCGGATCCCAGTTGTTGAAGCTGCCGGCGAGAAAAACTTTGCTGCCCGGCTCCGCGCGCACGCTGAACAGGACGCGCTGGTTCTTGGGGGCCGCTTTTTGGGTTGCGCGTTTGGCGGGCACAGCCTTTGGGGCCGACTTGGGGGCCGGCGCGGTTTTTACTGCGTTCTTGGAGTTGATTTTCATGTTGATCTCCTGTTTTCCCTCGGTTGCCGCCACATTATCTACGATCACATGAGGGGTGTCAAGCTCGGGCGGCTAGCGGGAGAGGCGTCTGCGCTCTTCCAAATAGGCGCGGACAAACGTGTCGACCGGTTCGTCGGATTTCACGAGACGGTAATCGACTTTCATTTCGGAACAGGCCTTGCGGTAATCTTCGATGAACTGGCCCATCAGGTCTTTGTACTCTTTCGCCATGGTCCGTGGATCGGCGATCATCCGTTCCCCGGTTTCCAGATCCTCGAATTCAGCACCGCGTTTCAGGTCGAGGGTCAGCTCGACCGGATCGAGGGTGTGGAAGACGATCACGTCGTGCAGATTCTTGCGGAAGTGAGCGATCGCCTTGATGATCTCCGGCTGGTCGTCAAGCAGGTCGGAGATGACAATGACCATGGCGCGACGGTTGATGGATTCCGCGATCTGGTGCATGACATCCGCGCCTGCCGTGCCTTTGGCGGGTTTGTAGCCCTGCAAAATCTTCAATGCGTTGTTCAATTCGTTGAAGGAGTTTTTGCACGGCAGCGCCGCGTCCATTTTCTCGCCGTAAATATACATGCCGACGGCGTCGCGCGCCTTGAGGATCACGTAACCCAACGCGGCCGCAAGGGTGCAGGCGTAGTTGAATTTGGTCGGGTGTTCCCCGGACGAGTAATTCATCGATCCGCTGCGATCGACCAGCAAATAGACACGCAGGTTGGTCTCGTCCTGATAACGCCGGACATAATACTTGTCCGTACGGCCCAGGACCTTCCAATCGATACGCTTGAGGTCATCGCCGGGTATATAGGCTCGATGGTCAGCGAACTCGGTGCTGGCGCCTTTTTGGGCACTGCGGTGGCGCCCGGCCAAAGTCCCTTCCACCACATAGCGTGAATTGAGCGCGAGGCGGTTGAGCTTCGACATCTGGCTAGGCGTCAAATACGCGGAGATCCCTTCTTTACTCATTCGCGGCTCCCCGAGGCATGGCAACCACCCAGAAATCACAGTCACCGTCGATCATCAGCGCGAACCGCCCGTCCGACCCCAGCTTCAGGAACCGGATGCCGTTGATCAAGCCGCTTTCCGTCGCTACGCCCCGCTGCGTGCCGGAGTCGGTCGTTGTTTCAAACTCGACACTGACCGGATTGGATGATTTACGGCTGATGATCGTGGCACGTTTGTTGCCGCCGTAGGTATCGAGGGTCATTGATTTGAGCGAGGTGAGACGGTTGCCCAGGCTCTTGCTGTAGAGCGAATAGCGTTGGTTGGTGACTCCTTTGAGCCGGCTGAATGCCTCGGTTCGGTAGACCCAGGGGGCGCCGAAGCGGTCACTTTTGGCGGGTGCCGTACCGGCCGGCTGATTCAGGATCGGGGCCAAGCTGGAGGGGAATTCGACGTGGTCGGCGTGATAGGCTTTCAGTGCCTTTTCAAGTTGGGCATGATCGATGCGCGTCAACCAGCGGCGGGCCATGGTATCCGCGAAACGCGCGACCGGGCGGGCCGCCTTGTCGCTGGTCACCGCGCTTTCAAAGACACGTACGGCGTCCGCCTGCATGCCGCCGGCCAGCAGATGCCAAGCTGCGAGCGTCTTGACAACGGGAAGAAACTCGCCCAGCGTGGTGCTTTTGTCCATCACGCTCTGGCACGCCGCGATCACGGCCTTGTGATCCTTCGGCGTGCGTACATGCGCGCCCCAAGCTTTGAGAAAGGCCTCCTCTTGCGGCGTGGCCGCCCGGGCGGATACACACGTGCACAACACCGTGGCGGCGCTGGCAAGGGAGACCGCCCAACGGCGGCCGGAAAACATGAGGGGAACGGGCATGAACGACATTAGCGCGTGCTCGAATACATCAGGATGTTCACGCCCAGTTTCAGCGCGTCATCCTCGAGATAACTGTTGCAGTACTTGTTGGGCGAAAGCTCCCAGGCACCGGCCATGCCGATCGGGCTATAGATCACGGCGGGATTGCCATCGACCTCCACGGACAGCACCTGCGGCGCGATCGCCGGTGAGTTGTTATAGGCTTTGGCAAGGGCCGGCGTCACTTTCATGCTTGAAATGTCATTGGGCAGGCGGAAAAGCGGATGGCCAGTCCGCAGGGACGTGAACGAGGTGCCGGGGAGCACGCGCGCCATGTTCTCACGGAAGGAGACGTCAAAGGCCTTACGGCCACAGCACGCCTCGGCGATCAGCAGACCGCCATGCGTCAGGTAGTTGCGCAGTGCGGTGACTTCATCGGGCTTCAACGTGAAGGATTCGTGGCCCGTCATGTAGAGCACGGGGGAATCGAACAGCTTGGGATCTGTCAGACGGATCTCTTGCGTCGAAAATTTCACCGGGACGCCGGTTCTCACGTTGTACTGGGAGAGCAGCACGGAGAGTCCCACGTGGCGCGTTTTCCATTCGCCGTCGTAAATGACCTGCGCAATGTTCATGGAGCCGGCCGTCGAAACTTGCTTGGCGTCCTCAAAACGGGTTTTCTTCATGTTCTCCAGCGTCCAGTTGCGCATGGCACTGGCATAGCTCAGAATGTTCATGCCGAGCTGCTGGGCAGACTCGGGTTCGTAGGCGATGATATTGTCATCCTCCAGCGGATCCCAGCCGACTTCCATCCCGAAACGCGAGACGATCGCCACCGTACGACAGTCGATCGTGACACCATCAAGCCAAGGTTCATTGCCATTGTAAATGGCACGGACGCCCGGGCGGTAGTTCACACGGTCAAGACTGTAGTAGGCGTGGAAGATCGGGTGATCAGGGCTGAGCCGCCTCACCGGCGCTTCCGGGAAAACCTCGTTGAGAACCTTGATCGCCGAGTCGTAAAAGGGCTTTGAGCCCATGCCGGCATTCAAAATGATCGTGCCGCCCCGCAGCAGGTACTCGCGCAGTTTTTTCTTCTCCTCGTCATTCAAGCTCCAGTGATAGTGGCCGGAGCGGTAGAGGATCGGGTTCTGATCCGGATCCGCATCGATCTCGGCGAACGACTTGGCCTCAAAGTCGTAATCGACCTCAGCCATGTTTTTGAGCGATTTCAGCAGATTGTTCAGGTCGTTCGGTCGCGCGTTCCAATCCTGCTCGCCATATGGCGACGTCAGCTTGGTGAACATCGTCGGGGGCTTGGGCGGATTTTTCTTTTCGGAGCGCGACGCCGGAGTGGCCGGCGGTGGCGGATAGGGAATGAACGTCTCGCCGCCTGCCATGTTTGCGGGCGGCGGCGGAACCTCCTTGCGGGGCGGCGGCGGGATAAACCCGGGCTCATCAGAACCGTCCCCTTCAAAAATGTGCGCGCCGCACACGGTTAGCGCCGTGGTCACGGCAAGCACGGAGGCAAGCGTCATTGGAATGCAACCTGTAGCGATCAGCTTCATGATGACTCCTGTCAGTTTCTGGCCCGTTATCGAGTTGAGAGAATTATGGGATTGAAGCTGTTCCCAAGTCAAGCATCACGTCAGCCGAAACGACAACACCAACGCGTAGCCGATGGGCAGACTGTTCAGTGCTTACGGCCGGAAGAGGCGGCTTCGGAAAGCCGGTCGAGTTCGGCCTGATCGAACGGGGACAGTTCGCTCTGACGGCTTTTCACCTTGCGGAGCATTTCGCGGGCGCGTTCGATTTCACCCTTTTTCAGGAGAATACGGGCGAACGTGATCTGGACCCGCAGATCCTCTTTGAACAGATCCATGGATTTGCGGACAGCCTGCTCCGCCTCATCGAGGTTTTTGTCGGACTCCAGCAAGATCACGGCCAATGTTTCCCACGCCACATACAGCTCCGGGCTGAGCGCGAGGGCCGCGCGCGCATGCTTTTCCGCCTCATCAAATTTCCGGACACGCCGGAGCACTTCGGCCAAATCGTTGAGCGCGGCCGCGCTGGCGTGAGTTTCAACACTGCGGCGCAGGAAATCCTCCGCTTCGCCGTATGCGCCTTCCTGCAGGCGCAGTGATCCCATCACATAATTGGCGAGCGCATGTTTGCGGTTCGTACGCAACACTTGGCGCGCATGCAGTTCTGCGTTCTTCCGGTCGTTCATGGCAATGTCAAGTTGCAGGATCATGTCCTTGACGCCGGCGATGTCGGGGCGCAGCATGGACGCCCGCAGGAAGGCGTCACGCGCGGGACGCTGGAATTTATCGCCTTTCTTCATCGCGGTCTGCGCCCGGGTGATCTGGATGAAGTAGTTGTCGGAGGTCCCGGCGATTTTTTCCATTTTGGGCAGGATGACGGTCTCAACCTCGTCCGTTTGATTCTGCTGCAGTTGAACCATGGCCAGCATCGCCCAAGCCTGCAGGTTTTTAGGCTGCAGGTCGGTCGCCTCCTGCAAGGCCAGGCGTGCGCGATCAAGATCGTTGTTCATCAAGTGGATCACGGCCCACTCGACACCCAGCGTGCCGCGCGTGTCACCAGACTGAGCGGCCTGCTTCAGCCAGCTCTTGGCCTTGTCCAAAGCGCCTTCCTGAACGGCGAGACGGGCCAGACCCAGCATGGCCGCGCGATTGTCGGGATCATTCTTGATCATGTCCTGATAGACCGCTGCGGTCTTGTTCTTGTCGTCGGAAAGCGAGTAGATGGCGGCCATCGCTTGCATGGCCGAATTGCGCTGTTCGGTCGGCAGCAGGTTGATGGCGCGCGTCACGCCAGCCAAAGCCGCGCCCGTCTGGCCGGAGAGTGCCCAGCCCCAACCGAGGCGCGCGAACAACTCAGGCGACCGGACATACCCGTAATAACGCGAGAGCGACCAGAGCGGGTACTGGTGCTTCAAGTTTCCGACAAAGTCTTTCAGCTCGCGCTCGATCGCCTCTTTGCTGGCACTGGCCACGGCCGCGCCGCGGCGCGCCATTTCGAAACGGTTGAACAACACGGATATGTTTTCGGGATCGATCGTATTGTGGACGTGCGTATAGACGGCGAACGCATCGTCTTCTTTGCCGAGATCCTCCAGCAGCACGCCCAGATTGTTGGCGACGAACCCCATGTGGCGGCGCAAATGGAGACGGTGACGCACCGTCGGATCCGAGTCGTTCTTCTTCTTGCTCGCGGCAAGCACCGGATCCATCTCTTTCCAGAACGTCATATAGTCGTTGAAAAGCGGCGTGTTTTGATACACCTGGATGTCACGGGCGCCCCCGAAAAAAAGATACTCGGGAACCGGGGTCATGCCGGCTGTGTACCAGAAATCGGGCACACCAAAGACAGCCACCTTTTTTTCGATCTCCTTGTCCATGGCAAACCAGTCTTGAATGAAAGGCAGGATGCCCAGCGCCAACGCGTTTTTCATACGCTGAAGGTCAGCCGGGGCAAACAATTTTTTGTTTTCAATCTGACGGGCCATCCACTTGAGATAGAAGGGGCTCATATCGTTCTGCAGACAGAGCAGGTTCAGCTCCTGTCCGCGCTCGCGGGCCAGGATCAGCAGGTGGGGGTCCAGCGTGCCGTCGGTCACGAACCATGTGCGCGAGCCGAGACGGTCGAGGATCTCACGGGCACAACGGTCGGCGAAGGCCCCACGCGAACCGCGGCACTCCATGATGTTGATGATCGCGGCCAGCACCACGACAGCAATCAAGGGGTAGGTGATGATCAATCCGAGCCAGTCCCCGGTCTGTTTGGTCAGGACCGAGGTGGCCTCTCCGCGCCTGGGGCGCTCGACCTTGAGCAGAAGATACCAATAGGCGGTCAAATAGCCCGCCGTCATCGCCAACATGGCATAGGCCCAAACCGGCAGGTGTCCCAACGGCTTGAGAATTTCCCAGGGGGAGATCGCGGCGTTACAGAGGCCGAGGATCACCAACACGGTCAACGTCAGATGCAGAATGTACTGGCTCCATGACCGCTCATTGTTCAGGGCTCGGAAAGAGGCAAAAAGGGCCGCCAGCCAAGGCACTATGCTGGTCAGGAGCAGAATCAGCCAGTTGACGCGCGGCAGACCGGAACGCAATTCGATCAGTTGTGCCTTCCAAACCGCAACCATCACGTCCAGAGCCGACGTAAAGCCGAGGGCCTCGGCATCTTGTGACCCGAGGAAACGGTTTGCGGTGAGGTAATACAGCCCCATGCCGACCGCTGAGATCAACCCCATCCATGCCACACGGTTCAGCGTGAGCTGTCCCTGTTTCCATAGCACGGAGATTAAAAACACCAGAAACACCGGAGCCAAGGGAATAAACGTCACCGACTCGACGACCCCGATCCCCTGCAACAGCGCGAACACCACAAGGAAAATGCGCCATTGGGTGCGCGCATAGGAGATCAGCAATGAGGCGGACGAAAGAACCAGCAACAGGTTGAAGCTCTGATACTGAAGGCGTGTCGCCGACTGCCAGACCGGGACGGCGAACATGAAGGCAATCGCTGAGACTGCACCCGCCCATTGCGACACGCGCGCCGAGTACTCGACGGAATACTCTTCGTAGATAAGCTCATGGATCAGAAATGCCATGAGACGATAGAGGAGCCCGACCGAGACAACCGTACACAGCATGCTGAACAGGTTTAACCGGAGGGGAAGCGTGAACAGGGAGATTGAGCTTAGCCACGAGACGATGGATCCCCAAATGGGCCGGAGAGGCAACTCAAGCGGTGTGATCCCGCTGTAAGTCGCCATCAACCGCGCCGACTCCCCGGGATAAACGCCGGTGGATATCGTCAGTCCATAAACCAACAGCGCAAGCAAACACAGCCCTGCCGTTAAGAGATAATCCGTCTTCCGTTTTTGGGTAGAGATCTCTTTGAAACCAGTTGCCATAGTTTTACCACCTGAAATAAAACCCGGCCCGCACCACTACACAAAGCCTAGCGAACCAACTTCATCAACCGAAAGAAGTGTAGCGGTTTTTCAACGTGTGCGCAAGCCTTGGGGCCTTGGGGCGGCGGTTCCAAATCAAGGGGGTCGAGATGCTGGGAAGCGCGAGGGGGGAGGGCGGGGCGGTCTAAAGGGCAAAGCTTGGCCATCCGGCCGGGCTCCGGCAGGCGTCGGTTTGTCGTTGGA
>Ga0116147_1001302_pt1 | contig 27670 bp, 28 predicted proteins | sample AD_JPNHG3_MetaG_FD_89749 | JGI IMG/M metagenome (GOLD analysis project Ga0116147, IMG submission 89749) | Active sludge microbial communities of municipal wastewater-treating anaerobic digesters from Japan - AD_JPNHG3_MetaG | ecosystem: Engineered > Bioreactor > Anaerobic > Digestate | place...
GGCCGCCCTTCGGCACGAGCGACCCGCCGCAGTAAACCACCGTCGCCAGCGAATACGCCTTGAAAAGCTCGCCGATGACGTCGACGACGATTACTTTCTCATCCCGGCGCGGCTGCCCGCCCCCCATCTGCGTCACGGTGAGGACATCGGGGAATCCCGCCTCCCGCAGCAGCCGGACGACCTCACCGGCCCGTTCAATGTGGCGCGGCACGATGATCAGCCGAAAATTAGGATCGCGCGCCAAGAGCTCCCGGTACACTTCGATGACAGCGTCTTCTTCGCCCGGATGCGTGCTTCCGGCCACAAGGAATTTCTCGTGCCCTTGCGCACCGAACCGGCGGGCGATCTCCTCTTGCAGAGACGGCGATGCCATCGCCGCCAACGCGTCGTACTTGGCGTTGCCCAGAACGCTGATCTTTTCCGGGTCTATGCCCATGGCGGCAATTCGGGAGGCGTCCACTTCGGAAATCATCCCGGCGGCGTCCACATTTTCCAGGACCCGGCGCCAGAAAAACCGCGTCCGGCGGTATCCGGAAAAAGAGCGGGGGGAAAGGCGGCCGTTCACCATCAGAACCGAAATCATCCGCTTCCGGCAGGCAGCCAGGAAATTGGGCCAGAGCTCCGTCTCCACCAGGACAAAGACGTCCGGACGGACGGCGTCCAGCATATGGTTGACGCTGAAGGGAATATCCAGCGGAAAATAAATAAACGCGTCCACGCCCTTCACCAGTCTTTGCGCCATGCCCTGCCCGGTTTCCGTCGACGTGGAAAAAATGATTCGCGCGTCCGGTCTTTCTTTTTTCAGCGCGGCGACAACCGGCGAGGCGGCCGTCACCTCTCCCACGGAAACCGCGTGAATCCAGACACGGGGACCCGGTCCGATAGCCGTCGTCAAATGATCCTGGCGCATGCCCAGCTTCTGGAGAAAACTGCGGCGGTACTTGCCCGTGAATGCCATTTTGAAAAGAAAAAACAGCAGCCCCGGAACCGCCGCGATCCACAGAAGCATATTATAGACCGGTTTCATGCGCGCATCTTTGATTTTTTCAGCTTTGGTGTCAAGAAAATCCTTTGGGAAAGGGGATTGGACTGAAGACGGAAGATGATTTTGAGGGGCGCTTCGCGCCCGTTCCTCTTTTCCTTCGGCCTTCTTTCGATTGACAGCGACCGGTCGTTGGTATATTGAAGGGCAGCGATTTGGAGAAAATCCTATGAAACTGATTGCTCCTTCGATTCTTTCCGCCGACGGCGGAAGGCTGGCTGAAGAAATTGCCTCGGTGGAAAAAGCCGGCGCGGACTGGATCCACGTGGACGTCATGGACGGGCATTTTGTCCCCAACATCACGATGGGGCCGGCCGTCATCAAGGCTTTGCGAAAAGCCACCCGGCTGCCTTTTGACGTGCACCTGATGATTCAAAACCCGGACGATTACATCGAAGCCTTTGCGGAAGCGGGTGCGGACTGGATCACCGTCCATGTGGAGGCGGCCACGCATCTGCACCGCACGCTCGGGCAGATCAAAAAAGCCGGGAAAAAAGCCGGCGTTTCATTGAATCCCTCGACGCCGCTTTCTTCCGTGGAGGAAATCCTCCCCGACCTCGACCTGCTTTTGATCATGTCGGTCAATCCCGGATTCGGCGGACAGCAGTTCATTCAAAGCTCGCTTGCCAAAATCAGACGGGCCGCCCAAATGCTGGCCGGTGTGCCGACAAAACCTCTGCTGGAAGTGGACGGGGGGGTCACTCTGCAGAATATCGCGGCCATTGCAGGCGCGGGCGCGGATGTCCTGGTCGCGGGCGCGGCGGTTTTCCAAACGCCCGACTACGCCCAAACCATCGCCGCCCTCAAAGCCGAGGCCCACAAGACCTGAACTTCTCCATGCCGCAATTCCGGTCCGTCTCAAAAAAAGGCGGCTCCGTTTTCACACGACAGCCGCCCCCAATACAATCGTGACCAATATATTTTTTACAGGTTCGACCATCTTTGGTCGAAATTATTTTTTGCTGTAATCATACACGCCGCGGCCGGATTTCCGCCCCAGGTTGCCGGCGCGGACCAGCTTGCGCAAAAGCGGCGACGGGCGGTACTTGTCGCCCAGTTCTCGGTGCATGCCCTCGCAGATTCGAAGCTGCGTATCCAGGCCGATCAGGTCGCCCAGCGCCAGAGGGCCGATGGGATGATTGCAGCCCAGCTGCATGGCCTTGTCGATGTCCTCCGCCGTGGCCAGGCCTTCATCGAGAACAAAGAAGGCCTCGTTGATCATGGAGCATAAAATGCGGTTGACGACGAAGGCGGGAGCTTCGTTGACCATGACGACTTCCTTGCCCAGCTTCTTTCCCCAGGCCTTGGCGATCTCCACCGTCTCATCGGAGGTCTGCTGACCCCGGATGACTTCCAGGAGCTTCATCACCGGAACCGGATTGAAAAAATGCGTGCCGATGAAGCGCTCCGGTCTTTTCGTGATGGCCGCCATTTCCGTGATGCTTAAACCCGAGGTATTGGTGAAAAACAGGCAGTGCGGAGGAACGACGGCTTCGAGCTCTGCGTACACTTTTTTCTTCAAGTCCATCAGCTCGATCACCACCTCCACGACGATGTCCGCGTCTTTGGCGGCCTCCCCGACATCCAGCGTCGGCTTGATCCGGCCCAAAATCGCCTCCATCTGCTCTTTCGTGATTTTCCCTTTTTCGGCGTCGCGGCCCAGGTTCTTTTTGATGGTGTTCATCCCGTTGTCGATGAAACGCTGTTCGATGTCCCTGAGCGTCACCTCATAGCCCGCCGCCGCGCAAACCTGCGCGATGCCGTTGCCCATCAACCCCGCGCCCAGAACGCAAATTTTCTTAATGTCCATAACACCCTCCGAATGATAAATTGTGATGCGGTCCCCCGCTTTTTCATGCGTGGCCTGAATCCAGGCGACGCTAACAGACGGACAAGCTTCCCGTCAAGAAAAATACCCGCCTTTTTTCATTGAATCCGTCGCCTCAATGTGTAAAAATCGCCTCATGCATATCTACATCGACGGCTACAATCTGATCCGGCAGTCCGTCCGCCTGCGGCGCTTCGAGCGACACAGCCTCGAAGCCGGCCGTGACGCGCTCATTGACTGGCTGGCCCGGTACCGCAGCCGGAAAGGTCACCGGATCACCGTCGTCTTTGACGGCTGGGTGGGCGGCTCCGCCCGGGAAGAACGCGATTACAAAGCCGGCATCTTCATCACTTATTCGCCCAAAGGCGTCAAGGCCGACGAAGTGCTCAAAGGCATCATCGCCTCTTCGGACGAGGAAATTCTGGTGGTTTCTTCCGACCGGGAAATCGCCTCTTATGCCGTCCGCCGGGGCAGGGCCGCTCTCTCCTCGCCGGAATTTGAATCCATCGTGGACCGGCAGATTGCGGCGACCGGCGAGGCATTCGCGGACAAAGAGGAAGAGGACGATGAGGACAGTCGTCTGAATCCCAAGAAGGGTCCGTCCCGCCGGCTGTCCCGGGCGCAAAAGCAGGCCCAATCGAAGATCAGAAAGCTTTAAGCGCAGGCCTTGATGAGAAACCGCTCCAGCAGGATCCGCGGGTCGGTGGCCGATGATTTCATGGACCGGTCCATTTCCACCAGATCCTCAAGATAGCCCTGCAAAACCGAATACGAAAACCGGCGGCAGTTGCCAAGGGCCTTGTAAATCACGTAGGGATTCTTGCCGGGCAGAAAATCTTTCCCGGGCAGGTCCTCGGCCATGGCCGACACGGCAGGATAGATTTTTTTCTGAAACTGGGGGAATTCCATGCCCTGCGTCACGGGGGGCAGTTTGCCGGATTGCAGCAGGATGGAGGCCTGCAAAAGCATCCGGATCTCAAGGCCGACCATGGACAGGATCATCAAGGGAGGCTCGCCCTGATCCAGCAGGGCCTGGAGCGCCAGAAGCGCAGCGGACGCGTTTTTTTCGCTCAAAGCGTTCGTCAGATCAAAAACCCTGTCTTCTTTGGTTTTGCAGACGAGCGTTTCAACGTCCTCCTCGCCGATCACGGTCTTTTCTCCGGTGAAAACGATGAGCTTCTGCAGCTCATTGAGGGAAGAGCGGAGCTGAAATCCCGTCTTTTTCCCGAGCGCGGTCCAGGCCCCCGGCGTCAGACTTTTTCCGCAGGCCTGAAGCAGCTTGCGCGCTTCGTTCCTGAGCGTTTCCCGGGTTGCGGCTTCTCCCCGGATGGCGCCAAAATGCAGGACCACTCCCGTTTGGTCGATGACCTTGAAAATTTTTTTCCTCTTGTCCACCGCTTCGGCGGTCAGCATCAGGCAATTTCCGGCGGGAAGCCCTCCGGCGAAAAGCTTTTCAAACGACTCGGAGAGATCGGTGTCGCCGCCGGACACCATGCCCCGGGCGGCGCAGACCTCAACGATCCGGGGCAGCCATGTGTGCCGGTCGTTCCCCGGGTCGTCCACCACGGCCCTGCGCCACTGCTCGTCGGTGATCTTCTGCCAGCCCGCACCCTGCAGATCCTCCCAGGCAAACCCGGACAGCTTTAAAAACGTCCGGAAAGACCGGACGGCTTTCTCCGGGTTTTCTCCGAGGTTCTCGCGGATTTTTTGGATCAGATCGCTCAGATTTTCCTTGGATTGAAAGATCTCCGTGTTTCTGACCACGACCACTTTGCGGCCGCCCAGGAGCGACGGAGCCGAAAGACGGTCCCGGAGCAGATCGAAATCCGCCTCGCTTCCGTCGAGAAAAAAAAGGCCGAAATCCCGGTCGGACGGGGGTACGAGCAGGTCCAGGATATCGTGGAGCGCTTCCTGGATCAGATATTCCTCCTCCCCGTAGAGAAGGTAGCAGGGTGCAACCTTGCCCTTTTTGAGATCAAGCAGGACTTTTTCCAGGGACATCAACGGTTCTCCGGACAAGAAAACTTGCGGCGTTTATACAATGACGTATTTCCGGATGTGTTTGACGACTTCTTCCGGTTCATCCATGATCTGGATCATTTCGATGTCAAAAGGCAGGATCATGTTTGTCCGCAGCATGGTGTCTTTCAGCCAGTCCAGAAGACCCCGCCAGTATTCGCTTCCCATCACGATGACGGAAAAACTTTTCACTCTCTTGGTCTGGATCAGCGTGAGGGCTTCAAAAAACTCGTCCATCGTGCCGTAGCCGCCCGGCATAATGATATAGGCGACGGCATACTTGACGAACATCACCTTGCGGATGAAGAAATATTTGTAATCGATTTGCAGATTGGCGTAAGGATTGGGCTTTTGTTCAAAGGGCAGTTTGATGTTCATCCCGACGGACTGTCCGCCGGCTTCCGCCGCGCCCTTGTTCGCGGCTTCCATGATGCCGGGACCGCCGCCGGTGATCACGGAAAATCCGTTTTGCACCAGAAGCCTGCCCAGTTTTTCCGCCTTTTGATAATACGGGTCCTCCGGCTTGACGCGCGCCGAACCAAAGATGGTCACGCCGTTGTGAATTCGTGAAAGATCCTCGATCGAATCCACAAATTCCGCCATGATGCGAAAGATCCGCCAGGATTCCTCCTTGGACAATTCGTCGATGAGATACTGTCTTTCCACGCTGTGCACTCCTTCATGATGCCGACCGGCCCGAATGATCTTTCGCCTGCGCGCTCGGCTCTGAATGCCGACTCCGATGGGACCGGGCGCCTCTCCGGGGGGCGGAGTGAAGAATCCGCGCTTAAAGTTTAACTGCTGCGGCGGCGCTGAACTTTTGCCAGTCTGCGGCGCGCTTCGATGGTTTTTCTTTTCTTTTTGACCGAAGGCTTTTCATAGGCCCTGCGGACCTTCAGCTCCTTGAACAAGCCGCTTTTCGACAGTTTGTTTTTCAGAATCTTAAGCGCCTTCTCCACATCGTTGTCAATCACTTTTACTTCCAATGTCTTCCTCCTCGTGTCATGGTTTTTTTCCCCGGGGTTCTTGAAGGCCGGGGCGACGATTAAACGCAAAAAAAGGGCAGTCCGGCACACGGCCTGTGCCGACAACCACCCTCAAATTTGCAATCGGTTTTAAATCACGCTCCCTGTTCGGAAAGCCCTTTTAAAAAAGCTTTCCCGCGGATTTTTTGCCCGCGTCGAATATGCCCCGCTGCGCGGATTTTTTACCCCGCCGGGGAAGTATGCCTATATTCGATCCCCGTGAAAATTGCAACAAAAATAACGGGGTTTTTATTCGACCGGAAAACCGTCCTTTTTGCGTGCGAGCGTCCAGGCGGCGTCTTCGTATTTTTGGGTGAGCCGGCCGGCGAGCGCCTGCTCCTCCGGCGTCAATTCCCCCGGAACGAAATCGACGCCCAGCTCTTTGGAAAAACCCGCAAGCAGCGCGGCGCAGAGCGTCTCGGAGCTCACGGGCGGCGAAACCAGCTCATTGAAGCCGACCACGCGGCTTCTCAATCCGTCCGCCGGCTCCACGGAGCGGATGAGAGAGGCGGTCCTGGCCGGATCGAACGTCATCAGGAGCGATCCGTGCTGCAGGAAGCCCCCGTGCGACCGGATCTGCGCGCTGCCGCAGATTTTCCGGCCGTCGACCAGCAGCTCCCGGCCGGCCGGCTCGGAAAAACAGCAGGCCGCTCTTCCGGCTTTCCGGCCGGTTTCGGCCAGACTTGCGCGGACGCCCAGCTCGGCCAGGCCGCGTGCCAGGCAGGAACTGATGATTTCATAGGTCCGGATAATGTTGTCGGGAAACCGGTGCTCTCCGCTTCCGGCCGCGACCGAATAGGTGACCTCATCCCGGTGATAAACGGCTTTCCCGCCGGTGATCCTGCGGACAAGATCGACCCCGGCCGAACGGCAGGCTCCGGCATCGATTTCATTTTTCGCATCCTGAAAATAGCCGATGGAAACCGCCGCCGGACGCCAGCCGAAAAAACGCAGCGTCGGGGATCTGTCGTGTTTCAGGGTTTCCCGGAAAACGGCCTCGTCGATGGCCATATTTTGAAAGGCATTGTAGGATCGGTACGGGATCAACCGCCAGGTCATAGGAGGGCTTCAGTCCGCTTCCTGCTGCAGAATGTAATCATGATAACCCGCCGCGTCCAGAAGATCATCGAGCTGCTCCATGTCGTCCATCTCGATCACCACCAGCCATCCCGTGTCATGGGGATCGCTGTTGACGATGCCGATGTCGTCGTTGATGTCTTCGTTGACGCTGACAATGGTTCCGCTGACCGAAGCGATCAGGTCCACCACCGCTTTGGTGGATTCAATGGAGCCGAAGGCTTCGTCGCGCTCCACATACGTGTCGATTTCAGGAAATTCAACCGAGAGAATTTCCCCCAGACTCTCCTGGGCATAATCCGTAATGCCGAGGGTCGCCATGTCTCCGTCAACCCGCACCCACACATGTTCCCGGCTGTACAGCAGGTCTTCTGGAAATACCTTCATAACAGGTCAACCTCAATGCTATTCAATGGTGATGAGGTCTTTGCTCATCGATGTGATCAATTCGCAACCGTTTTTTTTCACCAGCACCGTGTCCTCAATCCGAATCCCCCAGAGGCCGGGGTAGTAGATGCCCGGTTCAACCGTCAGGGTCATTCCGCTTCGCAACACATCGCGCGATGAGGGTGCCAGGCGCGGCGCTTCGTGAACCTCCAGCCCGACGCCGTGGCCTGTCGAGTGGACAAAATATCGGCTGTGTTTTTTCCCCAGCGTCCGGCGCGCCAGCGCGTCGATCCGCGCCGCGTCCGCGCCCGCCTGAATGGAAGCGATGGCTTCATCGTGAGCCCGCTTGACGGCACGATAAGCATTTTTTTGACCCCGTGTCAATTCCCCAATTGCAAAGGTGCAGGTTTCATCGGAACAGTACCCGTGAAAGCGGACGCCGAAATCCACCACGACGAAATCTCCGTGCCGGATCTTCCGGCGGGAAGGCTGCGCGTGCGGAAACGCCCCGTTTTCTCCGGAGGCGACGATGGTTTCAAAGGCGACCTGCTCGGCGCCCGCGCGACGCGCCTGCGTCTCCAGAAACAGGGCCGCTTCCCTCTCCGTCCAGCCCGGCCGAAGGGCGCAGGCGAGTTCCCTTACCGCCTTCGCCGCGATCGCCGCCGCCTGTTTCATCAGGACGATTTCCGCCCTGTCCTTGCACGCCCGCAGCATTCTCAGCTCTTCCTCGAGCGGAATCAGCTTTGCGTTTTTCAGCAGGGCCGAAAGCCGGTTATAGTCGCCTACGCTCATGCGCGACGGCTCGAAGCCGATTCTTTTAAGGTTCATTTTTGAGGCGGCCTGTTCAAGGCCCTGCAGCTTGTCGGCCACTTCGCAAACGGAAATCCCGTACACTTCCGTCCGGGCCTGCGCCGTGTAGCGGCCGTCCACCAGCAGACGGGCTTCGTCCCGGCCCGCCATCAGAAATCCTTCGCTGCCGGTAAATCCCGTGAGGTAGCGGATGTTGCAGATGTCGGTGAAGAGAATTCCGTCCGCTCCCCAGCGGGGAAATTTTTTCTGCAAGGAAGAGAGTCTTCGGGTCAAAGCGTTCCGGGAGGGTTGCTGCATGCAGGGGTCCTGTAGATCGGCCGGCTGTTCCGGCACTTACGGCATCGTTTTCAAATATTCCCGGGCTTTTTGCCCCAAAGCCGACCGCGGCGCAAGCTTGATCACCTGCTCAAAGGACTTTTTAGCCTTCGCTTTATCCCGCAGGTTCAGGGAAATCTCTCCGAGGTAAAAATGCGCCTCATATAGTGAAGGGTTGAGCGCCGCCGCTTTTTCCAGGTGCTCCCGTGCCCGGACGGGATCCGATTTTTGCAGATAAACCAGCCCGATATTCAGTTCGATCTGCGGCTGCCAGGCGGCCACCCCGTCCTGGCTCAAGGCTTTCTGGAACCGCGCAAGCGCCCCGTCATAATTTTTGAGGTTGTAATAAGCCAGACCGGAGTTGTACAGCGCAAACGCGGGCGTCAAGTAAACAGGATTCTTCAGCGCACGGTCGAAGGACTCGAGGGCCTTCTGCCAATCACCCGCGTCCATCTGCATGACGCCGATGTAGTTATGGGCTTCGGAATAATCTTCCTTCAGCGACACGGCCTTTTGAAACTGCTCCATCGCCTGGTCTTTCAGGCCGCGTCCCAGGTAGGCAATGCCCAGATAATAACGGATTTCCGGATCATCCGGGGCGTTTTTCTCCGCCTCCAGCAGTTCGCCAAGCGCGCCGATATATTTCCCGCCCTGAATGAAAGCCACGCCCTTTTGCAAATGAATGTCCGCCTGGTCCCGGTGATAAGGCGTGTTGGTGCAGGACAGAAGAAAGAGCTGGCTTATGAGCAGCAAAAAAATAAAGGCGGTTTTCAGTTTCATGACTCCATCAGCGCCGTTGATTTCCATAAAAATCCCTCCGCGGACCCGCACACGGAGGGAGCAATGTCGGAGAAATCAGCGGTTTATTTCCGGCCACGGCAGCGATCCAGGTTGTTCACTTTCGCCGGATCGCATTCGTCCTCGAGATATCCCGATTCCGTCAGGATCTTGGGCGTAATAAAGACCAGCAGCTGCCGCTTCTTGATGTCGATGTTTTCCGTTTTAAACAGCCATCCCAGAACCGGGACCTTGTAAAACCAGGGAACGCCGGCCGTGATTCTGGTCTCATCCACTTTGGCAACGCCGCCGATGACGACCGTATCTCCGTCCTTCACGACCACTTTGGATTCCACTTCGTTTTTGATGATGGGCATCTGCTGGCCCGCCACCAGCGCCTTGGTGTAATCCGCGCGGTCGTTCGTCGCCTTGATGTCCATGGAAATCCGGTTGTCGTCGGTGATTTTCGGCTTGACCTCCAGCTTGAGAAGGGCGTCTTTAAAGGCGATCGTGGCGGGAGACGTGGTCGTGGCGGGCGTCACGTAGGGAATCTCCTCACCCTGTTTGATCACGGCTTTGACGTCATCCATCGTCACGACGCGGGGCGAGGATATGATCTTGCCCTGCGTGGTTTTTTCCAGCGCCTGGAGCTGCGCTTCGATGAAACCGCGGGCGCCTCCGAACACCAGGCCCAGTGTCGGCCCGATAACCGTGGACGGCATATTGACCGCGGCCATGGTCATTGCCGGGTTGATTTCAGCCGGGAATGCGTACGACATTGGTCTGGTCGTGGTCAGCGGATTGGTTGCGCCTGTAATCCCCAATCCATAAGCTCCGGCGATATTCTGACTGTTCCCGCCGCCCCACTGGATGCCCAGGTTCCGGATGAAATCATCCGACGCTTCGACGATCTTGGCCTCGATCATAATCTGGCGCAGTTTGCCCTTTTCAATGTCGGTCTTCTGCTCCCTCGCTTTCCGCTCCTCATCCGCCTTCTGCTGGGCCTCGAAGGCCGCCTGCCGGTCCGCTTCATCCTGCTTCTTTTTGGCCAGCGTCATCACAATGATGACGTCTTCCGTCTGTTTCTTCGTGAGACCCTTGATGTTCAGGATGGCATCCAGCGCCTGGTTCCACGGAATGCTTTTCAGCGTCAGCGTGATGTTGCCTTTGACGTCGTCGCCGGAAATGATGCTGATGTTGCCGTATTCCGCCATCAACCGCAGCACGCTTTTGATGTCTGCGTCCTGAAAGTCGAGCGAGACGACCCGGTCCGTATATCTCTTCACGCTTCCCGGCTGTGCGGGCGGTTTTTCGCCGGCAGCCGTTTCGCGGGACTGGACTAATTTCGAGGCCACGCCGGAAATGTTGAAATCCACGATGACTCTCTTGCCTTCCGGCACAATGGAATAAGGCGTGTTTTCCTTAAATCGGATCGTTAAATAAACCCAGGGCTTGCCCTGCGCGGTTTTCTGCTCGGCCCGCACATCGGTCACGTTGAGCAGATTGCCCTTGAGCGTCTCGCGCAAATGGTTCGGAACATACAAATTCTCCAGCCGGACGAGCAGACGGTTGTCCCCCTGGAGCGAAGCGGGGATGTTCCCCGGTTGTTGAGAAACTTCCAGAATGATTTTTTCCCGTCCGGGCGTCTTTTCAAACAGGATGTTTTCCAGATAACCGACCTTGTCCTCGGCACCTGAACCCGTTATCACGCCGGCCGGTGTATATAGAAAAACCCAGAGGACAATCAAAACCGGAATGATTCTGGATAAATATTTTCTCATGATCTTACCTCATTATTGATTTTTACGCAGTGTCAAAACCACTCTTCTTGTTTTTTTCCCGTCCCATTCATTCACGATCACCCGGTCCGCCTGGATGTCGGTTACTTTCCCGTTGTGCAGCCCCATTTGCGTTCCGATAAAAAGCGGATAAAATTTATTGGCCGCGTCTTGGACAACCGCCACGCGGCGGTTTTCATCTCCCATGATGCCGACGACTTTGAAATTTTCCACTTCGGCTTTCTGCAGCGGGAAAATGGATTCCTGCCTTGCCGCCTTTACTTTGGACGCAGCGACAATTTGCGTGTCTACAAGCGGTTTGAAGGGATCCGGCTTGCCTTGCGGCCGGTAGCTGTAAACGCTCTCCGGCTTCTGGACGGCGGACGGCGCGGCGGGAACCGCTTTCGGCTGCGCGGAGGGCGCGGTTTGAACCGCCTGAGGTTTTGCGGGCGGCTGGGGCGCGGCCGGTTTCTTTTCCTGTTCGCCGCAGGCGCAGAATACCGTTGCCAGGAAAAGCCATAAACCAAACCAAACGATCCATTGTTTCTTATTTTTTCTTTTCATTGGCCTGCTCTTTTTTATCCACAAACATATAGGTTTTCACGATGCAGGATGCCGTGATCGAATATTTCTTGCCCACTTTGCTTTCTTTTCGATCCCCGATGGAAACATCGGAAATATTGACGATCCGGGGCAATTTGGCCAGCTTTTCAAAAAAGAAAACAATGTTCTGGTACCCGCCCGACACGGTCACCTTCACCGGAATTTCCTCGTAGAAAGGCTCCGGCGCCGGCGCTTTGGCCGGCGGCGCTTTTTTCGCGTCGCCCGGCTTTCCGGCCGCTTTCTCGGCCTCGGCTTTCTTTTCCTGCTCCTCCTGTCTCTTGTCGGAGGGCTTCAGCTTGCCCGAGAGTTTTTCCGCCTTCTCCAAAGTTTGCGGAACGACGGGGAGGGGTTCAAACAGGACAAACTCCACACCCGCTTCCCGGCCCGCCGTGGCAACGGAATAAAAGAGGCCCGGGATTTCCTTCCGGGAGGGAAGCTTCATCAAAGCGGCCTGATAATCTTCTTTCAGGGATGCGACCTGCGCCTTGACCTTGTTGATCTGTCGCGCAACAGCTTCCTTCTGCTGAATCTGCGCTTGAAGCTCCTCGTATTGCTTCGTCATCTCGGATCTTTTGGTCAGCGTGTCGGACAAAAAATAAAAGTAGTACAGGTAGCCGATTAGAAAAATGACCACGACGACGATCAGGGCCTTGACCTGCGGAGACAGTTTCTTCAGTTCGTCTAAGTTTAAATCCATCGCCATAGCTTAAAACCCCTTTTTCAACTTGCAGGAAAAAATGAACTGCTGCAGGGTCGTTTCGGCAATCTCCACTTTTTTGGACGACACCAGATCCACGGATTGGACCGCGGGGAAATTTTCAATCGTTTTCATAAAACCGGCAACCGCGATGTTGTCGCGGCCGATGCCTTCGAGGGTCAGGCCGTCCTGGCTTTGTCCGATTTTCGTAAGCCAGACGCTTTTTTGCGGAACCAGCATGGCCAGATCATCAAACATCTTGACCGGGTAAATGCGGTTTTCTTCCAGCGTGCGGATCACGCCGAGCTTCAGCTCGAATTCGGCAATCTGGCTTTTGTATTTGTCCAGATCGCCCACCTTGGCGTCGAGCGCCTTGAGCTTCTCCCGGGACTCCGTGAGCTTCGTTTCCAGACTGCCAACCTGAACGGTCATATAGACGTACAAGCCGACCAGACAAAGAACAAAAAGAAGAAGGGACCCGGCCATGATGGCGATCTGCCGGGCCAGATTCTCTTTCTTTTCTTTTTCATGGTATGGGATAAGATTGATTTTAATCATTTATCACCTATTTTCCTTAAACCCAACCCGATGGCTACAGCGCCGATGGTTCTGATGTGGTCCAGTTTTCCCTCATCAATATTTTTTTTGTTGTATCCGATCTTGACAAGCGGATTGATTCGTTCTGTGCCGATGTTCAATCGCTGGGACAAAAGGTCGCACAATCCGGCAATGCTCGAAGATCCGCCGGACAGGAAGACGTGCTTGATTTCTTCTCCGCCGAACGTGGACCGGAAATAATCGACGGATCGTTCGATTTCCGAACAAATGGGCTCGGCGCAGTCCAGAATGACGTTTTCCAGATCCGGAATTTGTTGCTCGCCGCCGGTCCCCTCCACTTTCATCCGCTCGGCTTCTTCCGCCGACACCTGGAACCTTTCCTGCAGCGCCTCCGTGACGGCGTTTCCGGCCATCGTGAAGTCTCTTGTGAAGATGGACATGCCGCCCTTGATCACGTTGATGTTGGTCAGGCTCGCGCCGATGTTGACGATGACGACAATTTCATTTTCTTCAAAGTCGTAGTTCGCCTCATACATGGTTTCCAGCGCGAAGGAATCCACGTCCATGATCATGACCTGAAGGCCGGCCGCGGCAAACGCGTCCAGGTAGCCGTTGACATCCGTTTTTTTGGCGGCGACGATCATAACGTCCATCTGGCTGGGATTGTACTCATTGTCTCCCAGGATCTGGAAATCGTAATTCACGTCGTCCATGTTGTCGAAAGGGAGATACTTGCCGGCTTCGTCGTGGATCAATTCGCGCAGCTCCGTTTCTTCCATCTGGGCCAGCGTCACTTTTTTGATGATGACGGAATTGCCGGAGAGGGAGGTGACGATGCCTTTCCCCTTGCAGCCGGAATTGCGGAACAGCTCCTTGATCACGCCGGACAGAGCGCCGGGGTCCTGCAGGATGCCTTCCACGATGACGCCGGGCGGCACGGGAATATGAAGAAACCGGTTGAGGGTCAACCCCTGAGAGGTGCCGACGATCTCGGCCAGTTTCATGGAGGTCGATCCGATATCCAGACCGACAAGGCTTTTGGTTCCAGAAAATAAGTTTTTTAAATCCATTCCAGCACCGTGTATGGGTTCACATGCTTCCGGTTACTGGTCCATCCGGTACACGACGTCCCCCGGTTTGACCATGCCCAATTCGTTGCGCGCGATCGCTTCAATATAGGCCGGATCGGTTCTGAGCAAATGGATCTTTCCCGCCAGTTCTTTGTTTTGCGCGATCAGTGCATTGTTTTCCGCTTTCAGTTGCGACAGTCTTTTGCCGATCAAATAATTATCCACAACACCCCGGTTGCCGAAGGTGATGAGCAGCATCATTAAAAAAACAAAGGCGGCCAGATACCTCCCGATTTTCATGAATCCATGCTCCAGGCACGATATGCGTACAAAAATGACTTCTCTTGTGCTTTAAAAAACTACAATCGGGAGCAAAAGTCAAGCAAAGATATTTCATAAACCTTAAATTTATTGATCAATTGATCCTTGCCCTCCGAATCAGGCAAAAGGTCCGGAGGGCAGATTCTGCTGCGGCTCTCCCAGCAGAAACTTCCCGCCCTCGATCCAGCCCTTCAGATGTTCGGCGATCTGATGGGCCTTGTAGTAGCTGGACAGAGGGGCGGCAATGACTTCTTTGTCGCGGAGGATCACCTTGCCGCTGCGCAGGTCACGGTAGTTGACTTCCGCGATGGGCCTGGGATTGCCCTTGGGATAGTCCATGCTGTAATCATACACCTGGGCGTAGATATCTTCATCCTTCACCGCGGTATAGCGCGCCATTTCTTCATCGAGAATGGGAATGGGGATGCCGATACCGACAAACAAAGAAACGCCGTATCCCAAGATACTGGCGCCGGTCAGCCACTCGGGGCTCATCTCCTTCAGATTGCCGATCACCGCCAGGGTACCCGCTCCCTCCTTGGGAACGCCGTTGGCGGACCGGGCTGCATGGGGATTATGCTGCGTACCCGGCCAGGCGACAAAACCCTGGGCGCCGCCCAGAAAGATCCGCGTTCCGATGCCGATCGTCCGGTAGTAGGGATCGTTGAACAAAGGGCTGAGCTGGCCGGACGTCGCATAGGAAATGTTGGCCATGCGCGGACGCAGAATGCCCATGTAGGTGTAAATCGTCGTGTCGGAAAGATTCACGGCGCAATTATAGTTCTGATAGGCGTTGCGCGGATTGAACAGAAAGGCGTCCCGCAGATCGTTGATGGTGATGTTCTTTTCAAATTTGCGCGACGGATAACAATCCGTCCCGTATCCCTCGGCCCGCAATTTGACGACATTGCCGGAGACCAGGTCCTCGATCACGTGGCCGCCGCCGTAGTTGAATTCGCCGGGATAGACGCTGTTGAGCGGATCGCCCTCGGCGACTTCCGTCGCGCCGATGTAGCAGTCCACCGCCGCGATGCCTCCGTAGGCGGGCACGTCGTTGAGCCAGACGCGGGACGCCCGGATGCGCGGAGCGGTATGTCCGAAATTCAGAAAGGCGCCCGAAGAGCACATCGCGCCAAAGGTGCCGGTCGTGACGACATCGACGCGGCGGGCCGCCTCGACCTCTCCGTGGCGCTCCACCACGTCGATCATTTCCTCGGCGGTGACGACAACGGCCCGTCCCTTTTTAATCTTCTCGTTGATTTCCTGAAAAGTTTTTTGAACTTTGAATTTTTTCATGCGCCCCTTGTGGATGGCTTTTTGGGCCTTTCTTACCACGGTTTCGCGATAATTGCAAAATCCCGTCTTTTTTCAGGTATGTCCGAAACCGCCCGCGCCTCTTTGCGTCTCATCCAGCCCGTCGGATTCCACCCACCGGACACGGCAGACTTTCTGGACGACCATCTGCGCCAGCCGCGCGCCTCTCGTCACCACGAAGGGCGCATCTCCGTGATTGACGACAATCAGGGCGATTTCACCGCGGTAGTCCGCATCGATGGTTCCCGGAGCGTTCAAAAGCGTGACGCCCTCGTGAAGCGCCAGGCCGCTGCGCGGACGAATCTGCGCCTCATAGCCTTCCGGCAGCGCCACGGCGATGCCGGTCGGAATTTTTTTGCGCCCGCCGGGCGGAATCGTTTCCTCCGCCGCGACGGCCGCGCAGAGATCCATTCCCGCCGCCCGGTCGGTCATGTACCGGGGCAGGGGAAGGTCCTCGCTGCCGGCGATTCTTCGTATTCGAACGTCGATGGTTTCCATGAAAAAATGAAGGAGCTCCTTCCGCGGCGTCGATTATCCGCCGCGGAAGGAAAATTTCCGGTCGTTGAACCGCTACTTGACTTCCGCCCCCAGCGCTTCTTTCCGGCTGAGACGGATTTTGCCCTGCTTGTCCACTTCGAGCACTTTGACCATGACCTCATCGCCTTCCTTCAGGACGTCCGTCACCTTGGCGATTCTTTCTTTGGCAATCTGCGAAATGTGCAGCAGGCCTTCCGTTCCGGGCAGGATTTCGACAAACGCGCCGAAATCAACGATTTTCTTGACGGTGCCGCGGTATATCTTGCCGACTTCCGCCTCTTCCGTCAGCCACTTGACCATCGCCACGGCGCGGGCCGCCGCTTCGGCGTCGGCGGACGCGATCGTCACGGTCCCGTCGTCTTCCACGTCGATCGTGACGCCGGTTTCACTGATGATCTGGCGGATGTTCTTTCCGCCGGAGCCGATGACGGTGCGGACCTGGTCTTCCTTCACCTTGACGGTGGTGATCCGCGGCGCGTAGAGCGAGATATCCGGACGCGGCGCGGACAGGGTTTCACGGATCTTGCCGATGATATGCAGACGGCCGTCGCGGGCCTGAGCCAGCGCTTTGCGAAGGATGTCATCCGTCAGACCGTCGATCTTGATGTCCATCTGCATGGCGGTCACGCCTTTTTCGGTTCCGCAGACTTTGAAATCCATATCGCCCGCGTGGTCTTCATCGCCCAGAATGTCGGACAGGATGACGACCTGGTCGCCTTCCTTGAGCAGTCCCATCGCAATGCCCGCGACGATGTCCCGCACCGGTACGCCGCCGTCCATCAGGCAGAGGATGCCGCCGCACACGGTCGCCATGGAGGACGATCCGTTGGAAGAGAGAATTTCGGAAACGATCCGGATCGTATAGGGAAACTGCTCCGCCGGCGGAAGCACGGGAACCAGCGCCTTGCGCGCCAGCGCGCCGTGGCCGATTTCCCTGCGGCCGGGTGAGCGCAACATCTTCGCCTCCCCCACACTGTAGGGGGGGAAATTATAATGCAGCAGGAAGGAACGGAGTTCCTCGCCGCCGACGTAGTCCATGCGCTGCTCATCCGAGGAGGTTCCCAGGGTGAGCGCCGCCAGCGCCTGCGTTTCCCCGCGGTTGAAGAGAGCCGATCCGTGGGCGCGCGGCAGCACGCCGACTTCCGAATGGATCGGACGGATGTCGGTCGAAGACCGGCCGTCGATTCTTCTCTTTTCCAGGAGAATCATGTCTCTCAGAATGCGGGATTCCAGATGCTCGATAATCGCCGCAACTTTTTTGCAAAGCGCCGCGTCATCGCCGCCGATTTTTTTGATGACCGCTTCCCGGACTTCGCCCAGCTTGGCGTAGCGTTCCAGCTTGCGCGGCATGCCGTAACCTTCCTTGAGCCCCGGCAAAGCCTCCTCGCGCACCCGGGCGATCAGTTCCTCCCCCGGGGCGGTTTCGTCCACCGACCGCTTGGCTTTTCCGATCGCCGCCCGAATCCGGTCCTGCAGATCAATCACCGGCCGAACGGCCTCCAGGCCTAACTTGATGGCATCGACGATAACGTCTTCCGGCACCTCTTTGGCTTCGCCTTCCATCATGACCAGCTCCACGTCATAAGCGCGGCCCGACCGGCTCGGCGTAACCTTGCGTCCCACCAGGAAGAGATTCATTTCGCTTTCCTGCATATTTTCCGCGGACGCATTGACGACCAGTTCGCCTCCGATCCGGCCGACGCGCACGCCGGCGATCGGTCCCTTGAACGGAATGTCGGATATCTCCAAAGCAGCCGACGCGCCGATCATGGCCGCAACATCCGCGTCGTTTTCCTTGTCCACCGACAGCACCGTCGCCACGATCTGGGTTTCCGAATAGTACCCTTTGGGAAACAGGGGGCGAATCGCCCGGTCGATGATGCGGGAGGTTAAAATCTCCCGCTCGTTGGGACGCCCTTCCCGCTTGAAAAAACCGCCGGGAATTTTGCCCGCGGCAAACGTCATTTCCTGATAATCCACCGTGAGCGGCAGAAAATCGACGCCCTCCCTCACGCTTTTCAGGGATACCGCCGTCACCAGCACGACGGTGTCCCCGTAATAGACCAGCGTGGAACCGTCCGCCTGCGCGGCTACATAATTGGTTTTGATGGTAAAATTTCGCCCTGCGAAATCCGCACTGAAATTGTCACTCATTCACTTTCCTCCACCTTCTTTGGGTTTGCGGTCCGGAACAGGAAATTCAAGGGCGAAACGCAAAAGCCGATTGACGCAGGGATGAACAAAAACCATGGCCAATCGGTGACGCTTTTGCCTTCCGCCCTTGAATGACTTGAGTTACTTCCTGAGACCCAGACGCTTGATTATGGTTCTGTAACGTTCCACATCGCTTTCTTTGATATAATTCAACAATCTTCTTCTCTGGCCGACGAGCTTCAACAGGCCGCGCCGGGAGTGGTGATCTTTCTGGTGCGTCTTGAAATGCTCGGTCAGGTATTCGATTCTCGCGCTGAGCAGGGCAATCTGCACCTCGGGTGAACCGGTATCGTTCTCGTGAAGACGGTAATTCTCGATTAATGCTTTCCTCTTTTCCAAAGTTAACACGTCAAATCCTCCCTATCAGAATAATATCCTTTTTATGTTCCGGGCTCACGGACGCAAATGGTTGAAGACTCTGAGCATCCTGGCCACCCGGGTTTTCCCGTCCTGTTTTTCGACATCGACCGACGACATCTGCATTTCCGCGAGCGCCACCAGACAGCCGTCCGGACCGATGAACTTTATCATATCTCCCGCCGCAAGGAAAGGAAGAACATTTTCCCGCATCATCGAGGCATCCGGCTGAAATCCAGCCTTCAGTCTGCCCGCCGTCGGCTCGCCGATTTCAACCGCCGCCATTGCAGGCAGAGCCTGCGCCATCGGCAGCATTTTCGCCAGCAGCGCCGTCCGGCCCGACGCGTCCTCCGGCAGGGGCACGGCCATGGCTTCGGTGAAAGAGCCGCTCCGCAGCCGCCGCAATCCGGATAAACAGCCGCCACAGCCCAGCGCGCGGCCCGCATCGGCGCAGATCGTCCGGATGTACGTGCCTTTCGAGCAGGTGATTTCAAAGGTCACGGACGGATAGCCGATGTCGATCACTTCGAGCGCGAAGATTTCCACCTCACGGGCGGCCACGTCCGGAAATTCCCCGGCTCGCGCATATTTGTACAGGGGCCTTCCCTTGTGTTTCCGGGCCGAAAAAGCCGGCGGAACCTGTCGGATCTTCCCCCTCATGCTTCCCAGCACCGCCCGGATCTCCTCGTCGGAGGGAACCCGGTCCGACCGGCCGGTTTCCCGTCCCTGAATGTCCTGCGTATCCGTCTCGAGGCCCAGCAACAGGGTTGCCCGGTAGGTTTTTTCTTCCCCTGTCAAAAACGCAGCCAGCTTCGTCGCTTCTCCCACACAAACCGGCAAAACCCCGGTGGCCATGGGGTCCAGCGTTCCGGTATGCCCCGCCTTCGGCGCGCCCAGAATCTTCTTGACCCGGCTTACGACGTCGTGGGACGTCAGACCCGCCGGTTTGTCCATCACCACGACTCCGTCCATAAACGACTAAGCTTCCCTGATCGCTTCAAGCACGCGGGACTTGATCGCGGCCAGGTCGCCTTCGATCCGGCAGGCCGCGGCGTTGATGTGGCCTCCGCCGCCGAAGCGACGGGCGATTTTTTCCACATTGATCCGTCCTTTGGACCGCAGACTCAACTTGAACTGCCCTTCACCCGTTTGCGTATAGAGCATCGCGATGTTGATTCCCTGGACCGTGCGGGGAATATCGATAAAACCGTCCGTGTGCTCCATCGTCGCGCCCGTCTGCCGCAAATGCTCTTCCGTCACGGTCATCGACGCAACCCCGAGAACCGGATCCATTTCCAGGGTTTCCAGCACGCGGACCAGGAGCTGCAGCTTCGCCGGCGGATCGCTTTCGTAGATATGTTCGGAAATCCACTGCGGATCCGCACCGCCTTCCACCAGGTCTCCGGCCGTCCGCAGCGTCTCCGGACGGGTGCTGGAATAGCGGAAACCGCCCGTGTCCGTCAGAATCGCCGCGTACAGATTCGTGCAGATGTCCTTCGTCATCGGCGCGCGCATTTCCCGCATCAAACGGTAGATCAGCTCCCCCGTGGAACTGGCCTTGGGGTCGAGCAGGCGAAGCGCGCAAAATCCGCCGTTGGAAACATGATGATCGATATTGATCAGGGTGGGGACAGCGGCCACATCCGCCTCCAGGTTCCCCACTCGCTCCAGTTCCGAACAATCCAGAACAAAACCGACATCGTAGTAGGTTCCCGGGCGAATCAGTTCATGAACGATCTGATCCGCACCCGGCAGGAAACGATAGTGGGCGGGCGTGGCATCCTGGTTGCACACGACCGCTTCCTTTCCCATATTCCGCAACAGTCCGTACAGCGCCAGTTCGGAGCCCAGCGCATCCCCGTCCAAACGGACATGGGACGTGATGAGAAAACGTTTTCCTGAAGCAACGGCTGAAATAATTTTCTCAATCATGCGTTTCTTCCTGTCGGGCGATCTGGGCCAGCAACCGTTCGATCCGGTTGCCGTAGCCGAAAGATTTGTCGTGCACAAACAGAATCTCGGGCACAAAGCGCAACTGCAGGCGATGGCCCAACTCCCGTCGGACAAAGCCCCGGGCGCGGGTCAATCCCGCCTGAATCTCCTCATTCAATTCATCCTTGCCCATCTCGACAAAGTAAATCTTCGCGTTTCGCAGATCATCCGTCACCTTGACCGCCGTTATGGTCACGGCGTGCAGACGGGGGTCTTTCACAGACCTCAGCAGAATGTCGGACATTTCCGCCATGATCAGCTCGCCGACACGGTCCGCCCTTTTAAAATTCATCGTACTTTCCTTTAACCCAGGCGGCTTCTTCAACAATATCGGAAACGGACATGATTTCCACCTTTGAATCCAAAACATCCGCCGCCTTCAGGTTTTCGATAAAGTGCAGCAGGTGATCGATTTTTCCCTCGATGAAGCGCTGCTCGTTGCCGGTCATCGCAAATCCGATCCGGGCGAACTGGTGATCGTCCAGCCGGCCCACCTGGGCGATGGATACGTTAAACTCATTCTGGGCGCGTTTGATGACTTTATTCAAAACGCTCCGCTTGGCCTTTAAAGAACCGGATTGGGGAATCCGCAATGAAATCCATCCGTAGCCGATAATCATCGCCGCCCTTTTCTACAATTTTCTTTCCAGCGTCTCCGTCGTATACGCCTCGATCACATCCCCCACATGGATGTCGTTATAGCTTTCAATGCCGATGCCGCAATCGAAGCCGGCCTGCACCTCCCGGGCATCGTCTTTAAACCGCTTCAGGGAAAGGATTTTCCCGTCAAATATCGCAACGCTGTCGCGAACCAGCTTGATGCCCGCCGAGCGGGTAATCTTGCCGTCCGTCACATGGCAGCCGGCGATGATCCCAACCTTGGGCACCTTGAAAAGTTCGCGGACTTCGGCGCGTCCCTGAACCACTTCCCGGTATTCCGGTTCGAGCAGACCTTCCATCGCCGCCTTCATATCGGCAATCAGGTTGTAAATAATGTCATAGAGCTTGATTTCGACGCCTTCCTGCGCCGCCAGATCGCTCACCCGGCCGTCCGGACGGACCTTGAAGCCGATCACTATCGCGTTGGAGGCGGAGGCCAGCATGATGTCGGTTTCGCTGATGGCGCCCGTGGAGCTGTGAATCATCTTGATCTGGACATCGTCGGTCGAAAGCTTTTTGAGCGCGTCGGAAATCGCTTCGATGGAGCCCTGAACGTCCGCTTTCACAATAATATTGAGGTCTTTCACTCCCTCTTTAATCTTCTGATACAGCTGCTCCAGCGTGATTTTGGAGGAAGCGGATAGCTCTTTTTCACGCGTCTTGCGAATCCAGTAGTCGGCGATGCTGCGGGCCTTCTTTTCATCCTCCACGCTGATGAATTCCGCGCCGGTCTGGGGCACGCTGGAAAAGCCGATGACCTCCACCGGCATGGACGGGCCCGCCTCTTTCACGCGGCGCCCCTGATCGTTGATCATGGCCCGAACGCGTCCGGATTCCGTTTTGGACACAAAAGCGTCTCCTTCCCGAAGCGTTCCCTGTTGAATCAGGACCGTGGCCACCGGCCCGCGGCCGCGGTCCAGTTTGGCTTCAATAATAATGCCCCTCGCCGCCGTATTCGGATCGGCTTTGAGTTCCAGCACATCCGCCTGCAGAAGAATCATCTCCAGGAGCTCCTCGATGCCGATTCTCTTTTTGGCTGAAACCTCGGTGAAAATCGTGTCGCCTCCCCACTGCTCGGACAAAAGGCCGTGTTCGGTCAGTGCCTGCTTGATCTTTTCGGGGTCCGCGCCGGGTTTGTCGATTTTGTTGACGGCCACGATGATGGGCACGCCCGCCACCCGCGAGTGATTGATGGCTTCCACCGTCTGGTCCATGACCCCGTCGTCCGCCGCCACCACCAGCACCACGATGTCCGTCACCTGGGCGCCGCGGGCGCGCATGGCCGTGAAGGCTTCATGGCCTGGCGTATCCAGAAAGACGATGTCGCGGTCGTTGATGTGAACATGGTAGGCGCCGATGGCCTGCGTGATGCCGCCCGCTTCGCCTTCAATCACGTTGGTCTGACGGATGGCGTCCAACAGCGACGTCTTGCCGTGATCCACGTGGCCCATAATGGTGACGATCGGGGCCCGCGGTTTGAGATTTTCTCCGGACGCCTGGGGCTTGAGCATCGAATCCTCAAATTCGACCTCCGCCCGCTCTACCTGGAAGCTGAATTCGGAGGCCACCAGCGTGGCGATGTCAAAGTCGATCGACTGGTTGATGGTGGCCATCACGCCCATGCCCATGAGTTTGTTGATGACCTCGCCCGCCTTGACGCCCATCCGCTTGGCCAGATCGCCGGTCGTAATGGTGTCTCCCACGCGGATGCGCCTTTTGATGGCCTTGGGCGTCGTGATTTCGGTCTTCTTCATCTTGACGGGGGCGGCTTTCCGGTCTTCGCGCCATTTGCTGAACACGACATCCCGGTCGTCATCGACCCGCTTCAATTTCTTTTCGATTTTCCGTTCGAGAATCTTGCGGCGCGGAACTTCTTTTTCGTCGCCGATCAGGACTTCAACCGTGCCTTTGCCTTTTTTCTTGGGCTTCTCAAATTCTTTTTTGATGATTTTCTCCGCCGGTGGAGGCACGATCACTTCGCCGGGTTTGGCGGGCGCCTTGGCCGGAATTTCTTTTTTCTCTTCCTGCCGGGTGATTTTGTGGCGGGACATCATCGGGGGCCGGACCGGAAGAATCACCGGGGGCGTTTTCGGCTTCGCCGGGGGTACAACCGGCGTCGGCTGGACGGGCTTTGCTTCCGCCGGGGGCTCTTTCTCCGGCAGGGCCGGACTTTCGGGGACCGCCGGTTTGGCCGCTTCCGGCGGCGCCGTTTTCCGCTCAACTTCTTCGGCGGCGGGCGCGGGCGGGGCTTCCGGCTTTTCCTCTTTGGCTTCCTTTGCTTTTTTTGCCGGGGCGGCTTCCTGCTCAACCTTCGCGGCTTCCGGTTTTTCTTTCACTTCCGGGGCTTCTTCGACCGGCGTCCGGACGGTGCGGCGGCGGATCACCGTGGTTTTGATTCTTTCTTCCACGACCTGCCGGGGCGAGGTGGCCTGCAGGTCTTCCTTGATCCTTTCGATTTCATGATCTTCCAGGGTGCTGGCGTGAGATTTGACTGTAATGCCTATTCTTTCCAGATGAGCAATCAAATCTTTATTTTCCAGGCCAAGTTCCTTGGCCAACTCGTGAACTCGCTTTTTCGACATTCCCGAAACTCCCTCAAATAAAATAGTGGGTCCCTGAAAAAATTATCCCTTTTGCCGGTCGTTGGTTTCCTCATCCAGAAGCCGAATGGCTTCGGCAATCCATTCCGCGGCGGTCTTTTCGCCGACGCCGGGAATCGCGGAAAGCGTCTCCACATCCATCGCCGCCAGCATGGCAATGCTTTTAATTCCCTGGGCAAAAAGCTTTTCCGCCATGGCCGGTCCGATGCCGGGCACCCGGGTCAGCGACGAATAGACATCCTCGTCCTTTTCGGCGGCCATGGTTTCGCTCTTGACGTCAATTTTCCAGCCGGTCAGCTTGACGGCCAGACGGACATTCTGGCCGTTCTTTCCGATGGCCAGCGAAAGCTGGTCGTCGGGAACAATCACCGTCATCGCCCGGTTTTCCTCATCGATCAACACCCGGTTGACCTTGGCGGGAGACAGGGCGCTCGAAACAAACTTGGCTGCGTCTTCGGTGTAGGGAATGATGTCGATCTTTTCGCCGCGCAGTTCCTGAACGACGCTTTGCACGCGCGTCCCGCGCATGCCCACGCACGCGCCCACCGGATCTATGTCCTTGTCCTTGGCCCTCACGGCGATCTTGCCGCGCTTGCCCGGTTCGCGGGCCACGCTCACGATTTCAATAAGCCCCTCGGAAATCTCCGGCACCTCCACTTCAAAGAGGGCTTTCAAAAAAGCGGGGTGCGTGCGCGACAGGATGATCTGCGCGCCCTTCGTGTTTTTCTTCACTTCCAGCAGATAGGAGCGGATGCGCTCGCCGCGTTTGTAGGTTTCCCGGTGAATCTGTTCCATGGGCGGCACCACGCCTTCGGCGCGCCCCAGGTTGACGATAATATTGCCGCCTTCAAACCGCTGAACGAACCCGTTGATCAATTCCCCTTTTCGGTCCTTGTACTCATCGTAAATATTGTCGCGCTCCGCGTCCTTGACCCGCTGAATGATGATCTGCTTGGCCATCTGCACGGCGATGCGCCCGAAAGAGCTGGTTTCTATTTTCATCCCCAGGGAATCCCCGGGCTCCGCGCCCTCATCCAGGGTTCGCCTTGCCTCTTCATGGGAAATCTGCGTTTCGGGGTCAAGCACCTTGTCCACAACCGTTTTAAACTGGAAAACCTCTATTTCTCCGATCTCATCGTTGTAATGGGCTTCGATTTCGACGTCCTGCCCCAGCTTCTTGCGCGCCGCGGTCATCATGGCGGCCTCGAGAGCCTCCGTGATGATCTGTTTGTCGATTCCCCTGTCCTTCCCCATCTGCTCGATCAGACGTTTAAGGTCTTGCAACATTGATCCAATCCTCCCTTTTCCTTTTCCGGCTGCCGTTCTTTCCGGTACGTGGGCGTGTTTTCACTCCTGAACGGCCGGATCCTCATCCACCAGATTGGCTTTGGCGATATCGTTTTTCGGAATGCTGAAGATCCGGTCCGCCAGGCCGAGGCGGACGACCTTTCGGCCGTCTTCTTCGGCGAAATCCATAAGCGTTCCCTGAAAATTTTTGACGCCTTCTATTTTCACATGGGTCCTGATTTTTACTTTGGCGCCGCGGAATTTTTCAAAATCCTGATCGCGCGAGATCGGGCGGTCCAAACCCGGCGACGAAACTTCCAGCGTATAAGGCCCGCGGGACAGGTCATGTACATCCAGAATATCGCCCAGCTGATTGCTGATTTGGGTACAGTCGTCCAGCGTAATGCCGCCTTCCTTGTCCAGAAAAAACCTGAAAACCCAGCGGGAATGCATTTTGACGCATTCGACGTGAATCAGCTCCATGCCTTCCGAGAGGACAACCGGCTCGGCCAGTTGCCATATTTTATCTTTCAATTCATCGTACATCGCCGCGCCTTCCGAAAATAAAAAAGTGGGCGGGAGCCCACTTCAGCGAACGACTTTCAGTGATGGTTGAACTGCGTCTACCACACACGAACAGCCAATGCAAGCACTATTTAAACGATGTATCCCGGCGCTGCAAAGGGGGATGACCGGCCTCTACTGGGCTGAAATCACCACCCGGGCCTCGCTCAAATAATCATTCCCGTGGGCCGTCGTCTCTTTAATCAGGCGGGCCGCTTCCCCCTTCAGGACGATCATGTTTTCCTTCGTAATTTTGGACGCCGGGACAATCATCACATTATCTCCCAGGTGCGTGTTTTTTCGGGCCTGCTCCAGGCTGTCGGCATAACGAACGATGCCGTGCGTCCGGACAACGGCTGGTTTTACGCTCTTGGCGGAATAGACCGTAACCGGCGAGTCGCCCACTTCCTCAACAATAATCACGGGCAGCAAAACGCGCTCGAAAATCCGTCCCTCCAGATTGACCACCATGCCGGTCACGGGACGGGTTTTGTCATAGACAATGGTGTATTCCTTGGGCGGAGGAGGCGCCTGGACAACCGGAATGTCCTGGAGCCTTTTGCTCGGGACGAACGGGGCGTCATCCTTCTGCTCCACGTTCAATGCCTGAACCAGCGTCGTGGTTCCGGGACAGTTGCTGATGCACACGCGCATCTCCACGGTGGCCAGAAGAGACCCGTCCGGCTGGCTCTCATACTTTTCTTTATGGATTCTGGCGCCCTTGACAACTCCGTCAATTTGCGTCCGGATAATGTCCTGGGTGACCATAAAATTTTCGACGGTCGTCACGGAATCGATTTTCACGCCCTTGATGATTTCCAAAAGGTTGCGGTAAGCATCCCCGATGGCGGCCCTTCTGGACAGCGGCCTTGACAACGCCATGTTGCCTTTCGCCGCTCCGCCGTATCCGACGGCGCTTACATATCCGTCCACCCAGTCGATTTTGCCGTCAACGTCGGAATATGCAGTCCCGGCGAAAACCGGCGCGATCAATAAAATCGCCATGCAGCATATGGAAAATATCTTCTTCGGTGACATGATAACCATCCCTTCTTTGCGATCTGTTTTTTTAAAACATCTTCCCCGTCTTTGGCAAGTTAAAAAAGCGTCAAATCACAGGCCGACGCCAAAGATTTCTATCGGCTTGAAATCGTTTAGTAAACCTTTAAGCTGATCGAAGAAATCTTGCCCTCCCGGGTCGGCCAGCCGGACCCCTCGGCGCCGACCGCATGAATGATCTTCGGCTTCGGATTGAGCGACATCAAATCAACCTCATACGTGTACCAGCTTCCCTGGCTCACTTTCGTCCCGTGCCAGGTTTGACTGTTGCCGGTGGGATTGGCATAATAGAAGCCGTGCCAGAACATTCGGTTCGCTTGTGATTCCGAGGGATTGGCCATACTGCCCAAACCATTGCGAACCACGCCGCTGACATCGGTATACGTCACCATGACCGCGATCGGGGCTTCTCTCCCCTGCCAGCCTGTTCCGGTCAAGGTTTGCTGCACGGCTTTGACGACGGCCTTCAGGATCACTTTCTGGGCGCCGGAAACATCTGCATTGATGGTCTGCATGATGCCCATCCGGGTATTGCCGGATGTATTGTGAAATTTGATCCCGTCGGATTCCTGAATTACCTCGCCCCTTTCGCCCGTGGGCTGCATCCAGCGATGAATCGTCCAGCCGCTGAGACTTTTGAGCCCGCCGTTGTTCAGCAGCTCTTTTTCCCCTACGGTCACCGCCGTTCCGGTTTTGACGCCCTTGATTTCCACGAAACCCGCACCTGCCGAACCGCTGTTGTGCGACCACGTCGCTTTGTCGGAATCCACCACGGTGTA
>Ga0116147_1001321_pt1 | contig 27541 bp, 25 predicted proteins | sample AD_JPNHG3_MetaG_FD_89749 | JGI IMG/M metagenome (GOLD analysis project Ga0116147, IMG submission 89749) | Active sludge microbial communities of municipal wastewater-treating anaerobic digesters from Japan - AD_JPNHG3_MetaG | ecosystem: Engineered > Bioreactor > Anaerobic > Digestate | place...
AAAATTCTTTGTATTGCGCTTAACACATTACCCCCGGGTAGTATGTAATCGCATTTGAGGCGCTGAAAGCCACGTCAGATGAGGCTTTCAGAGATCAGGTCGTTCTATTGGCGAAAGTTCTGTTTAAATTTCACTTTAAACCGAAAAAGGCTTGTGTTAATAAAAAAACAGCCATTGTAGGGTTTGTAACGTAATTGCATTTAATCCCATCGCAAAAACGGAAATTCAAAATGTTTGAGAAACTTAAAAGAAGAGGTTTTCAAGTTGTGACGCTTCATCATGCGGAAGCAATACTGAAACACGATATGATCGATGCGGCAGTCGAACTGGAGAGAATTCTCCTGGAGCTTTCAATTCCCGCGGAAGAATTAATACGAGGCGGCGGTGGCGAAAGTTCAATGACCCAGCGGTTGAGACATGCGTTGTCGGAAGGCTACAATTGGAAAAAGCACAACTTTGAAATTAAAAAAATTGTTGACGGTCAGGAAACTGAATCGATAACTCACGAAATTGATCATGTGAAACGTTTTCCGACAGGTACATTTGCTTTGGAAATCGAATGGAACAACAAGGATCCTTTTTTTGACCGTGACCTGGAAAACTTTAAAAGATTACACGCCGATGGAGTCATATCGATCGGTGGAATCATCACAAGAGGCGTTTCTTTACATGAATCTCTACGAGAGGTTACAGCTAAATTCGCCAGAAAGAACGCTATCAATAATTTCAAGGCATTAAGCCAATATTACACTCCGACTCATCGTCAGCAAATGATGATCGAAAAAAGAATAAAGGTAAAGGGATCTTTTGAAGAGGGTTGGGCAGACGCCTTTGTCGCGGATAAGTTCGGTGAAGCAACAACACACTGGAGAAAGCTTGAAGAAAGAGTGAAGCGCGGAGTAGGCAATCCATGCCCTCTTCTGCTGATTGGAATTCCAAAACAGGTCATCGTCCTATAGAAGGGAGTTGCGGAAATATGCCATCAAAGATTTACACGATCGCTCAGCCAAATCCGTCTAATGATTTGATCGCGAAGTTTAATAACCAATATTCCACAATCCTCGCCGATCCCCCCTGGCAATTTCAAAATAGAACGGGAAAAATGGCTCCGGAACACAGACGATTATTAAGATATCCCACGATGGAATTAAATGAAATCATCGAACTTCCTGTTTCAAAACTTGCAGCCGCGAAATCCCATCTATATTTGTGGGTGCCTAATGCTTTGCTGCAGGAAGGTTTAAAGGTAATGAAAGCGTGGGGATTCACATACAAATCCAATTTAGTGTGGTTCAAAATCCGCAAGGATGGCGGGCCGGACGGACGCGGGGTGGGGTTCTATTTCAGAAATGTAACGGAATTAGTGCTTTTCGGAGTCCGCGGCAGCATGAGGACCCTGGCACCGGGAAGAACGCAAGTCAATCTTTTTTCAACGCGTAAACGCGAACATTCGCGAAAGCCTGATGAAATCTACGATCTGATTGAATCCTGCTCACCAGGACCTTATTTAGAACTATTTGCCCGATTTCGTCGTACCGGCTGGGATCAGTGGGGCAACGAAGACGTCGAAGAAAATACCTATTACGGCGTGGCTAAACGAAACGGGCACCATGATCAGCAACTCAGGTTATTGGAAACACCCCGCGGCTACGGCCGGAAACGATGAAAATATGAGCTTGACCACGCCATCGATGCCGCCTACGGCAAAACCAATTTCAAAAACGAAGCCGAGCGCGTCGCGTTTCTGTTTGAACTGTATCAGAAATACACCAGCCTCTTCCCGCCGGAAAAGCTCAAACGCCGCAGGTTTTGATCTCATGCCCAAATATCAGCGCAAAAAGAAACTCCAAGAATACATAGCCAAACACGGCGAGCCTGACGCACTTACGAAATACTTCATTCTTGAGGGTTTTTCGGAAGATGAGATAAAAGATGGGTTGGCACCTTTTGTTGAGGCATGGGAAGAAGCCCTCGTCTGGATTGAAAAAGGCGATGCGGAGGAATATGATTGGGATCTGTGGCAGCGCAGCACATTGTATGAGGTCTTACGCTTTGCCACCGCCGAGCAAATAGAACCTTATCGTGAAAGAATCGAAAAGGCTGATGAGAAATTCAGATCAATGACACATGAAGTTGAAAATTCTTATGGCTATTTGCTGGATAAGAACGAAACCATAAACAGACAGACGCACTGGTGGCTGTTCCGCATTTAATAATGCAGTTTTAACACGAAGCAAAAAACAAAATATCTCTTGAAATTCAATTCATTATTGCCTATTGATAACATACATTCCAACATGGATTGAGAAGATATGGACAAATCCAGGCAAAAGACAATTGATTACTGGCTGGAAGAAAGCGACGAGGCTTTTAAAGTTGCCGAACATCTTTTCGAGAAGAAGGACTATTCCTATTCCCTGTTTTTTGGTCACCTTGCTGTCGAGAAATTGCTCAAGTCAATTTATATACACAGAAAAGCTGAACATGCTCCGCAAATCCATAATTTGGTCAGGCTGGCCCAGCAGGCCGGGCTTATGCTGAATGCCGGGCAAATAGAATCGCTCAACAAGATTACCGCATGTAATCTGGAAGCAAGATATCCTGACGAGAAGCGCAGTTTTCGCCTGAAATGCACGAAACCATTCACAACTGCGCAACTGAACGAAATCCGGGAGATCATTCGATGGCTCAAATCGACGATGACGTCTTAGACAAAGTCCGGACCTTTATCAGGAAGCTCAAAGAAAGCGGTATCGCTGTGGAGTCGGCATACCTGTTCGGATCCTATGCGACCAATCACGCTGGACGATGGAGCGATATTGATGTGGCGGTTGTGTCACCGGATTTTTCTGATGACCGTTTTGATGAACGTCTGCGCCTGATGAAACTTTCCACGGAGATTGACAATCGAATTGAACCCGTTCCTTTTCATTCAGATGCCTTTAACGACACCGACCCCCTGGTGGATGAAATTAAAAAGAGGGGCATTTCCCTTTTGTCTTAAATCGACAGATTATTGTATTTCAGAAACACTCCAAAATCTTTGCTCCTGAAAAACCCAAATACCGCAGAAGCGTTGATTTACGCCCCATCCGCATTCACATCCGGATGATCGGGCTATGTCGCCACCACCCGGTTTTTGCCCTGCGACTTGGCCCTGTACATGGCCGTGTCGGCTTCCGACAGCAGTTCTCCCAGCATCAGGGTTCCATCAATTCTGACGACGCCGATGCTCAGACTCAGAGGGAATACCAAGCCCTTCAACTCAAAGCGATGCGCCCGAACGGCGGCTCGCAGACGTTCCGCCGCCAACAGGGCTTCCCCGCCGTCGATTCCGTCGAGCAGAACGGCAAACTCGTCTCCTCCCAGCCGAAAGACGATATCTTCCGTCCGCACCGCCGACTTCAGAATATCCGCCAGAATCACCAGAACGTAATCGCCGGCGCCGTGGCCGACGGTGTCGTTGACATCCTTGAAATTGTCAAGGTCTGTGTAGAGGAGCGAACTGACCACCCCGCGTTTCGCTTTGGAAATGCGCCGGCTGAGAATTTCTTCCAGACCGCGCCGGTTCAAAAGGCCGGTAAGCTGATCATGAACGGCGAAATGTTTCAGTTTATCTTCGTAACTCTTGCGTTCGGTGACATCATCGAAAACCGCGACAAAGCAACCCTTTTCCGGGCTGTAAACCGAGATGGACAACTGTTTTGCCAGGGGTTTGAAGTCGATTTCAAATTTTTCAGGATTGCCGGTCAACGCAACCCGGCCGTAAATCTCGAACAACTCCGGAGTCGACTCCTTGACGCCCGGGATCGCCTCGGTGACTTTCTTCCCCTTTACATCCTTCAGTCCCGTCAAACGTTCGAATGCCGCATTGACATCCAGATAGATAAAATCGATCGGGCGTCCTTCGTCGTCATAAAGCATCTTGCAGTAGGCAAAACCTTCCAGCATGTTTTCAAAAAGGGAACGATAGCGCTTCTCGCTTTCCTGCAAGGCTTCGGTGCGCTTCTGGACAAGTTCTTCCAGATGGTCCCGATCATAGCGAAGTTTCACCGACATCTTATTGAACGTCGAGGTGAGTTCACGGATTTCCCTGCCGAACGGCCGATCAAGTTCTTCGCCCAAATGCCCGTCTTGTGTTGCGATTTCATTCGTCTTTTTACGCATGATCTCGAGCGGGGCGAGGAGGTAGCGTCTGTAGAGCCAGAACTGAATGCTAAACAGACAGATCAGAACAACCAGCAGGATACCGGAGAGCTTCCAGGAAAAGACATTGGCCGCCGCATAGGCTTCCGAAAGCGGAATGCGCAGTGAAACAATACTGGCCAATTCCCCTTCCCGGCGGTTAAAGCTTCTTTCCGATCCGTAGTAATCCGTCAATCCTTTCGGAGCATTTTCGGGTCTGCTATGACATCGCAGGCAGGATGCCTCCATGACTTCGCCTTTTTTCAAGACAACAAGATAAGGCTTTCCGTCAATGATGCGGACCTTGGATTCCATTTCCGGCATTTTACCGGCTTTTATGTTTTCAAAAAATACCCGTTCATATTCATCCGCTTCGTTTTCCGGGCTCCTTGCGTCAACGGCTGAATCTTTAAAGGAATATCCGGAAGGGTTCAACGCCTTGAAGAACTTTTCGATCTCGCGGATCGCATAGGTGGAGGACATCCATGTGTGGTCGAAGTAGTCTTTGGAACGGAACGGTTCGCTCCACGCAAAAATACTGGGTTTCATGATTCGGGAAAAGTAGGCATGCGTGGCAAGATTCCGGTCAAGGATAATGCGGGCTTTCGATTGAGCCTCGACGAGCGCCTGCCGGCGCATGCTGTAATTGACGCTGACGACCACAATGACGGCGGCCAGGACGAAGAAGCCGCCGATGCAAAGATTGAGAAACATTCCCAACCTGGCGTTGCGCAACCATCCGACCATCCTGCCCCCTCACTCCCCGGGCCATTCAAACCTTCTTCCGGGGTTTTCAAATGATCAGCGATTCATGTTGCCGGGACTCAACGGCACCCGGTCGTCAAGCCGATCATCTCTCCGTCTCCGCCTCGACGAGGCTGCCCGCGTAGTATTTCTCGCGGAGCTTCGGCTTTTCAATTTTTCCGGTGGGATTTCGCGGCACCGGTTCAAAAAAGATTTTGCGCGGACGCTTGTAGCGCGGCAGAGCCTCGCAGAACCTGGCCATTTCGGCTTCCGAGCCGGTAAAGCCCGGTTTGAGCTCGATGACCGCCGCGACGATTTCACCGAGCCGCTGATCGGGCAGCCCGATCACCGCCGCATCCTTGATCGCGTCGTGCGTGCGCAGGAAGTCCTCGATCTGCACCGGATAGATGTTTTCGCCGCCCGTGATGATGACGTCCTTCTTGCGGTCCACCAGATAGACAAAGCCGTCTTCGTCCATCCGCGCCATGTCTCCCGTATACAGCCAGCCGTCTTTCAGGATTTCGGCCGTGGCTTCGGGGTTTTTATAGTAGCCTTTCATCACGCCGTCGCCTTTGACGCAAAGTTCGCCCACGTCTCCCTGCTTCACGGGGGCGCCGTTTTCATCCACAATCCGGAGCTCCCACTGATAGCCGGCCTTTCCGATGGCGCCGACTTTATGGATATTTTCCAGACCTAAGTGAACGCAGCCCGGGCCGATGGATTCGGACAGGCCGTAATTGGTGTCGTAATCGTGTTTGGGGAAATGCTCTTTCCATCGCCGGACCAGGCTGGGCGGCACCGGCTGCGCGCCGATGTGCATCAGGCGCCACTGATCGAGCTTATAGTTCGACAGTTTGAGATCGCCCCGCTCGATGGCGTCCAGAATATCCTGCGCCCACGGCACCAGAAGCCAGACGATCGTAATCCCCTCATCGGACACCGTTCTCACGATCCATTCCGGTTTGACGCCGCGCAGCAAAACCGCGCGGCTTCCGGCCAGGAAGCTCCCGAACCAGTGCATCTTCGCACCGGTGTGGTAGAGCGGCGGAATGCAGAGAAAGTTATCCTCGCGCGTCTGCCGGTGATGGTTCATTTCGACTTCACAGGACATCATCAGGCTGCGGTGGTGATGAAGAATCGCCTTGGGAAAACCGGTGGTGCCGGATGAAAAATAGATGGCCGCGTCGTCCGCTTCGGAAAGGGGAATACGCGGCGCCACGGAGGAGCAGCACGCGGTGAGCGCGTAATAACTTTCGGCAAACACGGGCAGGTCCTGTCCCACAAACAGGCGGAGTTTAACTTTCGGCATCTGTTCGCGGATCGCTTCAATTCGCTGGGTAAATTCCGGCCCAAAGATCAACACGTCGCAATCGGCCAGATCCAGACAGTATTTGATTTCATCCTCCGTATAGCGATAGTTGAGCGGGACGGCAATGGCGCCCGTCTTGAGGATGCCGAAGTAGATCGGCAGCCATTCCAGACAGTTCATTAGCAATATTCCGACCTTATGCCCTTTTTCCAGGCCTCTTTGCAGAAGAAAGTTGGCCAGGCGGTTGGCCTTGTCGTCAAACTCGCGCCAGGTCATCTCCCGCCGGTAGCGATTTTCCGGATTGGTTTCAACGAGCTCGTAATCCTTCCAGCTCGCCTTGACTTCTTTGATTTGCGGGTTGATCTCCACCAGGCTTGTTTCTTCGCCGTAGAGAGAAGCGTTTCGGGCAAGAATTTCTGTAATGGGCATTGATGATTCCTTCTGGTCTCAGGCTTGAGGGATTTGCGGCGGTATTCCGGGGAATTTAGACATATCAGCTACACACGGCATAAAAACACATTTTTTCCGAACGCACGATACGGATTTCAGGTGTCGATGTCAAGAATATCTTGCCGGCCGCAAACGGCGCTTTGTATTCTCAATGGAAAAGGACATGGTAAATCACGTAAAACCAGGAGAGAATGCCGTGGAAGATGGCCCAGAGCACGGAATGATTGTAGCTGTAACTGATGGTAATGGCCAGCGCCGTGCCGAATGTGATTCCGCTGGTAATGATATGACCCTGCATGGCAACCTCCCTTGATGGAGGAACATGGCGTTTCTTATGGTTGTGAATATAGAACCTCCTCCCGTCGCTGTCAAGAAAAAACAGGCGGCAGGAGATCCCCCCGTCTGAATTATTTAAGTTGAAATCGCACGGACATTGGCCCTATAATGCGCGCGGCGCCAAACCATACAACGTGCCGCATCGAGGCCTATGGAAGAAGAACCGAAGACCAACGAACTTGCCCTGCAGAAAGAAAATCTCCACCTGAAGCAAAGCATCGCCGCGCTGCGCGAGCAGATGGAAAAACTGGAGGCGTCCCGGGAGGAAGCCGTGCAGAAAACCCTCCATGAGTGCCAGGACGAAATCGCCCAGCTTCGCGCCGCCGTTTCCGTCATGCGGGATCAACTTGAAAAAACCTGCTATGAAAAAGATTGCGCGGCCCAGGAGGACATGGCCGCCGCAGGCAACAGGGAAAAGCAACTGACCGACACGATTGCCGCCCTGCGCAACGAGCTGGAGCGCCGGGACATCACGCACCAACGGGACATGGAAGCGATCACCAGGACGCATCACGATGAGGTGGCGCAACTGCGCCGGACCATCCAGGTTTTGAGAGACCGCCTGGAGTCTCTCCATCATTCCTCAACCGCAAAGGCCGAGCCCCATGAAAAACCATCAGAATAAAGCAACGGTAAAACACCTGAACGTAAAGAAGCTGCAAACGCTGCTGGACGTTCCGCGAAAAGTGGCGGCGCTGGAAACCTTAAACGACATTCTGGACGAGCTGATGAAAATCACCACGACCGAACTGGGTGCGGACCGGGGAACGATTTTTCTCAATGATTCGGAAACCGGCGAATTATACTCCCGAGTGGCCCAGGGGAATTTTCACCGGGAAATCCGGCTGCTCAACACCAGCGGCATCGCGGGGGCGGTGTTCCAGACGGGAAAGAGCCTGATCATCCCGGACGCATACAAAGACGATCGCTTCAACCGGTCCGTGGATGAAAAAACAGGCTACGTCACCAAATCGATTCTCTGTGTTCCGATCAAGGCCGCCAAAAATGAAATCATCGGCGTCGCCCAGGTCCTGAACAAGAAGGAAGGGGATTTCACGCCGGAAGACGAGATGCTGCTCGAGGCTATTGCCACGCAGGCCGCCATCGCGCTGCAAAGCACCATTTTCACGGAGCGGATGAATAAATTCCGCACGAAAGAAATGGCGTTCTTTGACGTGGTCGCCGAAGCCACATCGGAAATCAACCTGGGCACACTCCTGCGCAAGGTCATGACGGAGGCCATGCGGATGCTGGATGCCGAACGCTCCACGCTTTTCCTGAACGATGAAAAGACCAACCAGCTTTACTCCAGGCTGGGCGAGGGACTCGGAACGACGGAAATCCGCTTCCCCAACAACGTCGGCATCGCGGGGGCGGTGTTCCAGACGGGGCAAACCATCAATATTCCCCACGCTTACGCCGACCTGCGGTTCAATCCTTCCTTCGACCGGCAGACCGGCTTCTTTACGCGCTCCATTCTCTGCACGCCGGTGACGAACAAATCCGGCAAGATCATCGGCGTCACCCAGGTGCTGAACAAACGGGGCGGACCGTTTACCAAGGAAGACGAAATGCGCCTCAAGGCCTTCACCGCGCAGGTCGCCATCGCCCTGGAAAACGCCAAGCTCTTCGATGACATTCAAAACATGAAGAACTACAACGAGGGCATGCTGGAAAGCATGTCCAACGGCGTGATCACGCTCAACGAAGACGGAAAGATCATCACCTGCAACGCGGCGGGCCTCCGGATCCTAAAAGTTTCCGCAGCGGAGATCCTGAACCGAAAGGTGGAGGAATTTTTCACCGGCGGCAATGCCTGGGTGCTGGAAAAAATCGACAAGGTCGGGAAAACGCAGACGCAGGACGTCATCATGGACGCGGATCTGGAATTCGGGGACAACCGGCTGTCCGTCAATCTGACGGTTCTTCCCCTCCTCAGCGTGGAGAAAAAGAAGCTGGGGACGATGATCGTCATCGAGGACATCTCGAGCGAGAAGCGCATGAAGTCCACCATGTCCCGGTATATCGACCCGGCGCTCACCGACCAGATCATGGACTGCACGGACGATTTCATGGGAGGCAAAAGCCTGACGGCCACGATCCTGTTTTCCGACATCCGCGGTTTCACCACGCTGACCGAAGAGCTGGGGGCGCAGGGAACCGTCGCCCTGCTCAATGAGTATTTTACGCTGATGGTGGACTGCATTCAGAAGCAGGGCGGCATTCTGGATAAATTCATCGGAGACGCCATCATGGCGGCCTTCGGCATCCCCTTCGCGCATGACGATGATGAAGACCGCGCCGTTCGGGCGGCTATCCACATGATCACCACGCTTCGGGCGTGGAATCAAAAGCGCGCCGAACAGGGCAAAAAGCCGATCCGGATCGGGATCGGCCTGAACACGGATGCCATCGTCTCCGGAAACATCGGTTCACCCAAGCGCACGGATTACACGGTCATCGGCGACGGCGTCAACCTGGCCTCGCGCCTGGAATCCGCCTGCAAGCAGTATCACGCTTCCATTCTGATCAGTGAAAACACGCACCAGAAACTGAGGGGCACCTACCGCATGCGGAAGGTGGACCGGGTGGTGGTCAAGGGAAAAACGGAACCGGTGAACATTTACGAAGTGCTCGATTATCACACCGAAGAAACGTATCCCAACCTGATGGACGCCATCCATCATTTCACGCACGGCCTGGATTGCTATCAGAAAGGGCAGTGGGACAGGGCGATTGAGGCGTTCCGGCGCGGATTGTCCTTGAACGGCGGCGATCAGCTTTCCCAGATGTATATCGACCGGTGCGAATACATGAAAAGTCACCCGCCGGCCGGCGAGTGGAACGGCGTGTTCGTCATGACGTCAAAGTAGGTGCGCAAAAGTCTTGTCAGGCCTCACGTCGAGGATTCCAAAACGCTTTTCTGAATGGCGTCAAAATACTCGTCGGCTTCCTTCGTGCCGGCAAACAGCCTCATTCCCTCGAGCAGGTTGGCAATTTCAAACACCTTCTCGATCTGCGACTGAACGTTCATCATGTACACCGCGCCGCCCTGACCGGACATGAATCGCCTCGTTTTCAAAATGATGCGCAGGCCCATGCTGGAGATGTAATCGAGCCCGGTCATATCGAAAACGACGGCCCTGGTTTCGGGCATCAGAATCGAAGAAACTTTCGCGTCGCATTCTTCGGCGGTCGTCTGGTCAAGCCGTCCGATGAGCGAAACGAACCAGAACCCGGGCCTTTTGGTTTCTATTTGGATCGTCAGAGACATTGCCTTTCTCCTTTTCCTGAAATCAAACCGGCGACCGGCGGCATCACCCTGCGGTCTTTCCGCAGATTCGGGCGACGGCTTCGAGAAAGAGGTCCATTTCCCCGTCGGTTCCGATGCTCACCCGAAGGAAATGATCGATTCTGGGTTTGTCAAAAAAGCGCACGAGAATGCCCTGCTCCCTCAGCTTTTGGAAGAGAACGCGGGCGGGTGTTTGCGGATGGCTGACGAACAGAAAGTTGGCCCGAGAAGGAAGAATCCGGAATCCGAAATTTTCCAGCCGGGACGCCACCCGGCCTCGAGTCCGGATAATCTTCGATCGGGTTTCCTGAAAATACGCTTCGTCCGCGATCGCCTCGCGGGCCCCCGCCTGGGCAAGGCGGTCCACCGTATAGGAATTGACGGAATCTTTGACCCGAATGATCCCCTCGATCAGTTCACGGCTTCCCAGGGCAAATCCCACCCGCAGTCCGGCCAGAGAATAGGATTTGGACAGCGTGCGGATCACCAGCAGATTCGGAAAGCGGGCAATCAGGCCGGCGGACGATTCGCCTCCGAAATCGACGTAGGCCTCGTCCAGCACCACCACGCTGTTTTCATTGCACCGGAGGATCCTTTCGATGGATTCGAGAGGAACCCCGATGCCGGTGGGCGCGTTGGGATTGGCAATGAGAATTCCCCCGTTTTCCTGAAGATAGCCTTCAACCGACAGACGAAATTGCTCGTCGAGCGGCACCAGACGGCAAGGAATCCGGAAAAACTGAGCGTACACCGGATAAAAACTGTAGGTGACGTCGGCGAAAAGGATGGGAAGGCCCTCCGGCTCAAAGAAAGCCGGAAAGCAGAAGGCCAGGAGTTCATCCGAGCCGTTGCCGATGTAAACGTTTTCCCTCGTGAGACCGAAGGACGAAGCGATGGCATCTCTCAGCGCATCGCCCGACGGATCCGGATAAAGCCGCAGCGTTTCATCAGCCGCGCTTCGGATGGCCTCGAGGACCCTGGGAGAAGGCGGATACGGATTTTCATTGGTGTTGAGTTTGATGTACTTCCGGTCTTTGGGTTGTTCTCCCGGAACATAGGGTTTGATGTTTTTGGTTGTCTGGCTCCAGAACCGGCTCATATCCGCTCATCCGTCGATCGTCTTTTCACCATTTGCAGAGTTCATATAGGAAATGAGCCAATATTTCCATTCATATCTTAAAGATGCCGCTCAGAATGTATCCCGCCGCAATCAGCGCCTGGGTAAGCAGAACCAGCAAAACGTTGGCGGACATGGCTTTGAGCAGCGTTTCCCTGTCGTCATACCGCAGCGCCCCTCTGATGACCCGGACGGCAAGGGGAAAGGTCAAAAGAGACAAAAGCGTCAAGGCGGGCATGGAACCGCAGAGGACCGCCCCGATCACCCAGCCATAGACCAGTACGGTGAAAAGAGAAAAGAAATACGCCGCATTTTTCTTGCCGGCGACGATCGGCAGCGTCCGCCTGCCCACGGTGATATCCGCTTCCACGTCCGGAAACTCGTTGATCAGAAGCAGATTGTGCACCAGGAAAAATGAAGGCATCGAGGCGATGAAGGAGCTCATCGAATATTCGCCGGTATGAACGAAGTAAGCCCCCATGACGGGCAGAATGCCCAAGCCCAGGCCGGGTGACCACTCGGGATATCCCATCTTGAGAATGAGGGGGGTGTATAAAACGATCAGGAGGGCGGCCGCCACGAGCAGCGGCAGGAGCATCCAGCCCGATTGCAAAACAAAAAACCAGGCGATCGGAATCAGGACGGCAAAGCAGGCAATCCCCAGCCACAAAATCTGGGAAACCGTCAACTGGCCGGTCGGCGCCGCGCCGCTTCCGCCGCTGAAAGGGGTGCGCAGCGTTCTATAGTCCAGGCCGCTTCGGGCATCGAAATAATCGTTGAAAATATTCACCCCCGCGTGGGCGACCAGAAGGCCGAACGTGGCCAGAAGCGCGTAGGCGAAATGAAACGGCGAACCGAAGCACCTGGATTCATACCAGGCGACGGCGGCCCCCAGAACGCCCAGTGTGAGCGCCAGGATCAGAAAAGGGATGCGAATAACGGTGATGATGCCTTGGAGTGTCATCGGTTGGTTCGTTGACCGTCCTTTCCGTGAAATCGGCCTGCTCTTTAGCAGATGATGCCTCTTTTTAGCAAATCAATTTTCCACGGCCTCCGCCGGTCACGGCGCCTGCCCGCTATCTTGCCGGGGAAAGATGACCCATGGAAAGGCGCGGCGGTTGCACAAAAGGCCCATCCGGTCAAATGTCTGCCGGCTCCGAGATCATTTCTTGGGCCGGATAGGGTTTCAGGACACCGGCAAGAAGGGCGGGGTCCTGAATTTTCACATTCAGCCACAGCTCCCGCGCGGCTTTCGGCACGATGACCGGCATGCGGTCGTGGACGGCGGCCACCGCCTCGTTGGCCCTCGTGGTGATAATGGTGCAGGTGTCCAGCGGTTTTTGACCGGCGGCCGCCCATTGCTCATAGAGGCCGGCAAAGACAAACGTCTCACCGGATTTCAGGCCGAACCGGAACGGCTTCTTCGACATCCCTTCTTTTTTCCATTCGTAAAATCCGTCGGCGGGAATCAGGCATCTTCGCTTCCGAAAGGCGTTTTGAAAGGCGGGCTTTTGCGCGACCGTCTCCGCGCGGGCATTGATGAGCCTCGGGCCGATGGACGGGTCTTTCGCCCAGAAGGGAACCAGTCCCCACCAAAAAGAAGCCAGCCTGTTCCCGCGGGCGGTTCCGATCACCGCGGGAACAGGCCGGCCCGGATGGATGTCGCGGTCCGGTAAAAATGAAAGGGAAACATCGGCCACGCCGAAGAGCTCTGCGACAACCGATAAATCCGTGACCAAAACAAACCTGCCGCACATGGGCTTTTACGCCTGCATTACAGTTTGATCTTGCCCTCTTTCAGGGTATTCGTGGGCTTGAAGATGTCCAGCGGGAACTTTTTGTATATTTCCCCCAGCTTGAACACCAGCTCCGCGTAACCGATGCCCTGGGCCAGCGCAAAGGGGCCGAAGGGCGAGCCGCCGCCGTTGGCCATCGCCAGGTCGACCTCCTTGGGATCATCGACCACGCCTTCTTCCAGAAGCTTCGTGGCTTCGTTGACCTGCAGCGCGATCAACTGGTTGATGTCGTATTCCTTGGTCGCCTTCGCCAGATCGATCGAGGGTCTGCCCGCCGACCAGTCATAAAATCCTCTGCCGGTTTTTTTGCCCAGATGGTTGATCTTCAGGTAGGACATCATCGCCTCGGAGGGCTTGTAGTCCGGGGACAAAACCTGCGCGAAATACTCCAGCCCGTGCGCGGCGACGTCGATGCCGACATAGTCCACCAGTTCGAACGGCGCCATCGCCATCAGGGGCTTGAACGCCGCATCAAATTCCTCCGGGGACGGATGGCCCACTTCCAGAATTTTGGAAAGCAGAACCAGTGTCGGTTCGTTGACCCGGTTGTAGATGAAGCCCGGGGAATCCTTCTTGACGATGACGGGAACCTTTTTGATCTTTTTGGCGATGTCGTATCCCACCTGTATGGATTCGTCGGACGTTCCCCTGCCCTTGATCACTTCCACCAGCTTCATCAAAATGGCCGGGTTGAAAAAATGATACCCGATGACCTTGTCGGGCCGCTGCGTGGCGGAGGCAATGTCGGTGATGCTGATGTTGGAGGTGTTGGAGGCCAGGATGGCGTGCTTCGGCGCGTACCGGTCGATTTCGGCGAAAACGCTCTTCTTGAGTTCCAGCTTTTCCGGCACGGCTTCAATAACGAAATCCGCGTCCTTCACGGCTTCCTGAAGATCCACCATCGGAATCAGCCGCACCAGCGCGTGGGCAAAGGCATCCGGCGTGATCTTTCCCTTCTCCTTGAATTTCTCCAGACTCTTGATGATCCCCGCGACGCCTTTATCGACGAACTTCTGTTCGATATCGCGCAGGACCACCGTATATCCTCCCATCAGACAGGAAGCCGCGATCCCGTGCCCCATATCCCCCGCGCCGATCATGGCAATCTTTTTTACATCTTCAGCTTTCATCATGTTTCTCCTTTCCGAATGTCCGCGGGGAACGGATTCAAACCGTACCCCGCATTATGAAATTATTTCTTCAGTTTGGCCAGCTCTTCATCCCGCAGAATCTTGCGCAGGATCTTTCCGACGGCCGACTTGGGAACGGCCTCGCGGAATTCCACGATTTTGGGAACCTTGTAGGCCGTCATTTTCTGCTTGCAGAAATCGATGATCTCCTGCTCGCTGGACGTTTCGCCGGGCTTCAGGACAACAAATATCTTCACCGTCTCGCCGCGGTAATCATGCGGAATCCCGACGGCCACTGCTTCGGCCACCTTGGGATGCTCGTAGAGGACCTCCTCGATCTCCCGCGGATAAATATTGAAGCCGCTGGCGATGATCATATCCTTCTTGCGGTCCACGATAAAGATGAAGCCGTCTTCATCCACCTGCGCGATATCGCCGGTATGGAGCCAGCCGTCGCGCAATTGATTTTTGGTTTCCTCGGGATTGTTCCAGTACTCCTTCATCACGGTCGGCCCTTTGACGAGCAGTTCGCCGGGCTCGCCCGGTTTGACGTCTTCTACGCCGTTTTCCACATCCACCAGCCGGAAATCGTTGTCCGCCATGGGAATGCCGATGGATCCGACTTTATGGTACGATAGAGGATTCGCAATCGTAATGGAGCTGGTTTCACTGAGCCCGTATCCCTCGTTGAAGGTGATGCCCAGATCGATCACGCGTTCGATCAGCTCCACGGGCATCGGCGCTCCGCCGGAATTCAGCAGTCCGATGTAACGGCCCAGGTCGAGATGGGCCGCTTTGGGATGGTTGACGATCGCGGTGATCATGGTGGGAACCGCGGGGAAATAGGTGATGTGTCCGGCCTTGATGATCGTGTCCAGGATTTCGTCAATGTCAAAGCGCGGAACGATCACCTGGGTGGCGCATCCGAAAAACGACCAGTTCATGGCCACGACATTGCCGTACACGTGGAAAAAGGGAAGGACGCACAGCGCGCTGCGTTCCTGCTGCGGCATCGCCTGGGGCGAATAGGCGCCGGGCGACGCCCACAGGCCGGCCTGGAACGTGGCGGCCACCAGATTGGCGTGCGTCAGCAGCGCGCCCTTGGGGAATCCCGTCGTGCCGCCGGTGAACTGAATCATCGCCGGATCCGAAGGCACGACCGGCACGCGGGGCGGACGGGTGTCTTTGCAGTTTTCGATCAGCTCGGAAAAATGCAGCCAGCCTTCCTCCAGGTCCAGGCTTTTGGCGTTGCTTACGCCCAGCCCGTTGATGTAGTCCGTAATCTTCGTCACAATGACGCGCTTGAGGCCGGTGGCCGCGGCCGTCTTGCGGACATTGTCCAGAACCATATCAAAGGTGATCATGGTCTCCATCGAGGTGTTTTCGACGATGAACTGCAATTCGTTCACCGTGTAGAGCGGGTTCATGTTCACGACGATTGCGCCCAGGTGCATGGTGGCCAGATAGGCGACGATAAACTGCGGACTGTTGGGCAGGTGAATGCCCACGCGGTCGCCTTTCTTGACACCCTGCCCGGCCATCGCGTTGGCCAGCCGGAGCACCTGCTCGCGGACCTGCCAGAACGTCAGCTCGCTTCCGTAGAAACGGGTGCAGATCTTGTTCGGCTGAACACCGGCGGTCAGCTGAAAGATCCGCTGCGCCGGATATTGGGGATAGCGGATTGTCTGAGGCACATAGTAGTCATAAAATTTCTGCCAGGGTCTGCTTGCCATCTTCGATACCTCCTCGGTCAGTCAGTGATCAGGGGCGGGGAGCGGCCTGTGCCGGCCACTCCCCGCTGCGGTTGTTTTCAGACTTTTTTTTCCGGTGATTCCGGCGCCGCTACTCCTTCAGCGCACCGGTGAAGTTTTCGGATTCCGCCTTGATCGCCGCGCCCTCGTTGTTCATCACGCATTCCACGCGGCCGAAGAATTTCGGAAATTCCGCGCCGATGAAAAACTGCGCCGAGAGCACCCGGCCGTTGTAATAGGCGGCTTCGGGATTGGTCTCCAGGATCTTCTTGCGGTCCGCGCCTTTGGCGTCGCCCAGGAGCTCCCTGGATTTTGGAACGGTAATGGTCAGGCTCCACAGGTGGAGCCAGGCCACGATCAGCGGGAACATCGCCTGCTGCATCGGCGTGGCGTTGGCCACCAGCGCCAGGAATTTGCCTTCCTGAAGCTGCTTCACCATCATGCTGATAATTTCATCGAATTTCGCGATGCCGCGCTCCACCGGAGCGACGTAACGCTCGTCCACAATGCCCTTGGCTTTGGCGACGGTGTCCGCGAAATATTTCTTCAGCATCGAGTAGTTGAACATATCCTTGTTCATCAGGATCTTGCGCATCTGCAGATCCAGCGACTGAATCGCGTTGGTGCCCTCGTAGATGGAGAAAACCTTCACATCGCGGGCATACTGCTCGACCGGATACTCCTGGCAATAGCCGTAGCCGCCGTAAACCTGCATGGCTTCAGCCGTTACCAGCCAGGCCGCATCGGAAATGCCGGCTTTGACGATGGGGGTCAGGATTTCCACGATGCCCGTCGCCGCCTTCACTTCTTCCGGCGACTGGGAATAATGCATGATGTCTTCATGATAGGCGAGGAAAAGGCAGAGCATGCGCATGCCCTCGATCGTGCTCTTCATGTACAGCAGCATTCTTTTGACGTCCGGGTGCTCGATGATCGGAACCCGGGGAGCCTTGGGATTCATGGACTGCGTGATATGGACGCCCTGAACGCGGTTGCGGGCGTATGTAACGGCGTGCATGTAGGCGGCGGAAGACACGGCTTCGGCCTGAACGCCGGTGTGGATGCGGGCCGCATTCATCAGCATGAACATGACCTTCATCCCCTCACGTTCCTTGCCCAGAAGATAGCCGATGCACTCGCCGTTGTCGCCGAAATTGAGCGTCGAAGTGGCATTGCCCTTGAGTCCCATTTTGTGTTCAATGCCGGTGCAGTAAACATCATTGCGCTCGCCGAGCGTCAGGTCGGGATTGACCAGGAACTTGGGCACGACGAAAATCGAAATCCCTTTGGTCCCTTCCGGGTCGCCTTCAATGCGCGCCAGCACGGGATGAATGATGTTTTCCGTCATGTCATGCTCGCCGTTGGAGATAAAGATTTTCTGGCCGGAAATCAAAAACGTGCCGTTGGGCCGGCGGATGGCCTTGGTCTTGAGCGCTCCCAGGTCGGATCCCGCGCCGGGTTCGGTGAGGCACATCGTGCCGCCCCACTTGCCCTCGAACATTTTGGGCAGAAACGTCTTCTTGACCTCTTCGGAACCGAACGCCTGGATGATGTGAATGGCGCCCGTGATGGCGCCGCAGTACATGGTCAGCGATGTGTTGCCTGCGTTGAAATACTCGGCCGCCGCCATCGAAATCGAAGAGGGCATCCCCATTCCGCCGATTTCCTGCGGGAACGCCAGCGTGTGAAAGCCCGCCTCGATATAGGCGTTAAATCCCTTGTGGAAGGATTCGGGCACCTTGACGGAATTGGCTTTGGGATCGAATTTCAACCCGACCGTGTCGCCGTCGCGGTTTGAGGTATAAAACTGCTGCAGGGCGATTTTTTCGGCCAGGTCCAGCGTATCCTCATAAACCGAGCGATCAAATTCTTTCAGATGATCAAACCGGTTGAGTTTCTCCAGTTCCAGCATTTCAAACAGGGTAAAGCGAACATCACGGGAATCGACTAACTGATTTAACGACATACCTGCCTCCTTAAAATTTTTACAACGAGTGTTTGTTGTTTTTTCTTAGCAGATCAATAATGAAAAGCAAGAAATATATTGTGAAACAAACCGGGTTTTATTATACGAGTCCCAATGAAGAAAACCGTTCGACATCAGGCTGTGGAAATCTTAACCCACATCTCGCAAAGCAACGCTTTCGCAGGCGATCTGCTGGATTTTTGCCTTGAAAAACAAAGCCTTTCCCGGACGGCGGACGGCCGCCTGCTGACCCACCTGGTCTATGGCGTTCTGCGGATGCGGGGGCATCTGGACTGGATTCTGGCCCGTCTGTATCGCGGCAACTACTCGAAAATGGAAGAGAATATCAAAAATGTCCTGCGGACGGGATTGTATCAGCTCAGATTCAGCGACCGGCTGCCGGCCTTTGCGGTCGTGGACGAAGCGGTGAAAATTGCAGGGCGCGTCCATTCACGGGCGGGAGGACTGGTGAACGCCGTCTTGCGAAGCTATCTGCGCGGTCCGGACCTTTGCTCTTTCCCCGACGAGAACGCAAATCCGGCGGAATATATTGCAGCCTATCATTCCCACCCCCTGTGGCTGGTGAAAGGATGGCTGGATCTTTACGGCCGGAAGGACACGGAGGCGCTTTGCGCCGCCGACAATGAAATGCCGCCTTTGACGGTTCGCGTCAATCCGCTGAAATCCGGCCGCCGGGGGCTGACGGAAAAACTGATCCAAGCCGGTTTTCAGGCCGAAGAAACCCCTTGGTCTCCCGAGGGCATCCATATTGCTTTTGCCCCTCTGCCGGTTCAAAAAACCGTTTTCTTCGCTGACGGACTCTTGCGCATTCAGGACGAGGCGTCCCAATTGATCTCCTATCTGGTCAATCCCCGAAAAGGTCAAAAAATTCTTGATGTTTGCGCGGGGAGCGGCGGCAAAACCACGCATCTGGCCGCCCTTATGAAAAACGAGGGCCGAATGGTTGCCATGGACCGGAATTTAGAAAAAATCGAGCAATTGCAAAACGATGCATCAAGAATGGGAATCCGCATCATCGAGGCAATTCGGGCGGATGGAGAGTTGCCGCTATCCTCAGAATATCACAATCAATTTGACGCAGTTTTCGTGGATGCCCCCTGCTCCGGAACCGGCACGCTGCGGCGAAATCCGGAAATCAAATGGCGGCTGCAACCCGGCGATATCGACCGGCATGCCGGAACGCAGAATTCCATTTTGCGAAACGCGGCGGCGGCGGTTGCCCCGCACGGAATCCTTGTGTATGCCACCTGCTCCCTTTTACCCCGGGAAAATGACGGGGTGGTCCGGCAATTTCTGGCGGATTGCCCTCATTTTCGCCTTGGTCCGCCGGATTCGCCTGCAGTGCTAAATCTGACGGATCCTAACGGAATATTAAGAACTTACCCCCATCGCCATTCGATGGACGGTTTTTTCGGCGCCGTTTTCCGTCGCCGGATTTAATTTGACGGATTCCACGCAATCATGCTAGTTTACCACCCCGTTACAATGAGGAGATGAAACGATGTTGATTCAGCAAATGCAGGTCGGCCACATGGCGGTTTTCGCCTACCTGGTGGGGGACCCCATCACCGGGGACGCGCTGGTCATCGATCCGGCCGACAACGCCCATGAAATTCTTGCCCTGGCGGCAAAAAACAATCTGCGCATCCATTACATCGTCAACACGCACGGCCACGTAGACCACATCGGCGGCAATGCCCAGATGAAAAAACTCACGGGCGCCAAAATCATTATCCATGAAGATGACGCCTTCATGCTGACTTCGACACCGGCCAACATACTCCGGATGTTCGGGGCAGCGCAGTCACCGCCGGCCGACCTGCTCGTCTCCGACGGACAGGTGATTTCCACGGGCAATATCGAACTGAAAGTTCTCCATACGCCGGGCCATTCACCCGGCGGAATATGCCTTTACACGCCGGGCTACGTTTTTACGGGCGATACGCTGTTTGTGGAAGCCGTCGGCAGGACCGATTTGCCCGGCGGCTCCTGGCAAACCATGTACCAGGCCATCCAGACGAAACTTTTCACCTTGCCGGACGACACCAAAGTGATGCCCGGCCACAACTACGGCCGCACTCCGACGTCCACCATCGGCCATGAAAAATTATACAACCCCTCCGTCCGATAAAGGAAAAACAGACCTATGACCAAAACGATTTCACAGACCCGTTTTTCAAAACTGAAATTCCTCAAGCGCGGCAAGGTGCGCGACATCTATGCCGTGAGAGATTACCTGCTTCTGGTGGCGACGGACCGGATCTCGGCCTTCGACGTGATCATGCCCAACCCGATTCCGGGCAAGGGCGAGATCCTGAACAAAATGTCCCTCTTCTGGTTCAAGAAAATGGAAGACATCATCGGCAATCATATCGTATCCGCGGATGCCGCTGATTTCCCCGAGGAGTGCGCCCCCTATGCCGAAGCCCTTGAGGGACGAAGCATGCTGGTTCAACAGGCAACCCCCCTGCCGGTGGAATGCATCGTGCGGGGCTACCTGTCCGGCTCCGGCTGGCAGGAATACCGTCACAGCCAGTCCGTGTCCGGCATCAAACTGCCCGCGGGCCTCAAAGAATCCAGCAAACTGCCGCAGCCGATCTTCACGCCGACCACCAAAGCACCCCAGGGCGAGCATGACGCTCCGATCACACAGTCGGAAATGGAGGACATCATCAGCACCGAAACCACCGAACAGGTCATTCAGAAATCCCTGGCCATTTATGAACGAGCGGCGGCGATCGCCCTCAACGCCGGGATCATCATCGCCGATACCAAAATGGAATTCGGCCTGATCGGGAAAAAATTGATTTTGATTGATGAATTGCTGACGCCCGACTCATCGCGTTTCTGGCCCGCCGATGATTACGAAGAAGGGCGCCCGCAGAAGAGCTTCGACAAGCAGTTTCTGCGGGATTATCTGCTGTCCATTGCCTGGAACCAGAAGCCGCCGGCGCCCGAATTGCCGCCGGACATTATCGAGAAAACCCGTGCAAAGTATGAAGAAGCATTTTCCCGTCTGGTAAAATAAAATATCCAAGGCCATTGACAGACGCTGCATCGTAATTACATTACGCGGTGTTTATCTTCGCGTCGTCATGATGTAAGGAGGCATTCCTTGGTCGGAAAAAAACTGCCGGATTACCGATTAAAACAGAAAATCCTGTATATCGACAAAACCTCTCCTGAATCGCTGATCAGCTACGGGGACCTGTACCGGGAAGCGGGAGCTCTCTCCGATGCGCTGGACTTCTACGCACGGGCGTCGCATTCGGCGGGCCTGCGGAAAATCCGGGAGAGCGCGCTCCAAAGCGGCGATGTTTTTCTTTTTCAGGGCGCGGTGAAAGCTCTGGGGCTGGAGGTTCGGGACGAGGAGTGGGAAAACATCGCCGAGACGGCCGCCCGGCTTAAAAAATTCTCCTTTGCCGAACAGGCCCTGAAAAAAATCAGCAACGCCGAACGGGCAAACGCGCTCGCGACACGGATCAAAGCGGAGGAAGCAAAGCACGTCGTATGACCAAGAAGGATTACTACGAAATCCTGGGCGTCGGCAGAAACGCCACGGATGAAGAACTGAAAAAATGCTACCGGAAAATCGCCATGCAGTGCCATCCCGACCGGAACCCGGGCGACAAGCAGGCGGAAGAACGGTTCAAGGAAGCAGCCGAAGCCTACGAAGTATTGAGCGACCGGCAAAAGAGGGAAATCTACGACCAGTTCGGCCATGCGGGCCTGAGCAATACCGGATTTCAGGGATTCAGCGGATTTGACGACGTGTTTTCCAGCTTCGGCGACATCTTCGAGGATGTCTTCGGATTCGGCCGGGGACGGGGCGGCCGTCGAACGCGTTCAGCGGCAAGGGCGGGTGCCGATCTGCGCTATGACCTGAAAATTTCTTTTCTCGACGCGGCGTTCGGAATGACCACCACGATCGAACTCGAGAAGCTTCACGCCTGCCGTGAATGCGAGGGAACGGGCGCGGCGGCGGGATCGACCCCTTCCACATGCCCCACCTGCCACGGCAGAGGCCAGGTGGTTCAATCGAGCGGCTTTTTCACCATCAGCTCCACCTGTCCCCATTGCGGCGGCCACGGCAGAGTCATCGCCAAGCCCTGCTCCGCCTGCCGGGGCACGGGCAAGGAGAGGCGGCATAAAACCGTCGAGCTGAAAATTCCCGCCGGCGTGGAAACCGGTTCACGCCTGCGCCTCCGGGGTGAAGGCGAAGCGGGGGAGATGGGAGGACCCAGCGGAGACCTGTATGTTTTTCTGCAGGTGGAAGACCACGAATTCTTCGTTCGCTCGGAAGACGATATTTTGTGCCGCGTCCCGATCTCCTTTGCCCAGGCCGCTCTCGGCGCAACGATCGAAGTGCCCACCCTGAAAGAAAAAGAAAAAATTAAAATTCCCAGGGGAACGCAAACCGGCCAGACCTTCCGTCTGAAAGGCAAGGGAATCCCCCATCTCCAGGGATACGGCCGCGGAGACCAGATCATCGAAGTCTTTGTCCAGGTCCCGACGGAGCTGACCCGAAAGCAGGAGGATCTCCTGCGCGAATTCGAAAAAAGCTCGCGACAATAAAGTTGCAATCCCCTCCACAATATGTTTACAATGCCACAACTTGAACAGCCCGGAGGAATGCACGATGAAAAGTAAAACAGGTCGTCTCGTGGTTTGCTTCTTTGCCCTGATGTCCCTTGCGGGATGCGGGGCTCTGGTGGCCGGCGGAGCGGTGGTCGGCGCGGGCGCGGGAACCTATTTGTACGCCAACGGCGAGCTGAAGACGGACTATTCGGCTCCTTTTGATACCGTCTGGAGCGCCTGTGAGAGAACGGTCGCGGAAATGCGCGGAACGCAAGTTCAGCCCGTTCGGGAAATCGCCAAGGGAACCATTTCGGCCGTCATCAACGATGAGAATGTGAAAATTGAAATTGCCTATCGGGCAAAAAATCAGACGACGGTCGGCGTTCGTGTAGGTCTGATCGGCAACAAACTGTCTTCCCAGGTGATCCATGATAAAATAGCCGATCAGCTGGCCAAACGGTAGGGAATTGCGACGCCCCGCCGGGGTCGGCGCTGGCATCTTCATGAACAAAAAACTCCTTTTCGGCATCCTGCTGGGCGCGGTCCTGATATACTTTTCCGTTCGGGGCATCCATTTCAACGACACGCTCGCCTCCCTCAAGAATATTCATCCGGGGTGGGCGGCGCTGTCCCTTTTCTACATCGTGCTCATGCAGGCCCTGCGATCCTACCGCTGGGGCGTCATCCTCGAACCGATGGAAAAGATTTCCCAGGGAACGCTCTTTGCCGTCACCAGCGTCGGATTTCTGGCGATTGCCGCGATACCGGCCCGAATCGGTGAACTGGCAAGGCCCTATCTCATCTCGCGAAAAAGCTCCATCCAGATGTCCTCGGCACTCGGCACCATTGTCGTGGAGCGGGTTCTCGACAGCCTGGCCGTCTTGTCCATCACCATCATGGTTCTTCTCACGCAGGATCAACTACCGCCCTGGATGTTCAAATCCGGAATTCTTTTCTTTCTTCTGACCCTGATGATGATCGCCTTCGTGATCGGGCTGGTCCGGCGCAGGGAAACCGCCGTTGCCGTCATCGACTGGATCCTGAAACGGATGCCCGGCACGCTTGCGCAAAAAGTCAATCCCCTCATCCATCATTTCATCGACGGCTTCCAGGTCATCACCGACGTCAAACGGCTGCTGTACCTGCTGGCGTTGTCCGCCGTGGTCTGGCTGGTGGACGTCGCCGCCATTTACACGCTGCTCAAGGCCTTCGGCTTTGATCTGCCGGTGCTGGCGGCTTTTGTGGTCATGGTGATCCTGATCGCGGGCATCGCCATTCCCACCGCGCCGGGTTTTATCGGCAACTGGCATTACGCCTGCATCCTGGGGCTGAGCCTGTTCGGGATTGCCAAACCGGAAGGCCTGTCCTTCGCGCTGGTTTATCATTTCCTGTCGATGATGGTTGTCGTCATTCTGGGCGTGGTGTTTCTGCCGTTCAATAAATTTTCGCTTTCGGAAATGACCGGGCAAATGAATCAATAGGGTTCATCCGATTTATGCGTGCTTTTATCTCATTCTCCTGCAAAGCCAATGAATTCATTAACGGAGATAAGTTGAAGATTACCGATTGAAGGAGAGTGACGCCAGCAGTGACCGGCGGAGAACCCGCCGCCCACCCTCTACTTCATGACCGCTATAGGAAAATCCATACCGTGAAGCGTCTTCTGCGGTATCTGTTCATAGCCCCATTTCTTGTACGTGAGCTGCGGCAGCAGTTCTTCCACATACGTCGCCACGCCGTTGATCGTTATTTTCCCTTCCTTGTCCGCCGCCTTGCCTTTCAGGGCCTCCAGCAAGGTATAAGTGAATACGCCGTGCCCTTCGTATCCTTCGAGCGCAACCTGGTTCTTGCTGCTCGCCACAATGGTGGCCCTGCCCACGGCCCTCGTAAGTTTGTTGATGGCGGTCTTCTCCAGGACACCCCGACTTGCGATGGCTTCGACAAAAGAGCCGCTGTTGCATGTGTCCAGCAGCAGCAGGGATTTCATTGCCTGAATCTTCGCCAGGTATTTCTTGAAATCCGTCATGGACACGCCTTGGGTTGCGATTGCGTCGTCTCCGGTGTACCGGAAATTGACGGGAAGGTAATAGTACGCACCGTCCTTTTCGTTCGTGATCCCATGGCCGGCAACGAAGAGGATGAAGACGTCCTCCCTTTTCGTCTTCCTGCCGATATCCGCAAACATCGCATCAAGCTTTTCCTTGGTGACGTCCTCGTCGTAAAGCCTATGGGTATGGACGGTATGGAACAGCGATTTGGACGTCCCTCCCAAGAGCTTTTCCATTTCCACCGCGTCGTTGATGGAATACTTGAGCCGCAGATCTCCGTCCCGGTACTTGTCGATTGCGATGGTCAGGATGTGCAGATCGGGTCTTACCGCCTGCGTCTGTTTGTATACGATTGCGATCGCGTCGCGGTCGGACTCGATGGTGTTGTCTCTGTTGTATGCCATCAGGGAGATGACATTCCGATCGTTCTGGAGTGTGATAAGCTGCTCGAAGGAATGGCACCGATCTTCTTCAGAAGCGCTTCTATCCGTGACCTTTACGCCTCTATCCCCGGCAACGATGGATACCGGCATGTTGTTCAGGTACAGCGTGATGTCGCCGATGCCTCCGCCAACATCGCAGATCTGGGCTTTCAGCGTCATGTCCCTTTTATTCGAGTCTCCGGAAGCCGTGAGCATCTTAACCTTCGGGGCGACGGTCTTGGCGTTCAGCAGCCTCTCGACCTTGATGTTTTGTGCATATACAGAAATATCCCTGCCATGCAGCTTTGCCGTTATGAGATCGGGCCGGTAGTATGTGTCGTAGAGTTTCTCGACGGGAATGAAGTCGGCCGCCCTGTCCTTTCCGCGGTTCAGATGATAGCCGATCAACTCGGCGCCTCCGGGTGAGGCGTCGAAGAAGCCCTCCGGCGTCCATAGCACCCATCGTTTTCTATCCCTGTGGGGGAAAAAGGCCAGCAGTTCCCTGCCGTTGGTCATCTGGTACCAGCGAATCGTACCATCAAGAAAAGCCGCCACAGCCACCTTGCCGTTGCCGGAGACATTGACCTCGCGAAGAACTCCAGGGGCCGGAATCCGCCACAATTCACTGCCGTCTTTGTCAAATAGCCGGAGGGTCAGTTCCGACCCCAGTAGGAAGCTTTCTCCCGAAGGAGAGATGGCAAGGCTAACGGACTTCTCATTGTTCGGCAACCGCAGAGGCTTGCCGTTTAGTTTCGGCCTCAGATGGTATCTCCAATCGGTAACCTGCAGGCCTTCATTGTGAGTGATCGCCGGCTCGAGCTTAGCGTTCCACTTTCCCGAATCGAGTCGTCTTTCTGCAACGGAAAAAGTTGCACGGGACGACCCTCCTTGCTCGTAGGCAAACTGCACGGTCAGCGCATCAAAGGAAATCTGGAACGCGCCGCCGCATTGGAAGTACTCGGCGTTTTGAGAGGTGATAAAAAGTCTTCTCCTGCCATCACCATCGATAAAGCCTATGGCGGGATCGAAGGCCGAGAAGACAATACCGCCGGTTTTCAGAGGCAGGATGTGGGTAATCGTCATGTCCGCGGCTTGCAGCTCGTAACGGGAGCTGAACCATCGATCAGGTCGCGTCCATTTGAATATCGGTTTCTGAAGTCTGAAGTTGAGATAGCGATAAAAATAGCCACCCGCATACAGGGAGCTGCCGTCGGTGGACCAGCAGACGCTGGCAAGGTTCCCGTTTTGGAGGTCTCGTGTGTTCGGCGAGTTGATGTGGGATAGGTTTATTGCGGAGAGCACCTCCACGTTGGGGACGTCTTGGTATCCAACGGCCAATTGCGCCATATCAGGGGAAAAGCTGACGCCGGAAGGCTTTTTACCCCCCTGACCCGCCTCCTTTGCCAGGCATAGAAGAGTCCCGTTCTGCTCGACACGATACAGGCGGATCAGGCCGTCGAAAGAGGTCGTCGCCAGACGGCCCTGCCGGTCGAAGTCCGCTCCATGACTATCATCACCATAATCTTTGTCTTCGCCTACAAGGCGGTAATCAGAGGTCCGGTAGAGGCGGATGCCATTCGTTCCTGAAAGACATGCCACCAAGTACCGGCCATCATGCGAAAAGGCAAGATGCCGGATAGTATCGGGGAGGTCCTTGATGCCTCTAAGCAGCCTGCCACTGGAACGATCGAAAACGTATATGGTATGTTTGTCACTGGCGGAATCAAGGGAACCATTGTTGAATTGCGTCCATCCGCCTGCCACCACAGTAGCGCCGTCGGGAGATATGGCAGCGGCATATATTTTCCCTTCATTGCCCGATCCGACAGGAACTCTCAATGTCTGGAGGCGTGTTCCCGTCTTCGCATCCCAGACCCCGATGGTCTTGTCGGCGGATCCCGTGATCAGATAGCGTTGTTCCGCATCAAGGCCTATCCTGTTGATGACGGAATTGTGCATACCGCTTTCAATTCGCAGGATCGGCTCGGACGGAGGTTCGCCGGCTTGGACGCTTTCTGCGGGAATCATGAATGAAAATAGAATCGCGCTGAGGAGAAAGATGATTCGTCTCGTCATGGCTGCCTCCCGCTGAAGATGCTGCAAGGGCATGGAAGTTCTTCCGAAAAAAGGCAGAACAAATTCAAACATTGCCCACTCATTCATATGCTCCATTTTGGAAGAAAATCTACCTGCATTTTTTCAATATGTCTACCGTTTCTTTCAGAGGAAGCACATTACGGGATATCGTCATCTATTTGACGGAACGCACTGGTAGGGCACGGTAGATATCTTCGCCCGCAAAACCATACCAAAGTTTGCTGGCATCCATAAAACCGAAATAGGTGACACCTGTTCCGCTTGTTTCAGTAGCCCAGGGAGCAAAACAGGTAATGTTA
>Ga0116147_1001344_pt1 | contig 27244 bp, 23 predicted proteins | sample AD_JPNHG3_MetaG_FD_89749 | JGI IMG/M metagenome (GOLD analysis project Ga0116147, IMG submission 89749) | Active sludge microbial communities of municipal wastewater-treating anaerobic digesters from Japan - AD_JPNHG3_MetaG | ecosystem: Engineered > Bioreactor > Anaerobic > Digestate | place...
AGCAACAATCATAAATTCTTCGATGATTCTTTCGCTAATACCACGATCACGGATAACTAAGTCAATTGGCTTTCCTTCTTCATCAACAATAATTTTTCCTTCAGGAACATCAAAATCCAGTGCTCCTCTTTTCCTTCTCTTCGCTGACAGAATCGCTGATAGTTCCTTCATTTTCACCAATGACGGATAAACAACTTCATAATCAGGAACTTCTTTTAATCCCTTTTCCAGTACTTTATTACAATCCGTATAGTTTAATCTTTTAGTGGTTTTAATTACACCAGGGAAAATGTCACTTGTTATGATCTTTCCTTCATGATTAATTTCCATCTCACATCCAATAACCAATTTATCCTGATTAGGATTTAAAGAACATAAATCATTGGATAGTCTAACCGGTAACATCGGAATAACGCGATCGACTAAATATACACTCGTTCCTCGTTGGTACGCTTCTTTATCAATAAAAGAATTCTCCCGAACAAAATGGCTGACATCTACAATATAAACACCTAATAGATAATGGCCATTATCCAGTTGTTCAATCCCAACTGCATCGTCTAAATCTTTTGCATCCAATCCATCGATTGTAAAGATTAATTTATCGCGTAAATCCCTTCTCTTTGTAATTTCATCCACCGTATCATCTTCTAAATGACTCGCTTGATAAAGTACATCCTCAGGAAATTGCAAACTCAATCCTCTTTGAATCGCAATTTGAGTAATATCAATTCCAATATCGCTTTTATTACCTACAATATCAATAACATCCGCTTCACAATACTCTGCTTCATACTTAGTAATAATGGCTCTTACGATATCACTGGCTTTTGCTTTACCTGCATTGATAATATTGATTCTTTTATTGATTGTTGAATCTTCTAATTCCAAAAAACATTTATCTTTTTTTAGTTTCAATTCTCCAACTACATATTTTAAACTTCTATTTAATATCTTGATGACGCGAGCTTCACTATTATTTTTTACTGAATCATTTGTTTTGATGATGGAAAATAAAACTTCATCTTTATCCATTGCATTTAGAAAGTCATATTTAGAAACATAAAAATCAAAGGCAAACTCTTCTGATTTAATAAAACCATAGTTTTGATTTTTGATAGTAATAATTCCCCGATATAATCCAGCACTGGCAAGACTAATATATCGTGTTTTCTTTTTGTTCATCAAAATTTCATCATTAATAACCAATTGATCAAGCTCTTTTTGTAATGTTGAAAGTTCACTTTCACTTTCAAGTGCTAAAGCTTGCCCCAATTCTGTCGTTGTTAATGGTTGATACTTTTTGTCGTTGATAATGGTTAATATTTTTTCTTTCATATTTTCTCCTATCGATGAAAAAAAGGCCTAACAGCAGGCCTATAATTTCATATCATTAGAATCTTTCTACAAAGAATGAAGCAAGAATAGCAAGGACAAAAAAGGCGATTGATAGTCCAGTAATTGTATAGTTTATCCAAACTTCAATTCCTCGTTCTTTTTTGTTGGCAAACAATTCTGATTTTTCTCCAGTGAAAGCCACTGATGCATCTTCTTTAGATTTCTGTAAAACGATAATAGCAATTAATAAGCATGATACGATAAGCAATAAAATATCTACAGCTGTCATAAATCCTCCTGTTTATATAAATACCTGTGGTATTAAAAGGTCAATTGTTGCTAGCTCTTCAAACTAACATAGGTATTATACCATAAATATAATAAAATAGCAACATTTTTTCATAGAAAAAAACTAAACAATTCTTCTGCTACGATAACAAAATACTTTAGGTAAATGATTCCTGCACAAAGAGTAATGATACTCATAAGATACGCTGGAAGCGTAAAAATAAATCCTTCTGTCGATACATGTTCATGAAACTCTTTAAAGGATTCTGGGTCATCATATTGATTTAAGCGTGGATTAGCTAGTTTACGAATTCGATAAATGATATAGATAATGGCTTCGAACAATTGAGTGCTGGCTATTGAAACAGTAAATGTCATAATTAGGGAAGTTATCCCAGTAATTAATAAAACATCACCTACTAATCTTTCAGGATGATTATTAAAAACTTTTAGAATAAAATACAATCCACTTGCCAATAATACTATTGACACAAATGGAACAACATATGGAAGGAGTTTAGTAATTTCCTGTTTACGCATAAATACCTCACAATGGTTATCACTTTTACTGATATAAGCAAGAAAGAAGCAAGAATCTTTTAACTCTTGCTTCTTTTTTATAATAAAGCATGATGAATGACATCATCTATCATTAATACAGATACTATTTCTAAATCTTTTCTAACGCTTTCAGGTATTTCATCAATATCTTTCATGTTTTCTTGAGGAATCAAAATCTTACCCAATCCACTACGATGAGCAGCAATGGCTTTTTCTCGCAGACCACCGATTGGTAAGACACGACCACGCAAAGTAATTTCTCCTGTCATTCCTATCTTATGATTCACTAAACGATGGGAGAAAGCAGATATAATTGCTGTAGCAATGGTTACTCCTGCTGAAGGGCCATCTTTAGGAACAGCACCTTCTGGAACATGGACATGGACATCATTTTCATCAAACAAAATTGGATCAATCCCAAATTTAATGGCATTAGCTTTCACATAACTCAATGCTGCTTGTGCTGATTCTTTCATGACATCGCCTAATTTACCCGTTAATACCAATCTTCCTTGACCTTTATAATAGGTTACTTCAACTGGCAGAGTGTCACCACCATATTGTGTATAAGCTAAACCAGTAACTACACCAATTTGATCAATATCATCAACCTTGTTGTATACATACTTAGGTTTTCCTAACCATTGTTCAATATTATCTGCATCGATTGTTACTTTATCAATCTTATCTAATAAAATAGTCTTTATCGCTTTTCTAATTAAAGTACTAATAAAACGTTCTAGTTCACGAACACCAGCTTCCTTTGTATAGTCACGAATGACTGACCATAAAGCCTCATCTGTCAATTCAAAATCGGATTTGCTTAGACCATGAATTCTTAATTGCTTATCAATTAAATGGCGTTTTGCAATCTCGAATTTTTCATATTCCGTATAACTGCTTAATTGAACTATTTCCATTCTATCTCTTAAAGGTAATGGAATATTTTCCAAATAATTAGCAGTAGCTATGAAGAATACTTTTGATAAATCATACGGTTCTTCAAGATAATGATCGCTAAAGAATTTATTTTGTTCACTATCTAGTACTTCTAATAAAGCACTTGAAGGGTCTCCTCTAAAGTCACTCGATAATTTATCAACCTCATCTAATAAGAATACGGGATTAATCACTCCTGCTCTACGCATTCCTTGTAAGATTCTTCCTGGTAAAGCGCCAATATACGTTCGACGGTGTCCTCTGATTTCTGATTCGTCTTTTACACCACCAAGTGATTGTTTTACAAATTTCTTATTCAAACTTGTAGCAATCGAACGTGCTAAAGATGTTTTACCAACACCTGGAGGTCCAACTAAACATAAAATAGCTTGTGGTGTTTTTTTGGTCATAATTCTTACAGCTAAATACTCAAGAATTCTCTCTTTTACAACTTCTAAACCATAATGATCATTGTCTAGTTGTTCTTTTGCTTTCCTGATATCGTTATTCTCTTTTGATTCTTTCGACCATGGTAAGCTAATAATGAACTCCAAATAACTTCTTAAAATAGAGCTTTCTCCGCTTGCTGAATTCAACGAACTATAACGGTTCAGTTCTTTTAGCGCTTTTTCTTCCATTTCTTTTGGCATTTTAGCGGCTAAAATCTTTTTCCGCATTTCATCAATATCTGTTTCTTTATTGACTTTATCACCAAGTTCATCTTGAATAACGCGCATTTTCTCTCTTAAATAATATTCTTTTTGACTCTCACTAATTGATTTTCTTACTTCTTGATCGATTTCACTTTCAATAGAGCGAATGTATTTCTCTCGTTTGATATCTTCAAGCATATAAGCAAGTCTTTGGCTGACACTAGGGTTCTGTAAATAGCGTAATTTTGCATTAAAATCAAGTGGTAAATTATAAGCCAAAACATCAGTCAATTTATCAGCAGTAACTCCTTGAGAAATAATTCCTGATAATTCTGGACGACCTTCAAATAATTTAGCCCCATCTTGTTCTAATTCGCTAATCAATAGACGAACATAAGCCAATTCTTTTTCAACTTCATCATTAATAATTGGAACCGTAGCGATACTGGCTAGCAAGAATGGTTTTGTTTGAACAAATTCTAAAACATTACATCTAACAACGCCTAGCAGCTTTACTTTGTGAACTGGTGCATTACCCATTTCATAGATAATTTTTGCTACCAATCCTTCTTTATACAATTCATCTGGATTAATTTCGTTCGTTGCTGGATTCTTTTGAACGAATAATGCGATGTATTTATCTTGTTGCGTAGCTGCTTTTAAAGCTGCTATGCTTTCCGGACGACCTACATCCAATCTTATTTCGTTATTTGGTAAAGGAACAATTCCTTTCACCGCCATCGCTGGTAAGATAGCATTATCTAATCTAACATTTAAAAACACAGTATCACCTCTTTTCTGTTTTTATATTTTTATATCGATTATTTTTTCTTCTAAACAATAATTAAGAATGCTCAATTCTTGTACTCTTCGGTTAAAAAACGATTCCGCAAAATAGGTCTCTTCTCCTTCAAGTAGATGTGCTAATCTTTGTTCATCTTCTACTTTGTTGATATACTTGATTTGGTCATTTCCCTTTTTCATATCAATAATACTGCTCAAATATTCAATAATCAACATTCTTTGGATGCCTGAAGTATATTCGACCTTATCATCTGCTATATCTAAATTGCGCGCAAAACGTTGATAGAAATCAGTAACATAATGATCAAAGACTAATTGTTTATTTTGAATAATGAACTCTGTTATATAATAAACAATTATATCTAATAATTTTCCAAATTCAAGAGTATCTTTAATTTTTTTCTTAAATCCTTCTACTGTTGATACTCTTAAAAAGGGCAATTTTTCAACAATTTCATCAGTAAGAGGCATCGCCAATCTGGTTTCTATTTTGGTTATTTTTGCTTCAACTTTAATTTCATCTTCATCAATAGATATGATATCATTCACCTGTTTGTGAATAAACTTCTCCCTATCGATATCAAAATTTTCACTGGTCATATCAAAGGTTTGATCTTTGATTGTATTGATTAGAAAATCATCCTTTTTATACAATAAATCGTAAGTGACCACTGCTTCATTTGTAACTTCATCGCTAGGCACTACTTGAAAATATCCCCGTTTTAATAATATTTGTTCGATAGTCTTTTCCAAGTCTTCTGTTTCAATAGTAGTATCCAGAAATTTAGATGGCATATAAGCCGGTAATTCTAAATCAATATTGTCAGGAAGAATGCAAAATTGAGCAATTCCCATTAACGACTTTCCTTTTTCAACCTTTGTAAGATATTTAATCATTTTAGGACCTATGATATAAACATCAAGTTCCTCAATTTCATCATCGATGATTTCAAGTTCAATTTTTTCTTTTACTGCTTCAATTATGAATTCTTCACGTGAATTAACAAGATCAGCATTTTCATCATATACTTCAGCAAAAATATCATCCATTTCTTCACGCGATATTTCAAAGTACATTTGGTGAAATTGATCACTAACATAATCTTGTTTTATGTGCATAACTCCACCATAAATTAAGCTGTTTTTACTTTCTTTTTAATAAGAATAGGTTCAGCACCAGCTAAAACAACATCTTTCGTGATAATACATTTCACAAGATCTTTTTCTTCAGGGATTCTAAACATGATTTCTAACATAATATTCTCAATAATTGCCCGTAATCCTCGAGCTCCAGTTTCTTGCGAGTGTGCTTTTTCAGCAATTGCTTTAATCGCTTCCTCATCAAATTCTAAAGAAACTCCATCCATTTTAAACATTTTCACATATTGTTTTAAAATAGCATTTTTTGGTTCTTTCAATATTTTCACAAGGTCATCTATCTCTAGGAGTTCAAGAGATGCAATTACTGGTAATCGACCAACCAACTCAGGAATGATTCCATAACGTCTGATATCTTCATGAGTCACTAATTTGTAAACTTCTTTATCAGCCTTATTTTGTCCATTAGCATTCAAATGAAATCCGATTGACTTCTTACCGATTCTGGAACTAACGATGTTAGTAATACCCTCAAATGAACCACCACAAATAAATAATACATTAGTGGTATCAAAAGGGATGAATTCTTGATGAGGATGTTTCCTTCCTCCACCAGGAGGAACATTGGCAACTGTTCCTTCTAATATCTTTAGTAGAGCTTGTTGCACACCTTCTCCAGAAACATCACGAGTAATAGAAGGATTTTCTGACTTTCGTCCCAATTTATCCAGTTCATCAATATAAACAATTCCTTTTTGTGCTAATTCCACATCATAATCAGCTGCTTGTAATAACTTCAACAATACATTTTCAACATCCTCACCAACATAGCCAGCCTGCGTAAGACTTGTTGCATCTGCTATTGCAAAGGGAACCTTTAAAATGTGGGCTAATGTTCTGGCAAACAAGGTTTTACCACTTCCCGTTGCTCCTAACAATAAAATATTGCTTTTCTCAATATCAACATCGCTTGTTTCATATAAATTGTTTTGGATTCGCTTGTAATGATTGTAAACAGCTACCGATAAAACTTTTTTTGCGTAGTGTTGGCCAATGACATATTCCCCTAAGCGATCATATATCTGGTGAGGTGTTAAGTTCAAAACAAATTTTTGCTTTTCTTCTTTCATTTGTTCATCAACAAAACCATCTTGTTTGTTTAGAACATGGTAACAAAAATCAACACAAATATCACAGATATAGCAGTTATCGCCTTCTATCATATGTCTTTCTGGTGATTCAGGTAAGCCACAAAAAGAACACACCTTTTTTTCATCTGTTTTATTTGTCATCGTTTATCACCTCTTTTCAAAATCTATTTTTTATGCGGTTATAACTGCTTTTTCTTTTAATAACTCAATTGTTTTTAACGTTTTAAAGTAATGCTCTACTCTTTCTTTAGGAAAATTCTTTTTCACTGTAGCGACATCTTGATTATATTGTTTTGCAAGATCCTCATAATATAATTCATAATCCGCTTTCAATAGTTTAACTTTTTCTGTTTCAATAATTTTACCTATCACTAATTCTTCAAGAACAGATTTTGCTGCTGGTTCTTTCATCAATTTTTTATATTGTTCTAGCGTTGTTCCTTGATAAGCGAGTAACTGATCAGCTGTTAATCCATAAGCTTTTGCTTGTTGTTCAACACGAGCAACCATTTGTTCTAAACGATCATTAATCATCGTTTCAGGAATCGTCACCTTAGCTTCAGTACAAACTGCAGCGATAATATCATCGGTAAATTTATTATTGTTTGCTTCTTTTTTCTCAATCGCTAGAATACTCTTTAAATGTTCTCGCCAGGTATCAACAGAATTAACACCCTCCAATTTTAATTCTTTAAAGAATTCCTCATCTGGAGTTGGTAAAACTCGATGTTTTATTTCGTGTAATTTAATTAAGAAATCTGCATTTTTTCCTGACAATTCTTTTGCTTGATAGTCTTCTGGAAACTTAACCTTAATGGTACGCTCTTCTTCCGGTTTCATTCCCAACATTTGTTCTTCAAAACCAGGGATAAATCTACCACTGCCGATTTCCAAACTATAATTTTCTGCTTTTCCACCTTCAAATTCAACACCATTAACTGAACCACAGAAATCAAAAACCGCTGTATGACCATTTTCCAAAGCAACATTCTCAAGCACTTCAAGTTCACTACGATTTTTTAATTCCCGAGCGACATAATCATCAATTTCCTTTTCCGTTACTTCATCAGATTCTTTTTTAACTTCAACACCAAAATATTTACCTAACTCAACTTCAGGAAATACTTCAACAATTGCAGTATAGTTAAAAGGTTTATCTTTTCCTAAATTTTCAAAATCAATGTCGATTTCTGGTTTGCCGACAACATGCACTTTTTTGCTAAGAACAGCTTTTTCATAACTTGAATTTAAAACGCTATCAATTGTTTTTTGTAAGATAGCTCCTTCACCGAATCTATCCAAATATAGCTTACGAGGAGCTTTTCCCTTACGGAAGCCCTTAATCTCGATATCTGCTAGAATATTCTCAAACGATTTTTCGTATTCTTCGTTGAATGCTTCTGCTTCAACATTAATTGTCAACTTAACTTTGCTGTTTTCTAATTTTTCTACTTTTACTTTCATCCTATTCTCCTTATAATCTTAGATTATTATACCATAAATCTATTTTTTTGCAACGCTTTTACTCTGGAAAAACATTACACTTCTCTAAAAAATATCATTTTTATTTTATCTGTCAGTTCCTCAATAATCTCTTCTGGACTTCCTAGTTCATAGAGAGTATCTAACATCTCTAAAATACGAATTGCAAGAAATTCTTTATCGATAACAAATTTGTTTTGCGCGATGACTATTAATCCTTCAATAAAATTGACTAAAATTAATACTAGTTTTTCGATTGTTTTGAGTTCGTTGGTAAAACCAATATTCAAATAATTTGAACCATCGTCACGATAAAACTCTTTTATTTTTGCATCCGAAAGGATCTTGCTTCGTTTGATAATTGACATTCCGTAAAAAATATCTGAATTTCCTAAGCAAGCTAAAAGCAGATAGTAAAGTTCCCTCCAACTTTCGTATTCTTTTTTATTCAATTCTTCCCCTAAAATTATCAATTCATCATAACGATTCAGATAAAACATACTCATCATCAAATCATCAACTACTTCTGTATCTTGCAGTTCTTCGATTTGTTTCATAATATCTTCTTTCATCATTATAATAGCGCGATAATCTCGATTCTTCTTGTGAGAATTGACAATTTGAATAATCCTAACTTTTTCCTTTGGGAATTTCATGGTTTCTTCTCACACTAGTTTGGTTTTATCGAAAGCATCAAGCCATGCTTTTAGTTCTTTTACTGTCTTCTTAATAGTACCATCGATAAATGGATTATCCAAGTTTGCCACTTTCAACAATTCAATAAATGTTTTACTACCACCGGCACGGCATAAGCGATAGTAATCAGCCCATGCTTGTTGATGATTTTCACGGTTTTTAATCCAAAATTGATGAGCGCAAACTTGTGCTAATGTATAATCAATATAATAGAAAGGTGATTGGAAGATATGACCTTGCCTTAACCAAAAATTACCTTCATCAGCAAACTTGTTTTCATAGACTTTATATGGCATATATTTCTTTTCAATTTCTCTCCAAGCTCTTTTCCTTTGTTTTGGTGTCCATTGTGGATTTTCATAAACCGCATGTTGGAATTCATCGACAGTAACACCATAAGGGATAAAGGTAATCGATGAGGCTAAATGTGAGTATTTGTATTTATCAGTATCTTCTTTAAAGAAATAATCCATCCACGGCCAAGCAAAAAACTCCATGCTCATCGAGTGAATTTCGCAAGCTTCTAAGGTAGGCCATAAATACTCAGGAATCGTAAAATCACGACTTAAATATACTTGGAAGGCATGACCTGCTTCATGAGTTAAAACATCTACATCGCCACTCGTACCATTAAAATTGGCAAAGATAAACGGTGATTTGAAGTCATTGAAATAAGTACAATATCCTCCACCACGTTTTCCCGGTTTTGCATCTAAATCCATCAATTCATGATCAATCATAAAATCGATGAATTCCCCGGTTTCTTTACTCATTTCATGATACATCTTTTTAGCTTGGTCTACTTGCCACTGGCGATTTCCTTTCGGTTTAGGATTTCCGCTCAAAAAATTTAATCCTAAATCATAGCTTTTTAGCTCATCTAGCTGTAACCTTTTGCGTTTGTCTTCAATAATTTCTTTTACAACAGGCACTAAATCTTCATAAACTTGCTTACGATAATTCGCCACCATCTGATCATTATAATCACTACGATCTAGGCGAGCATAACCTAAAGGTATATAATTAGCAAATCCCAACTTCTTTGCAATCATATCTCTTAATTTCACTAGCGAATCATAAATCGTATCAAACTCTTGCACATGTTCCTCAAAAAAGCGGAAAACTACTGTTTCTGCGTCTTTTCTAATCCTACGTTCAGGCGAACTAAGATAAGGTGTCATTTGGGCTAAGTTATTAATCTTTCCATCAAATTCAATTTTTGCACTGGCAATTAGTTTATCATATTTTGTCACTAATTTATTTTCTTCTTGTAAATCCTCAATAATTTCTGGTTTAAATGTTTTTAACGATGTCCTTATACTATCAAAAAGCTTCTTGCCGTATTTTGCTTCTAACTGTTTGATTAATGGACAATTCACTAATGCTATTGATAATTTATTGACATAACTTTCATAAATTGGTAAGTTTTCATCGAAAAATGATTGTTCACTTTCATAAAATTCATCATTGGTATTGATACTATGACGAACATAAACCAATGATTCCATAGTACTAAATGTTCTTCTAACTTTATTAATCGCTTCAAAAGCAAGAGATGCTTCTTCTAAATCAGTAGTTTTTTCAACAATACTAATTGTTTCCAAAAATTGTTTTTCGATTTCTTTCATATCAGGTCTAATATATTGATATTCACTAAATTTCATATTTATATTCCTTTCCTATACTTATATTATATCATACTTTTCAATGATTTTATTCTTTTATCCTTATTTGATCTAACATTAACCCCTTGAGCAGTCATTGGCATATTATATTCACTATCAAATTGAGCTTTACATGGTATCAATTGCTCTTCATGAGATAATCTGCTCACACTTAACACACTATACAATTTTTATTCCTTTATTTTTGTTAGTCGGAATAAAAATCCGCCAGAAATCCTATAAAAGCAGTTCATATTATTCCGACTTCTTATGTTCGGGGATTCGTTTTGATATTTTAAGCATGTAATAGTTATTACAAACGCACAAACTATTAAGATTGTGCGTTTTGAGTGCTACAATAATGTAAGAAAACTCATAAAGGAGAATCCAATATGAAAAACCGTAGAAAACCTAAGCGGCAAGAGCAGTTATATATCATTTTATCCTCAGCCGTTGCCGCCAAATCTGAATATTGAAAAGCATCCAATCATTGATATGGTCAATTCCGCTATTGTGCTAGGACTTTCAAGAAACGATATGGCAAATTATATATCCATGCTTGTAAGCAAAGACATTCTAAAATATTATGCGAAATCATGAAAAAAACTTTTGTTCACCTATCATGAATATCTGGATATCCTCAAAAAAGGTACCGAAACAGTGTATTGAGAGTCGTTCAGACAAAATTGAGTAAGGTCCTTAATAATTGAGGAATTTTATCCTTGTTTGACAAAAATCAGGTACTCCATAAGAATACCTGATTTTTATTTTTTATTTAGTTCATGGACAAGACTGCGGTAAAAAACATCACCAATCTGCATATAACCAGCCATACTTGGATGTACTCCATTCGTTCCAACCATTTCTGTTATATTCGATCTAGCATTAACCGCTTGAGCAGCCATTGGCATATTATATTCACTATCAAATTGAGCTTTCACATCGAGATACAAACAAAACTTTCGATATTTTTCACTAAGACACAATTCTTCTAACCATTGATTATAGTTGAATGCTGTTGTCACTGTTCCATACATATCACTATAAGGTCCTTTTGCTCCATAGTTATTAGCAATCCCCCCATTAATCGAATTAATCTGAATTCCCATGCACCTGATTTGGCATTGAGGAAAATCATGGTGGATTTTATCTAACAATATTGTAGCATATTGTTGATGGACTGCGAAATCACGATTATATGGTACAGATAAACCATTCCAAGTAAGTAAAATATAAATAAAATCGGGAACCATAAAATTATTCACACGAATATAATTTTTAAAATCGATATCATTAATTTCTTCATTCCAAAAAGGGTTACCACTTTCAAAACTAAAGTTTTTTATAATAATATCCTCTTGATGAAGCGCATTTGCTTGATGAACAAAACGTTCAGATATTTGCGGGGCAATTTCTTTATGACCTTGTCCTCGTTTGAATTTCAACCGCTTTTCCGTAATTGTTTCCAAAATCCAAAGATTTCCACTATTCATCCAAACGCTATGTTGATCAGCTTCTTTTTTATTATGCTTTTCCACATCAACCCAAATACTGGATGTTTTACTAGGCAACGAGTTTGTACAAAAGCTTTTCCATTGCCAACTTCCATATCCTTCATAACCAATCACATCTTTTTCAACTTGGTATTTACATAAACCTATAAGATTTATTTTCCCCGCATAACCCAAACCTTCTGGCTTTCCTCCTTGATGACAAAAACGACGATAACCTTCGCCAGTCCAATATCCTGCTGCAGTCAAACTATCACCAATACATAAAATATTTACTGTTCTTTCGGGTTGCTCTGGTTTGTTTACAATCAAAGTTGTCTTACCGCTTTCAACAATTTCTCCATCATCATTGACAAGGTCAATTTGCATATCATACTCGCCAACATCTTTTTCTTCTGGCAAGAACATAAAATAACGAGGATATGGCTTACCTTTATCGCAAGTAACTTTGATGAAATACTGATAAGGATTAATAGCCTTGACAACTCCGCGATAGAATAGTTCAAAGCGATCCCCAACCACTAAATAGTATTTTTTTGCAAGAAATAACCTTTTATTCATCTTACTACCTCAAATAAAAATGGCGTCCTAGAAGAGATTCGAACTCTCGACCCACAGCTTAGGAGGCTGTTGCTCTATCCAGCTGAGCTACCAGGACGTGCTAAATCATTATATCATAAGAACGGTTAAAAATGAAAGGGATTATAAGAAAAAGGGCTAAATTTTTTTGTTTTCAAAGATAATTTCATGACGATAAAAAACAGCCTCTGCAATAAATACAGAGGACAGTGCGAAAGAATAACTCTTGCTTTTTAATGTCTTATAGTGACAAAGAGAATATATTCTATCAAAAATCAAATGCTAATAAATAAAATCTTTTATTGTATTTTTTTGAAACTCATAGGTTTCCATATTTTTTTAACTTGTTAAATTTTTGGTAATATCTATAAAAAACTCTTTGCTCCAAATGTCTATTTTTGTTTTATCTTTTATAAATGGTAGAATATCTATCTTGGCATTTGCATAGTCAATACCAGAAAATTTTTCAATCAGCATATTTTGTAATTTCTCAATTGTTAATTCTTGATTGTCATCAAAATGACCTGTTTGTACCATTCTTGCTTTTAAGTGTTTTAAATTTACTTTTGCATTTCGCGAAAGGTAAAATACATAATCATATAAATCCCTACCTTTTACCCTATTCTTCCATCCCCTACATAACACCGCATGTATTTTACCAGCAAATAATGAAGGCATGTCATATAGCCTTACTTGATAAGGATAGGGCAATAATCTAAACTTATTTTCAAACTCAGCATATGCAGGCGGATTCGTATCAATTTCGAACTTTATTTTAATAAGCTCTTTGGGGTTAATCTTATCGAGTTCTATATCATTTTGATAGAAGATAATTATATGCTCCTTAGTTCCACCTTTTAAGAATGCAGATTTGATGTTTGAATCCTCTGTCTTATCTTTTTTTTCTACTTTAAAGTTAAGCCCTAGAGAATTTGCTTCTTTTTCAATAGCGGAAAAGTATCGATTCATATCAAAATCTAAGTTTGGACTTATCAATGAAAAATCTAAATCTTCTGAAAATCTATCCAATCCATAAAATATTCTAAGAGCAGTTCCACCATAAAAAGCAACCTCCTTAAAAAAACCTGCTCTTGATAATCCAGAAAGAGCGACCTCCTGCACAATTTCTTTAAGTGCATTTTTTTTATCTTCTAAATTATTTATTTTATAATTTTGTAACATTTGCTTTATAATTGTCATCAAAATCCACCACCTTTTATCAGTTTCTCTAATAATTTTAAATTGTTTGATTTGTATCTGTCACTTATTTCAACAATAAATTTTAAGTCCAATTCTCTAAACATATTTTCATTTATTCTTAAATCATCAAAAAGTAAAAATTTTAGTTCTTCAAGATTTTTTGCTGGTTCCATTGTATATAACTTATCGCACAATGCTTTTTCCGGTATGGCAATATGATAGGTATAGCCATTTTCAACAACCGCCTGAACACCAAACATATAGACGCTCTGAGGAACATCCCGATATAAAAAATCTCCAAAAAAATTTGAATATTTTTTCTTTTTGTTCTTCTTGAAAGTTGCCGAGGTGTAAGTTTTATAAACCCCTTCAGGTATCAAGCCATTTTTTGATAAAACATAATCAAAAGACAAATATGATGGACCATATATATAACTTGCAAGATAATGTCCCGGTGTATTTTTATCGCTTTCATATAATCCTTTTTTAATTTGGATTATTTTCCCATCCCGTAAATCTCGTGAAATTTTACCCCTTATATCGGAATAATTCTTATTTTGGCTTAATAAGTCTTGAATTGTATATATCATAATTCCCTCCAGATAATTGTATTTTATCACATTATCTGGAGGAAATAAAGCATTATAATAAAATAAATTGGTTTAGCTCACATCACTATTTGTTCTGGTCAAGCAATCTTACCCTCAATAATTATACTCATATACAATGAATAGGATTTTATTTGGCTTTCTCCAGTTCTTTTGTTTTTGTCAATTTTTTAGAGATAGCTCGCTCGCACTAAGTGTAAGTTCCTTTATTCATCCTTCAATCATGATTTTCTCTATTTTATCAAATAAAAAATTATCGACTTCTATTTAATAATTTTAATATTCTCAATAATCTTTTTAGCCATTAGTTCATATCCTTTTTCTAGTGGATGAATTCCTTCAATTGAGTAAAGCTCTTCATCTTCATGAATTAAGATAGTAGCAAAATCATTTTCAAAAGCTATATATTCACAGTTATATTTCTTGGCAAGTTTTCTTATTTCGTCTACTTTTGTTAGTAAATCTCCCCGCATATGGGTATATTCTTCCTTATAGCCAATGATAAATGGTTCAAGAATAATAACGGGAATACCAATTTCGTCTTTTATTTTTTTAAGTAATAACTCATATTCTTCTTTAAAAATAGCCGTAGCTTTTTGATTTGGATAATTGTGCCAAGTATCATTTACCCCTATTAAAATAAACAGATAATCTGGTTTACATTCCACAAAATCCTTTTGAAATCTGGTTAATAAGTCATTTACTTTGTTTCCGGAAATCGCTCTATTGATAACTTGAACATTATTTTTTCTTAAATACTCCCCGACAATTTTCACATAAGAATCCCCTAAATCATATTCATCATTTCGATTTCTTCTACAATCGGTAACAGAATCACCTTGAAACAATACTAAAGATTTTTCTATAATGTTAATCATCTTCCTCTTTCTCCTTTTTTTAAAATAAATTTGTTGTTTTTTACTCGCTTTTTCTAATAATTATATATTCCTTGCTCTCATATAATTCTATTCTTAAGTATAGCATTTTAATCCTTTGATTACAAATTAATGTGGATTTTCCCTGTTTCATTGTGATAAGAACAGTTTATATTAAAAAGGCCAAAATTTTCTTTGGCCTTTGTTTACAATTATGGCGTCCTGGAAAGGATTCGAACCTTCGACCGACGGCTTAGAAGGCCGTTGCTCTATCCAGCTGAGCTACCAGGACAAATTTACTCCATACATTATATATTAAAATCAACAAAATGTAAAGAGTAAAAAGTGAACTGTTCTATAATTTTATTGTCCTGTTTTTGACTATTTAAAAAGAGAATTATTTTATCGTATGAACTTTTGCGATATCGTATTGATCACGTGCTTCGGGATTCTCTAAAGGATAACCAATAAAAGCAATCCCTAAAGGAACGATATGATTCTCCATAGATAATATGGTCTTCACTCTTTCTACTGGTCTTTTTTGAGGTAAAACTCCTACCCAACATGCTCCGAGGTTGAGCGAGGTTGCTCCTAATAAAATGTTCTCCATCGCTGCTGAACAGTCTTGAATCCAATAATCTTGTAGATGGAGAGGAAGTGCTTTTTTCATGTTCCCGCAAACAACAATTGCTAGAGGAGCAATAATATTAGAAAACCTTGCCGAGCGGCGCAATTTTTCTAGCACTTCTTGATTAGTAACAACAAAGAACTCCCATGGACGTCTATTGCAAGCACTTGGTCCTGCCATTGCATAATGAAGAAGCAAGTCAATATCTTCCTCTTTGACCTTTTTTGAATCAAATTTACGAATACTTCTTCTTTTAAACATTGCTTCTTTTAATTCCATATTATCCTTCTTTCTTTTGATAGATACAAACTTCACTGGAGCCATAATGAAAATTTTTTCTGATTTTAAGAATCTTTGTTTCTTCAGGAAAATAATTATTTCTCTGATATTGGCAAACAATAATTCCCTCATCAGCTAACATCTCATTAGCGATGAGAAAATCAATGATTTCTTTTATAATATCAAGCCGATAAGGAGGATCTAAAAAAATAAGATCAAACTTTTTTTTCTCCCTTGCAAAGACGTTTAAGGCCAATTGATAATCGAGATGATAAATAGTGATCGAATCTTCTTCTCGTAAACTAGCTATGTTTTCTTTAATAATCCGTATCGCTTCTCTACTGAGCTCAACTATGTCTACATGACTGGCTCCTCTGCTAATAGCTTCTAAGCTTAAGGCTCCACTACCACCAAACAAATCAAGAACAATATCACCATTTAAATATGGACCGATAATATTAAAAATGGTTTCCTTCATTTTATCGGTCATCGGTCTTGTATTTAGTCCTTCCAGAGCTGTTAACTTTCTACTCTTATGCTTACCAGCAATAATTCTCATAATTGCCTCCTTTTTGAAAAAAGAAAGTTACTTATTGATAGTAACTCATTTTTTTAAATAAAATAAGAATCATCATCCTCATCATCGGATAATACCTTCTCAACATAATAAAAATCACCTTTTTCATCATATTTGACAGTATATTCTTGACCAACAATGATAAAGTTAGGATAGTTTAATCCTTTTTCCTCCAATGTTCTTTGGTGCATAATGATGGTGTTACCAATGTGAGTTGGTCCACCTAATTCAATTGGTTTCAAATAGGTTACTACCCAGCCTACTTCGTTGTTTTCCATATAATCAGCTTTTTTTATCTTCTTTCCGCTAAAATCGTAAGCGTACTCCGTATTTCCCATTTCCACTTCCCATAATTTTATTGCGTCTTTTTTATCGAACATATGACACCTCTATCTTTTTTCTTGGCTCTTTGCTTTTCGCTTTGGGGCAAAAATTGTTAAGTGGCTATGAAGGTTCTCAATATCAACACTGCCTTTTGGACCTTCTTCGCCATCAATACACCATGTTTGTTCTCCATCTATTTCAATCCTGAATTTACTCGCATGTAGAGCGATTGCTTCTTTTGCCTTCCTTAATCCTAAAATTCGCGATAGAAATAGTTTAATAATGTTGAGTCTTCCTTTACTCCTATCATTATTTACTAAAATCACATCGAAAAGCCCATCATTTAAATGACCATAACGATTAAATGGCATGCCACCTACACTAATCGAATTCAGTACTAAGACCAATGGTGCCGTAGTTTCAATGCTTTTATCCTCAGAAATTACTTTCACTTTTGATAAAGGGGTAGTAAAAAACTCATTGATTCCATTTCTGGCATATGCTAAACGTCCTAATAGTCGTTTTTCTTCGTGTTTTGTCGTATAACTTGTTCCAGTACAAGCTCCGATTGCTGCTACATAAACAAAATAATGATCATTTATCTTACCAACATCATGTTTTATTGTTTTGCCTGCCAAAATAACCTTTAAAGCTCCCTTTACATTACGAGGAATGCGCAAATTTCTGGCAATATCGTTTGTTGTTCCTTGAGGAATATAACCAAGCGGTGGTCGACGATCACAAGATGCAACGCCCATCGCAACTTCGTTAAATGTCCCGTCCCCGCCAGAAAAAATAATCGCATCGTATTCCTCGCAAGCCTTAATGGTTACTTCAGTAATGTCTCGAGAAGACTTAGAAGGATAGACATCAACAACATCGTAGACTTCTCTTAATCTCTTTGCTATGTAGTTCGTTTGATTAACAATTTGTCCACGACCACTTGCTGGATTGTAAATAAAGATACATTTCATCATTTTTATCCTCCTTGTTCTATTTTACTATAATCTTTGCCTTTTTTCAAGATTTTTGACTTTTTTAGAGAATCACCCGTTTAAAAGGCTTTTTTACCCTTTTTATTTGCGTTTCAATCGTTTTTTAGCCATTCTCTTAATAAGTTTACACGAGAGCTCTTATTCTGGTTAATCGCCATTTCCTCTTTCTTTTTTTAAAAAAAGAAAAAGGGTTTTTTATTACCCTTTTTATACGTACTTACTTTTTTCAATTTGCTCATTAATAAATTGATTGCGATATAATTCGAAATATTCTTTCTTTAAAGCAAGCAATTCTTCATGCGTTCCTTGCTCGATAATCTTGCCATCTTTGATGACAAGTATCATATCCGCAGCAATGATTGTTGATAAACGATGAGCAACAACAAAGCTCGTTCTTCCCTTCAACAACCGATTAATGATACCTTGAATGAGTTCTTCTGTTTTCGTATCAATCGATGAAGTTGCTTCGTCGAGAATTAAAATCCGCGGATTTGCGAGCAAGGCCCTGGCAAAAGAAATCAGTTGTCTTTGCCCTACAGATAGCTTTGTACCACCTTCACCGACATTCGTATCGTATCCTTTTTCAAAACCAACAATAAATTCATCGGCACTAACCGCTTTTGCTGCTTCTTTAACCTCATCATCAGTAGCATCTAATCGACCATAACGGATGTTTTCCATAATCGTCCCATTGAATAGATGTGGTGTTTGTAACACATACCCTAAATTATGATGTAACCAGGCAAGCGAACGCTCTTTATAATCGACATCATCAATCAAAATTCTTCCTGCTGTTGGTTCGTAGAAACGACAAACAAGGTTGACAATCGTTGATTTACCTGCCCCCGTTTCACCGACCAAAGCGACTGATGTTCCTTCTGGAACTGTTAAATTGAAGTCTTCCAGGACTTTTTCTCCCCCTTGATATTGAAAAGTTACCTGTTCAAAGACGACTTTTCCTTTCAATTCTTCCCAATTTTCTGTTTTTGGCTCTAATAAAGTTCCATATTTCTCTTCTACTTCTTGACTATCAAAGATATCTGGTTTCGTTTCTATTAGCGACAAGATTCTTTCAGCCGAAGCTTGAGCTTGTTGGAACTCAGCCAAAATTCGCGCGATTTGCATGATAGGGTCAAAAAATTGAGTGGTACAAGAAATGAAGAAATACAAGGTTGATATTCCTATTACCCCCTCAACAACAATCAAATATCCGCCCGCTCTTAAAGTAATCGCAACAGCAATATAGCTGATTACCAATAAAATAGGAAAGAATAGAGATGAATAGGCAATCGCTTTAATGGAATCTTTGCGCATTTTATTACACAATTCATTGAATTCGCGATTGCGATCTTCCTCAAGAACTAAGGTTTTTGTTGTTTTACTTCCTAAAATACCTTCATTATAACTAGCTGTTATTTTAGAGTTCGTTTTTCTGACACCACGATAAGATATTAATATTTTCTTTCTAAAATATATACTAACTACTACTAAAATAGGTAGCAAGAAAGTTATGATTAACGCCAATTTCCAATTGACAAAATACATGAGAACAAGAATGCCAACCATAGTTAGCGAACCCCATAACATATCTACAATTCCCCAAGAAATAATACCAGCAAGTCGACGCGAATCAGAAGTTAAACGCGCCATAATCCAACCTGCAGGAGTCTTATCATAATAAGAAAAAGGTAATAGTTGTAATTTTACAAAGGCTTCATGGCGAAGTTCGTAACCTACTTCAACTTCAACTAAGCCAGCCATCTTGATAAAACCATGAACTACAACACCATAACCGATAGCTATTAAACAATAAGCACCGATAAACAGTTTAATATTTGTAAAATTTTGCTTGGTGAAGAATTCTTCAATGGCGTACTTATTCAATAAGGGATAAAGAATATCTAATACAGCCAGTCCAATCACGAAAATGATTAAAAATATTAAAGGTTTCGTCCTTTTAATAACTAGCTTCAATATCTTCTTCCATATACCAGCACTAAACTTTTCTGAAGAAAAATCTTGTTCTTCAAAACTATTCATTGCTCTCACCTCCCTCAACAATATCCAGAAACTTACTTTCCAGTGCTCCCTGGATATCCCAAAGTCGCTTATACAAACCTTCTTTTTGAGCTAATTCTTTATGTGTTCCTATTTCACTTACCACACCATTTTCTAAAACAATAATCTTATCTGCTTCTTTGGCGGTTGTAATACGATGAGTAATGATAATCGAAGTTAAATTTTTATCCTTTATCTTTAAGGCGTTTCTAATCATCAAGTCTGTTTTTGTATCTACAGCACTTAATGAATCATCAAACACCAAAACTGGTTTATTCAAAATTAACATTCTGGCAATGGAAATCCTTTGTTTTTGACCACCAGATAAAGTAACTCCTTTTTCACCGACTAAAGTATCATATCCAGAAACAAAGCTTTCAATATCTTTATCAATCGCTGCTGTCTTAGCCGCTTGAAATACTTGATTATTATCTAAATGGCGATTACCAATTTTAATATTTTCTAACACTGTTTTTGCGTATAAAAACGGATCTTGAAGAATAATACCAATGTTTTTGCGTACCCATTGTTTTTTAATATCCCTTAATTCTACTCCGTTAATGGTAATTTGCCCTTGATGATAATCCAACATTCTCACTAAAATATTGGCAATTGTCGATTTACCACTACCTGTTTTCCCAATAATTGCCACTGTCTCTCCTGATTTTATTTCAAAATTGACATTTTTTAATAAATGTTTGTCCGTATCACTAAATTTAAAAGAAACATTGGTAAATTTAATATTCCCATTTATCACAGGTTCTAATGTTCCATCATCTAAATACTCGCTTGGTTCGGCTAAGATTTCGTCAATTCGCTGAGCAGCTACTGTTGATTTACCAAAATCACCGATAATTCTTCCCAATCCACGAATAGGATATACCAACATACCAATATACATCATACATGCGATGATATCACCTGTTGAGACCAAAGCGTTCTTTGCCAGATAAACACAGACACTTATAGTAACCGTATATTGCATCATCGTCAGGAAATCACTGGCTCCCCAGTAAAAACCCATAGCATTATTCAGCTTTTGCGATTCATCACGATAAATAGCATTCTTTTCATTAAACTTATCGATTTCATATTTTTCACGAGCAAATGCCTTTACTACACGAACGCCATTGACATTTTCTTGCAAAACGGTAGTCATATTTGCCTCTACTTCTTCTATTTCTTCAAATTTCTTCCGTACATAACGGAAATATATAATTGAAGATACCAAACTAATCGGTACAACACATAGCGTTACCAACATAATTATTCGATTTATAAAATACATTTGTATTGCCCCCGCAGTAAAAGAGGCAATAATATATAAAACTTGTGGTAACTGCGAAGTGAGGAATGATTTAATCGTGTCCACATCTGATGTACACCTTTGAATTAAATCACCTGTATCGGCATTATTTTGGTATGAATAAGATAGGTCTTGAAGATGAGAATATAATTTAGTTCTCATATCAAAGGCGATTCCTTCACCTATTTTTCCTTTCACATATCCATTTAAAAACATAGTAATGCCCCGCATGATTTGCCATAAAACCAATGTTGAGCCAACAACAGCAATCGCTGTTAATGGTTCTTGATAGGAATCAAAAAAATCCATTAAAAAAGAAGGAAGCGTAATCGTTCCGGCATTGGAACTGGTTCCCCCTAAGATAACATCAACAACATATTTTATGAATTGCGGAACAAACGAGTATGTTAAAGGATTAATTATTGTTAAAAGAATGACCACAAGCAACAATAGAAGGTATGGCTTTGACCATTTTATTAACTTTTTAAATCCTCTCATTTTTGTTCTCCTTAATTATAACAATTTCTAAAATAATCTTGTAATAATAGCCAATAATTAGATTCATAATCTTTTAAATTTCTTATGCAACTAATATCAAAAGCCTTACTTACATTATCTACGATATCGCGCTTAAAATAAATCATCGTAGGCAAACTAGCATCTACTTCAATACTTGACTTCGTTTTGATATAGGTTAAGTCATCAACTGACATATCCTCGAAATCAAGATAGTACACCACTTCTTCGTGATTTTCTTTTGCTAATTGGTCTACATAATATACAAAATAATTCACTTTTTCAAGGTTTTCGTTTCCCAAATATAGTTGGAATGTTACTCCAGTTTCAATATTTGTTTTAATTTCCTCCATAGTAATGTATGAAAATACATGTTCATTGTTTTCTAAAAAACTGTATTCCTTGCGAATTTTGCCTTTTTCTCCACCCCATGGAAAATAAACTAAGATTACAATAGCGATGCCGACTACTGCAATAATCATCATTATTTTTGTTAGCTTCTTTTCAAAATTATCGTTCATCGCTCCACCTCCTCTAATATAACACGTAATTATTATACTATAATCATCTTCTGAATGCAAAGAAGTTTTTTAAATTAAAATTTACCTATTAATTTTTCCCCTATCTCAAAATAATTCTTCTCTTAATCAGAACCAATTAAAAATAGTCGCAAGAATTATTCCTACAACTAATGATAAGGAAAGCCAAAAAAGCACCAACCTATTGTCTTCTAGTACCGTTTAAAAGAACGAATTTTTCTTGCTATAAAAAAACAAAACAAAGTTGTAAAAGCCTTCTTTTTGTCATTAAATCCTTTAAATACAAGCAAGAAATTTTACGCATCTTTTCAACTCTTTCAAATCTTTAATTTAAACCAATGGCGCCCCCAATAGGACTTGAACCTATGACCCCATGATTAACAGTCATGTGCTCTAACCAACTGAGCTACGGAGGCACTCATCGAATAAATTCTAACATAAGTGATTGTTAAAATCAAGAGAAAACTATCTTTATCAAATTAGAATTTACAAAAATAAAAAGTTCGAATTTTATGATAAATCCGAACTCTAAATTAATTTTTTTCGTAAATAACTGGAAATTAAATCGACAGTAGTGACCATAATAATAATCGCATACATGATAGATGCTAAGTCACTCCAATGATAGTTAGTTGACGCAAAAATTAACGGAGCGCCAATACCTCCAGCAGAAACAATTCCTAAAACACTCGCCGTACGGACATTAATATCAAAGCGATATAAAACCGTTGATAAAAAGTCAGGCATTACTTGAGGAAAGATTCCGTGTCTGATTTTTACCGCAGTGTTTGCTCCAACAGCATCCAAAGCTTCCAATGGACCTGATTCCATATTCTCTATCGCTTCCGCATAAAGTTTACCGATCATTCCCACTGAGTGAATACCAATAACAATAGTTCCCGTTAGAGCTCCTATTCCTGATACCCGAATCAAAATCAAGGCTAATAGTATTTCAGGAAAAGTACGAATAATGATTAATAATACCTCTCCTATTTTCGACACTTTATTCCCAATAACATTACGTGCGGTAATAAACCCAAACGGAATGGCAAGGATTGCCGCAATCAAAGTACCAACAAAAGCAATTGCAATCGTTTGTAAGGTTAAATAAGGGACAGAGTGAACGAATTTTTCTCCTGAATATTCTCCTATTCCTAATAAAAACTCTATATTCGGGTTGATAAAACCTTTCCCTAAATTTTGAAGACGTTCCCAATTGATTGCTCTACTAGCCCCTAATCCTGAACTAACTATAGAATAGATAACAATACCAACAAAAAGGACAAATAAAAGCAAATTATAAATCCATTTTTTAGGTCGATTTTTATATGCTTTTTGAGGAGTCAATTTTTCTTGTTTCGTCATTGTAGTTTTCTCCTTGCATATCTGGTGAATCCTTGGAGAATTAAAACAACCAAGAAGATAACAACAACAATTGCGCCTACGCGATCATAATAATGAGAGCCTTCACTAATTGCTGTATCTAGTTCTAAACCAATTCCCCCTGCACCAACATAACCAAGAATAACCGAACCACGAACATTGATTTCAAAAGCATAAATGAAATAACCTATGAAGATAGGAAGAATTTGCGGGATAACAGCATAACGAAACGCTTCAATTTTAGTTGCTCCTGCAGATTCCAACGACTCAAATGGACCCATATCTACGGTTTCAATAATTTCATATAACATTTTCGTCAATAAACCAAATGTGAAAATAGTCATCGCTACCACACCAGTTAATAATCCAATTCCAAAACAAATCATAGCAATAACCGCTAAAACATATGTAGGAATAGTCCTTATAAAATTCATAAACAGTCTAACTGGTTGATAAATAATTCCTTTTTTAGAGATGTTTCGCGACGCTAATATTGAAAACGGAATTGCCATTGTTGCTCCAAATAACGTTCCTAGAAAGCACATATTAATCGTTTCTAACATCAAAGGCCACACCGTTTCTTTTATATATAAAAACCATCCTGCCCAACTCTTTGTCTTACCAGTAGTGGGACTAAACATCTTTTTTACAATAACAGGAAACTGTTCAAATTTAATCGTAATATTTCTGGTAGGAATAAAAAACAATAATCCAATAAAAATAATCAGCACTAGAATAGCAATAAAAATCGTTTTGTTCCTTGGCTTTTTTATTATTTTACCATTTACATTGTATGTTTTTTGAGGATAAATTTTATCTAGAAGGGTAGATTTATTCGTGGCATTCATTTACTTACCACTTCCTTTTCCTTCTAATTCTTCCTCATCAAAATCAACATGACCAAGCTTTTCACTTTCTTTAATCGAACGACCATAAATACTAATCAGTACTTCTTCGGTAACTGAATCAGCAGGTCCATCAAAAACAATTTTGCCTTCTCTGATTCCAATTATTCTCGTCGCATATTTTAATGCCAAATCAACATGATGCATATTGGCAACAATTGTAATTCCCATTTCTTTATTAATCCGCTTAAAATCATTCATTACCGAAATGGTAGTTATAGGATCAAGAGACGCTACTGGTTCATCGGCTAAAATGATATGCGGTTTTTGGCTTAGTGCCCTGGCAAGAGCTACTCTTTGTTGCTGACCTCCTGATAGCTGATCAGCTCGAACAAAGGCCTTTTCTAAAATACCAACTTTATCCAGTGCTTCAAGAGCAATCATTTTATCTTCGACTGGAAATGTTCCTAATAATGAAGTAATGGTAGAGTGGTAAGCCACTCTACCAGCTAAAACATTATTAATCACTGAAGAACGTTTTACTAAATTGAAAGATTGAAAAATCATTCCAATGTTTCTTCTAAGTAAACGTAATTCTTTTCCTTTAACTTTACTGATGTCAACATCATTGACATATAATTCACCCCTAGTAATTGGGTGCATTTTATTAATTGTTCTTAGTAAAGTAGATTTTCCAGCACCAGATAAACCTATTATGGCAACAAATTCTCCATCATATATTTCAAGATTAACATTTTTTAGAGCTTGAAATCCATTGGGATATACTTTATCAACATTTATAAATTTTATCATAGTGCTCCTATCATGCTTAATTTAATGATTCTTTAAATCTGTAAACTGTTCTTTCTCCTTCATAATCAGCATCTGTTGCTTTCATATATCCAGTATGAGAATAAATCTTATATAAAGCATCATAACCTGCTTCAGTCTTCGCAATGTTAATAAATGCTTCTTGAAGAGCTGATTTCACTGATTTCTTCATTGTGCTAACAACAGAAATAGTATCATTATAAATACCTGTTGTCATACCAACAACTTTAGTTAATTCGAAAATATTTGCTTTGTCTGAACCAGTATAATCTTTATAGTATTTACCAGAAGATGAATTGTTATAATATGCACTATATCTTGCATCCAAGAAAATCCATGCAGCATCTACATCTCCATCTAAAACCAATTGAATAGCAGCAGGATAACCGCTTACTGTTTGTGCCCCTACTTCACCTTTTGATGCATCTGGACTTGTAGAGTTAACAAATTTCATTGAAAATGAATCAAGTAATACAGATGGATAAACATATCCTGCACCTGATGATGTTTTTTGTGTTGCACAAATCTTACCTTTTAAATCAACAACTGTATTAATTGGACTATCCTTTAATACGATACAAATAGAATTGTAATTATTAGTTTTATTTACACTTTGTTGGCCTAGATAATTATATCCAGGAACTTTACCGTTCATAGCTTTAATTTGATCTTCATATGTAGTGTAATCATCTTGAACTTGATATTTGTCACGAACCGATGTCAATATTGGTTCAACCTTACCAGGGTCGTTAATTGAAATTCCTGCATATTGTTGTGCAGTTAAGAATCCTACTTGAATTTGGCCTGAAAGCATACCTTCTAATACCGCATTATAGTCGGTACCTGTACTAATTTCAAATGTGTAGCCTGGCATTTCAGCTTCTAACAATTCTTCCAAAATTGGTGCTTGTGTTGAAATAATACTAGCATCTTGTGATGGAACAAATTGAATTTTAATCACCTTTGATTCAGGATCAGAGCATCCTACTAATAGAATACTAGCTAACAAAACTAAAACAAAACCAAAAATTTTCTTCATTTTTTCTCCTTCTATTATAATTTTGATTTTTATAATAGTCATTCGTTTTTTAAAACAACCATTACAAAAATATTCTATCATACATAGCCCTATAAATCAATAAAAAACAGATAATATAATGAACTATTTATTCAAATAAAAATAACCCTTTTATTCAGGGGTTATTTTTATTCTCTATAAGATTAAAACACACAAAATTGGTGACCTTTACGGGATTCGAACCCGTGTATGCATGCGTGAAAGGCATGTGAGTTAAACCGCTTCTCCAAAAGGCCTATTTATAAAAATGGCGCCCCCAATAGGACTTGAACCTATGACCCCATGATTAACAGTCATGTGCTCTAACCAACTGAGCTACGGAGGCGTTTTTTTTCCTTTAATTTAATAGAAAGGAGTTTGGCGATTTCCTACTTTTGCGGGCTATATAACCAACTATCATCAGCGTTAAAGTGCTTAACTTCTGTGTTCGAGATGGAA
>Ga0116147_1001361_pt1 | contig 27052 bp, 22 predicted proteins | sample AD_JPNHG3_MetaG_FD_89749 | JGI IMG/M metagenome (GOLD analysis project Ga0116147, IMG submission 89749) | Active sludge microbial communities of municipal wastewater-treating anaerobic digesters from Japan - AD_JPNHG3_MetaG | ecosystem: Engineered > Bioreactor > Anaerobic > Digestate | place...
CCATCAAGCACACCCCGGATGAGCCGGTGCCGGCGGGGGTGGATTATGACCTGTGGCTCGGGCCGGCGCTTGTAGCAAATGCCTTTGGCCATATAGACCTCGCCCAATCCGCCCTCATGCAGGAACTGGGCCATGGATTGCGCGCAGGGATTCGACCGCTGTTCCGCGCCATCCTGGACCACGATTTTCGGATATTTCGCCGCAGCCTCGACCAGCATGCGCCCCTCGAAAAAGTTGTGGCAGCAGGGTTTTTCGACTGAAACGTGTTTCCCGGCCTGGATGGCCCAAATGGCGGCCAGCGCATGCCAGTGATTCGGCGTGACGACCGAAACGGCGTCTATGCTCCGGTCCTCGTACAAACGGCGCAGGTCGGTATAAGTTTTCGGGGCGGGCTTGTCCTTGAGGCGCTTTTGGATCACCTCGGCGAACAGGTTCTGGTCCACGTCGCAAAGCGCGGCCACCTCGACGTTGGGAAGCTTCGCGTATTCGGCGATGTGGTTCTGGCCCATGCCATGGATGCCGATGACCGCCACGCGCACCCGTTCGTTGGCGCCTTTAAAGCGGTCTGCCTGTCCCCAGAGCAGCGGGGCTTGGGCCAGAGCTGCCACGCCAACGGTCGAGGTACGGAGGAAAGCCCGCCGAGTCTGCGGGCGATGGGATTCCGAGGGTTTCATAACAAGGGGGGAGTTCAAGGTGGCGGATAGGTGCTGGTGTAAAAGCCCTGGGTATGCGGAGCTGGCAGCGTGACTTCCCGGATCACCACACTGCCCCGGTCCTCGAGCTGCACCATGGCCGAAGGCACAACCACGGACCATTGGATCAGGTTTGTCGAGTATTGGAAGACGCGCCCCAAGTCGGCGGCGTTCTTTCGCTCGGTGAAACGCAACTTCACTTTGTCCGGGCCTTCGAAGCCGCTTAATTCGACGCACGGCAAAGCATCGGGGGTCAGCGGATCCGAACCCAGATAGTATTCGACGCGGTTCAAGCGCCCGTCTCCATCGGGATCCCCTTCCGGCAACAGCGCGAGGGCGTTGGTCTGGCCCCGGCGAACCAACAGCCAATCTTTCCATTGGTCGTAAGAGGGGGTCAGGGGTTCAATCATCACCTCCCGGAATTCCACCCGCGCCACGCTGTTCGAGGTGCGGCTGGCGACAGCGAGCCCGGCCTCCAAACGCGGGTTCAGCGGCAAATCAATCGTTCCGAGAGGGGTCCAGAACCGGCCGTCCGTTGAGCCGTAAGCCGAGAACAAGTCTCCGAACCGGACCAGGCGAAGCCAGGCCGGCAGCGGCAGGTTCGCACCGGCCGCATTTGTGGTCGCGGTGTTGAAAACCGGGCGGGCCTGCAAACGGACGCCGTTGGTGGGTGTCGGCGTGAGGTGAAGAAAAACGTTGGGGGCCCCGGGTTTCAGCCCCTGCCGGAACATGACTCCGGCTTGCGCATTCGGGTCTTCGCCATCAAGCCCCTGGAGGCAGGCCGTGATTTGCGCATCCCCATCAATTTCAGATGCCGCGAAGCCAAACTGGTCATAGGTCCCTGCGATGGCCGACCCCGCGGCGGCCAGCGTAAAGTTCGTGGATTCGACACTCGCCCAGGCAGGCACGGCGGGCAAACCGATATTGTGCAACTTCCACATCGGTGGGAGGTCAATCACCGTCAGAAACCGAACGAATCGGTCGCCCGGAAGCAACCCCCCCGCCATCGCGCGCACCGGCAGAGCCCCGAGGAAGTAGTTACCCGGTTCGGGTAGCGCGGTGGTGAAGGGAGCGGTGGTATCAGCGGGGCCGGCCGGAACATCGTTGCGGGCGAACTGCACCCAATTGACCACGCCCTCAACCTGCGCCATGAGCACGGCATTCGAGCCCGGGATTTCCCGCCGATTCACTGTGATGCCGTTGGTCACAGGCTGCAGGACCGTCCCCGAGTTCGGGTCGGCCAGAGCCAGAGAAATCACTTGCGGGATGCCGGTGGAAAGGTCGCCGTGGGTGAGGGTCGTCCAGGCTGGAAAGTGGTCGTCGAAGCCGCCGGGACGCCAATGGTTGATGACCAAGTCTTGAAAAACCGGCATGGACGCGAGGCCGCAGCGACGAACGTAATGATTGTGGCCCACATCGTAGGCGTTGGCCCGTATCTGTTCGCCCACGTAGTCTCCGGTGAAGGTCGCATCGCACGGGGGCTGGCGCAGGCCCATAAACAACCCGGCGAAATACTCGAGATTCCGTGCGTATTGCGGCCGCGGGTCGGCATCGAGCGTGATTCCGTACAGGTCCACGTCGTGTTTCCAGACCACCTCGGCAGCTTGGGCCCAAACGGTCAGGGTGTATTGGGGATGAACCGTGTCGCGGCAGACCTCGTAAATCGAGTCGTCGTTGTAGGCATCCACCGCCTGGTTGATCCCGATCAGGCGGTCCCGCCAGGTCTTGATGCCGGCGTTGAAGCGGTCCCGGTTCTCCTGGTAAGCCCCGATGCTGATCATCGCCAGCGCCGCCGAAGCCCCCCAATTGTTGTTGCGCGTGGCACTCTTGGCGGATTCCACGTAGAGGTAATCCAGCATGCGGTCGAACTGCGCGATTTCAGCCGGTGACCAGGCGGCGCTCCCCCCGTCAAAATACCGCACCAAGTCCGCCGCGGCGACCCAAATGGGGGCCGCCCAGGCGGCTTCAAGCTGAATTTGCGAGGTGGAGGTTCCGGGGGCGGGACTCATGGTCTGGAACGTGTTGGCCCAATCGTTGAGGATTTGGCGGGCCTTGTCCCGATAGCGGGGGTCGCCGGTCATCACCCAGCGCAGCGCCAGGCCGCGGGCGGCATGCGCGTCCCGCCGATATTGGGTTTCGCTGGGGGAGGTGCCGCTGCCCACCACCACGACATTGGAGTAAGGCACATGCTGGTAGCTCAGCGACGCCAGGCCCGAGCCGAGCAGTTGCGACCAGCCGGCCGCGGCCGCCGAGCCGGGTTCGGCATTGACGCGGTAGCGGATGCGTTCGAGCTCCTCCTGGGTGTTGTAAACGCTCGGATGCACAAACGGCCGCGGGGGAATCGAAGGCGGGACCGGCGGGTCCTCAGGCACAAATCCATCCGTGACGATTCTCAGGCCATCGAGCAGTTTGACATTATCGAAATACGCCAGCACCCCGGTTTCGGTTGACCACGTGCGGAAGGCCACGGCGGCCGGCGAGTGGGTCGAGGCGTCCGTGGCAATCGTCAGCGCATAAACGGTTTCGCGGGTCTGCCAGTTGTAGTACCACACCTCCATGGTTTTGGCCGGCAACAGGCCGCCATTAAAGGGTTGAGCCTCGGCGGTGTGGTTGAGCACGAGACTGAACGTGAGCCGGGTGTCGCGCGGATAGTTGGTTGTTCCGGAGTTGGTGAGGGAAGTTCCCGCCGTGGCGTTGAAGCTCACGGTTCCCGCCGCCAGCGAAATGCGCGCGAACGCGCCATCCACATTGATGTCGCTGGTGCCGGCGGCGTACCCGGTCACCAGGTAGCCCGCCGAGGAGGAGGGTTCATAATAATCGAACGCGAACGTGCTGGTTCTGCCGGCCAGTTGAGCGGACCAATCGCCGGAGAACACCTTCCTGCCCGCCCCGCTGATGCGGAGATAACTGTTATTCGAGCCAAAGTAACCTGCGGACGACTCCAGAGTGGCGCCGACGACCTGCGGCCACAGGGCCGGGTTGGGCACCGCGCCACCCCACTCGAAGTTGTCCTCGAGGATGGCGCTTTGGGCAAACGCGGCCGCGCTGGAGAGCGCCAGAGCCAGAAGCAGCGCGCGGGAGGAACAGGGCGCAACCCTCATTTCGCGTACATCTTTCGCAGTCGTGCCATGAAGCAGGGGTCGGCGCACGCCAGGTCCGCCCGCCGCTGGGCGGCCAGCAACGCGCCATAAACCCGCGCGTCACGCACCAACATTTCCAGTCGCAGTCTCAGGCTGTCGCTGGCCACCTGCCCATCCTTGACATCCACTTTTTCGGCCACACTGATGCCATAAGGCAGCGTCCAGGCGTAGCATTGCCGCGCCACGGTCCGGAGCTGGTCGGTTACCGTCAATCCCTTCTCATGCGACGCAACCACCGTGGCGAAGAGCTTGCCGGCGAACTCGTGCCAGAAATGGTCGAGGAAGTTCTTCAGTGCGCTGCCAATGCTCCCGTGATAGTCAGGGCTGCCCAGCACAAACACGTCGGCGGCGCTGACCCGCGCGCGCAGGGGCTCGAAGCCCGGCTCGAGATGGGCGGTGTCCGGATTGTAGAGCGGCAGGGGCTCCTGCCTCAGGTCCAGCACGTCCACCGAACAGCCCGTTTCCTCGAGGCGTTTTGCCAAATGAAGAATGACGACACGCGTTACCGATTGCTGTTGCAGGCTGCCGGTAACGGCCATGATGCGCGGCCCAGGCTCAACCATGATGCAAAGCTAGCAACAAAAGCGGGCCTTGACAATGGCGGGATGTGATCGGCCGGTCGCATGGAGCGGGCCGCCCCGCTTCCGCTCCGCCGGGAATCCAGGCGCGCCTCCGCTTGACGCGGGGCCATAATGCCCTACGCTATGACCGCATTTCACGCAAAGCGAATATGGCCAGCAAACAAATCATCAAACCCGCCGGTTCGGCGCCCGCCGTCGGCCCTTACAACCATGCCGTGCGCGTTGGCGACCTGCTGTTTTGCGCCGGACAAATCCCGCTGGACCCCGCAACGGGTAATCTGGTTGCGGGCGATATCAAGGTCCAGACCGAACGCGTGCTTCAAAACATCCAGGCGATTCTAGAGGACCAAAAGCTCACTTTCGCCCATGTGGTGAAGACCACGGTGTTTCTGACGAACCTGGGCGACTTTGCCGGGATGAACGAAGTTTATGCGAAGCACTTCACCGGCGATTATCCCGCGCGCTCGACGATTCAGGTGGCGGCCCTCCCCAAGGGGGCCCAGGTGGAGATTGAAGTCGTGGCTCACTACTGACGCGAGCGAGGTTCAGTGGGGACCATGCCTGCCGGATTCTATCTCCTCATCGGTCTGCTGGTTGGCGGCTTGCTGGGGCTGCTGGTCGGATGGTTCTGGGGCCGGGGACGCGCCGCGCCCGCCGACGACCGCCTGGCCAATGAGCTGCGGCAGCAACTGGCGCAGCGAGAAGTCGAACTGACAACCGCCCGCGCCGACGCCACCCGTGAACTTGCCGCCCGCGCCACGGCCGAGGCGCGTTGCCAGGCGGCGGAGCAACTGCTGGCCGAGCAGCGGGCACTCCACGAGCGAACCCTGCAGGAGGCACGCGCGGCCCAGGAAAAGGCCCTGACCGACCTGCGGGAAGCCTTTCGAGCCCTGAGTGCGGAGGCTTTGCGCCAGAGCGCGCCGGATTTCCTCCGGCTGGCCGAACAGACCTTCGGCAAATTCCAGGAAGCTGCGCGCGGGGACCTGGAAAAGCGCCAGGAATCCATCAAGTTGCTGGTCGAGCCTTTGAAACAACATCTCGAGGCTTACCAGCGCCGGCTGCAACAGGCCGAAAACCTGCAAGCCTCGACGCTGGGCGAGGTCAAGAAGCAGCTCGATCAACTGGCGCAGCAAAGCCAGGCTCTGGCCCAGGAAACGCAACAGTTCCGCGCCGTGTTAAAATCCAATCAGGCGCGGGGACGGTGGGGGGAGGAAACGCTGCGGCGAGTCGTGGAGGCGGCCGGCATGAGCGCCCACTGCGATTTCGTGGAACAGGCCCAGGCGGGCGACGCCAAACCGGACCTGCTGGTCCACCTGCCGGGGGACCGGTTGATCATCGTGGATGCCAAGGTCCCCGACCTGGATTTCCTCAGCGCCCTCGAGGCGGCGGACCCGTCAAAGCGGTCGGAGTCCCTGGCGGCGCATGCCGCCAAGCTCAAGGCAACAATCCGGGCGCTGGCGGACCGCGACTATCCCAGCCAGTTTCCCAACGCCCTGGACCACGTGGTGCTTTTTCTTCCCGCCGAGTCCCTGTTCAGCGCGGCGCTCGAAGGCGATCACGATTTGATCGTCTGGGCGGCGGCCCGGCGCATTCTGCTGGCCACGCCGGCTTCCCTCATCGCCCTGCTCCGCTCGGTGAGCGTGAGCTGGCAGCAACATGCCCAGACCGAAAACGCGCGCAAGATTGCCGACGCCGCCCGGGAGCTGTATCAGCGGGTCGGCAAGTTCGCCGAGCACTTCGCCAAAATCGGGGCGGGCCTCGAGCGCGCAACCTCCGCTTTCAACGAGGCTTCCGCCAGCTTCCAAAGCCGGGTTCGCCCCGCCGGAGAACGGCTGGCTGAACTGGGCGGAGGCGTGGCCGGGAAGGAAATCACGGAAGTCCAACCGGTGGACACCCCACTGCGTTTGCCTCCGAGTGGGGGCGGCGATTAACCCCGGCTCGAGGTCGGGACCAGGCCGCCGGGCGAATGGTTCAGCGCGGCGGTTGCGGAGTGAAGGTGGGGCCTGCACACCGCGGACCGTCTTTCGTCCAGACCAGCGGGTCAATGCACATCCAGCGCTTCTTCATGGCGGCATCCCAGGCGTGATAAACCAGGTACTGCCCCCGGCCATCCGGCGCCGGCACGATCGAGTGGTGTCCCGGGCCCCGCACGTGGCCCGGAATCCCGCTCAGCACGCGCGCGCGGTCGCCCTGCCCCGCGTACGGACCCAAGGGATGATCGGCGACAACGTAATCCACCCCGTAGCGTTCCGTCTGATAATTTGAGCCGCTGTAAAAGCAATAGTAACGGCCCGCGTGCTTCACGACGCACGGCCCCTCGATCGTGTGCCAGTCAAACGTCGCGCCATAAACATCCATGCGCCGCTTCGCTTCATAAAGCGTCCAGTCATACCGGGCCCGGACCACCACGCGGCAATCGCCCGCCAGTCGAGTCATGTCCAGCAGCCGATCCACCACCAGGGCCGTCCCGGGATGCTCCCCCGGCGCGCTATTGGTAAAGTTCCGGGCGTAGAACAAGTACCACTGGCCGTCGTCGTCGCGGAAGGGAAACGCGTCAATGGTGAAACGGTTTGTCTCGCAGTCAACCAACTTCACCCCCACATCATTGTACGGGCCCTCGGCCTGATCGCTCACCGCCACCCGCAGTTCGAATTTCTCCGGCTCCACTCCTCCCATCGAGTAATAGAGGTAAAACCGGCCTTCATGCACCGTAACTTCCGGCGCCCAGTAATGATAACGCTTGTCGGTGGTTGGCGGTGTCAGCGCTCCCCCAACCTCCTCCCAATCCACCAGATCGGGGGACCGGAGCACCCGAAAGATGCGCCCGTCGGGCAGCGGCCGGTTGCCGGTGGTTCCAAAGGCATAGTAAAGGCCCCGGTAACGAATAACGGAGGGGTCCGGCATCGAGCCGGCATAGACCGGGTTGGTGTAGCTGATGGTCGAGCGCGCCGCGCCCGGCTTCGCGCCGGGCGAGCTGGAGCAACCGGTCAGGAACAGAAGGCTCAGCCCGGCCGCCGCCACAGCGACACCCTGACAGCCCGCCCATCGCCGTCCTGCCGAGCCGGTCCGGGGTAAAGCCGTGGCGCCGCAACCGTTTTTTATATCAATCAACGCTGTCTTCATATTCGTTCATGCCATGGCGGACAAATTGCGCCGCCAGCATTCAAGGGTTCGCCCCTCCTGTCAATCCCCCCCGGGCTGAATCGCCCCGGCGGGCCCGCCGCGCGCACGCTGGCCGCGTCAGAATTTCAAGTTCCATTCGTCGAGCGCGTACTTCTCGCGGGCGAGTTTGCGGATGCGGTCAAACGGAAGGTCGCCGCAGGGGGTGACGGCCTGCCAGGCCGCGCGAAGCGTCTCCTTGAGCACGGCGGACTCCAGGCGCAGGTTCAGCAAAAAATCGCGGTGCGACCGGTGGGCGCGATAACCCGGCTGACGGGAGGGCATGCGGAGGGTCTTTTCCACCATCTCCAAATCAAGGTCGAGGAGGAAGCATCCGTGGAAGACGAGGAACCGGCGGCGGCGGCGCTGAGCGTTCCCCGAGCATTTCAGGCCCCCGATCGCGAGGTCGGTGTCGCCACGCCTTTCGACCGGCACCCGCAGCAAAGCGGAGAGGGCAACCACGTGCTTGTCCAGAATATAGCCGTTGGTGGAGTGAATTCCGGCAAGCGGGCCGGAGGCATCCACCGGCAGGAACAAAGCGTAGTTGAGGCAACCCGGCCCCTGCAGCACGGTTCCCCCGCCGGAAAACCGCCGCAGAACCGGAATGCCGGCCGTGGTGCAAAACGTCAGGTTCACCTCGGTTTGAACGTGATTGGCATATCCCACCACCACCGCATAGGCGGACGGTTCCCAGAACCGCAGAAGCGGCCCCCGGCCCCCCTCTTCGCAACAGTCCAGCAACACCTCTTCGCACGCGAGGTTTTCTTCCACCGACTCGAATGTAAAATCGCAATACTCCATCAGCTCCTCCGGAAAGCCGGGCATCGAGCCGGAGTTAAGCGGGGATTGACCGGGAGGACAAGCGCAGATGCGCCCACACGGCCGGGACGATTCGGGGGGACACGGAGGCGGGCGCGGCCGCTTGTGGGCCGGCACGGGGCCTGCGATAGTGGAGGGCGCATGCGGCTTCATTTTCAAACCTTGGGCGCGGGCGAACCGCTGATCGTGTTGCACGGTCTGTTTGGGTCGCTGGACAATCTGCATTCGTTCAACCAGCGGATGGCGGAGCGCTACCGCGTCTATGCGGTGGATCAGCGCAACCACGGGCGGTCCCCCCACAGTCCCGAGATGGATTACGGCTTGATGGCGGAGGATTTGTTCGAGTTGGTGCAGGCGGAGAGGTTGTCCGCCGTGCGGCTGGTGGGCCACTCGATGGGGGGCAAGACGGCCATGGAGTTTGCGCTTCGGTTCCCGCAACGCGTGGCGGCCCTCGTGGTGGCGGACATTGCGCCGAAAGCGTACCCGCCGCACCATCAGCAAATCCTCGAGGGACTGCTGGCCCTGGACTTGAGCCGGCACCAGACCCGCCGAGAGGTGGAAATGGCGCTGGAGCCTTGGGTGCCTGAGCCGGGCGTACGGCAGTTTCTCCTGAAGAGCGTGACACGTCACTCCTCCGGACATGCCTTTGCTTGGAGAATGGGGCTCCAGGAAATCGCGGCCAATTACGAGCGCCTTCGCGAAGCAGTTGCCGGCGGACGAACTTACCCGGGCCCCACGCTTTTTATTCGTGGCGAACGCTCAGCCTATCTGAGCGAGGCGGACCTCGAGCTGGCCCGACAACTGTTCCCGGCCGCAAGAATGGAGGTCGTTCCGGGGGCAGGGCATTGGCTGCATGCGGAGGCGCCGGAGGTTTTTTATCGGCTGGTTGCGGCGTTTCTGGCCGGGTGCGCGGTTTGAGTTTGGTGTGGGGGTGGCGGTTGAGAATAAACAGCGGTGTGGAAAATTGCGGATAGCCCTTCCGTAGAGGTCCTGAATGGACAAATCTTGCCCCGGGGGATGGGTGCAGCTACCGTGTTTGCAGAGAACACCGATGAGCGGATAACCGCAGCATACGATCATGAGAAAAAACCCCGCACTAATTTTCGTTTGCCTTGGCCTGGCCACCGGTTGCGCGTGGGTCGCCCGCGCCGCCGACGCCGACGTCCCGGGTCCCCGATCTTTGTCAGGGGTCGCCCAAGCCAAACGGGCGGACTGGCAACAACGGCTCACCCTGGGCCCTGGCGACCTGCTCAACCTGATGCTGTTCGACCAGCCGGAGACCGCGCGCACCGAGGTGCCGATTGGTCCCGATGGCCGGATCACATTTCTCCAGGCGCGGCAGATTGTCGCCGCCGGCCTGACCATTGATGAGTTGCGCGCCAAGCTGGATGAAGCGCTGAGCAACTACTACCAGAATCCTCGCACCATCGTCACCCCCGCTGCTTACAACAGCAAGAAGTACTATGTCCTCGGCGCCGTGGTGAACAAGGGGGTCTATAACCTCGACCGGCCCCTGACCATCATCGAAGCCGTCGCCCGCGCCGGGGGGCTGGAAACGGGCCTTTATGAACAACGCTCGGTGGAGCTGGCGGATTTGTCGCGAAGCTTTATTGTCCGCAACGGCGACCGGCTGGCCGTGGACCTCGAACGCCTGTTCCAGCGAGGGGACCTGACGCAAAACGTTCCCCTGGCGCCCGGCGACTACCTCTACTTCGCGTCGGCAACGGCCAACGAAATCTATGTGTTAGGGGAGGTCGCCCGGCCCGGCATCGTGGCCTACGCGCCCAAACCGACGGTCATCAGTGTCATCAGCTCGCGGGGCGGTTTCACCCGGAAATCCTTCCGGAGCAAAGTGCTGGTGGTGCGCGGCTCGCTCTCGACTCCCGAGACTTTCATGGTTAACACCAGCGACATCCTGGCAGGCAAGAGCCAGGACTTCAAACTCCAGCCCCGCGATATTGTTTATGTGAGCGAGAATCCCTGGGTGAAGGTCGGCGACGTGCTGGACATTGCGGCCCGGGCCTTTATGCAGTCGTTTGTGGTCACGGCCACGACGCGAAAGGTTGAACCCCTCATCAACGACTCGATTATTGACAGGTGATCACCATGAAAAATCTGACGTTAATCGGTTATTCCTGCCTGGTGGGCGTGCTGGCTGCCGGCTGCAAGAGCACCCCTGCTCCCAAGGCGCAATTTACCGAACCCTCGGTCACGTTCACCGCCGTCGAGTCCACCAACTTGCTCAGCGCGGACCTGTTGCGGCCCGACACGGGAGACTTCACCCTGGGGCCGGGCGACCAATTGGAAATTGAGATCATCGGTCAGCCCGCCAGTCGAAGCCGCACAGCGGTGGGACCGGATGGAAAAATCTACTTCCATTTGCTGCCCGGGATGGATGTGTGGGGAATGACCCTCGACCAGACTCGGCAGGCCCTCGAGCAAGGGCTTTCGAAATACCTCAGCCAGCCGCAGGTGAGTCTGACCTTGCGGGCGGTTGGCAGCCGGCACGTCTGGATGGTGGGCCGGTTGAACCGTCCGGGAATCTATCCCATGCCGGCTCCCATCTCCCTGCTGGAAGCCATCGCCCTGGCGGGCGGCACCGCCCGCTCGGTTTCGCCAGCCAATTCGGAGGAACTGGCCGACCTGCGGCACAGTTTTGTCATGCGCAACGGCCAGGCGCTGCCGGTGGATTTCCAGCGCCTGCTCCGCGAGGGCGACACCTCGCAGAACATCATTCTCCAGCCCGATGACTTTGTGTTTATTCCCTCGAGCCTGGCGCAGGAGGTTTATGTCCTGGGAGCCGTGCGCAATCCCCGCGCCATCCCCTATACGGAGACGCTCACCCTGGTGTCGGTGTTGACGGGCGCCGATGGTCCGGCCCGGTTCGACTACCTCACCCGTTACGAAGAGGGATTGCAGAACGACGCCTATTTGTCCCAAATCGCCATCGTGCGGGGCTCGCTGGCCGAACCCCAAATTGCGGTTGTGGATTTCGGTGCTATCATGAAAGGCAAGGCGCCGAACGTGAAACTGGAGCCGGGAGACATTGTGTATGTTCCGAATTCGCCGTACCGAATTCTGAAATCGTACCTCAACATGGTGGTGAACACCTTTGTGAGCACGGTGGCGGCGAATGAGGGCATCCGGGCTGCGGGCGGCGACCAAGGCACCTCGGTCAGCATTCCTGTGACCAACCAGTAGCCAGGCCGGCCGCCGGAGTGGCAGTTTGACGGGTTTGTCGTTTTGAGCAGTCAGAAGAAGTATCGTAGTATGTCGCGGTCGAAGGTGAGCAAACCCCAGGCAAAGCCCGCGCCGGTTCGACGCTTGCGCGCCCGCGGCGAGCGCCGGGAGGGTTCGCCGGCCCGCCCGCCCGCCGGCCTGACTGACCCGAAGGCGGAGCCAAAGTCCGCCGCAGATCAAAAGACGGCGCAACATGCCGCCGCCCTGGCAGGCTCCCATTCTCCCGAAGTCATTGAGAAGATCAAAGAGCTGCTCCGTCTGCACCAGGAACAGGGGTATCTCACCTACAATGATGTGAACGAGGCGCTGCCGGATTCGCTGATTGGGCCGGAGGAACTGGACCAAATCTATGTTCAGTTGCGAAATCTGGACGTGGAGATTGTGGACCAGGCCGAGGTGGACCGGGTTCGCCAGCCGGAGGAAGAGGAGGAGGAACGCTCGCGGCTGGACGTGCTCGATGACCCCGTGCGCATGTACCTCCGCCAGATGGGCCAGGTGCCCTTGCTGACCCGCGACCAGGAAGTGCAGATTTCCCGGCGCATCGAGCAAGCCGAAAACCAGGTGCGAAGGATTCTTTACGGCTTCGGCTTTACGGCCAAGGAGCACATCAGTCTCGCCGAGAAGCTCGTTTCCGATCCGCCGAAAGAGCGATTTGACCGGGTGGTCCTGGACAAGAAGGTGGAAAGCCGCGACAGCCACCTGCGGCTGCTGCGCAAGCTGATTGCCACCGTTGGGGATTTGGATCAGCAGGCCGACCGGCTGTATGCCAGTTGGGTGGACTGCAGGAACCGCGCCGCGCGCAAGCGGCTCGAGGCCGAACTGGGCCAGGTCGAGCGAAAGCTGCAGGCGTCCTTCCGGCGCTTCGCTTACAAGCAGAAGGTCACGGAGGAGATGACCCTGGTCGCGGAAAACACTTACGAGCACATCCTGGCCTGCCAGGCGGCGCTGCAGGAACTGGCCGGACGGGAACACGAACCCGAACACCAAAAGCGGTGGCAGGAGGAGCAGGCGCGTTTGCGGGCACTGGAGCGGCTGGTCCGCCAACCGGCCGAACGTTTCAAACAGGCGTTCCAGCAAATGAAACTGCACGCCGGCCGGGCTACGCAGGCCAAAACCGAAATGGTTGAGGCCAATTTGCGCCTGGTCATTTCCATCGCCAAGAAATACACCAACCGCGGCCTTTCGTTCCTGGACCTGATTCAGGAGGGGAATCTGGGCCTGATGAAAGCCGTCGAACGGTTTGAATACCGGCGCGGCTACAAGTTTTCCACTTATGCCACCTGGTGGATCCGCCAGGCGATCACCCGTTCGATTGCCGATCAGTCCCGCACCATTCGCATCCCGGTGCACATGATCGAAACCATCAACAAACTGACCCGCACCCAAAAACGGCTCCTGCAGGATATTGGCCGCGAACCCACCTGCGAGGAAATCGCGGACGACATGGGCCTGCCCATTGAGCGGGTGCGGGCGCTGTTAAAACTGGCTCAACAACCGATCTCCCTGCAGGCTCCCATCGGCGACTCCGAGGACGCGCGCATCGGCGATTTTATTGAGGATAAGAACTCCGAAAACCCGGTCGAGGTCACCAGCTTCAGCCTCTTGAAAGACAAACTGTCCGGCGTCTTGGCGAGCCTCACCGAGCGCGAGCGCCAGGTATTGGAATTGCGCTTCGGTTTCGGGGACGGCCAGGCCCGGACGCTCGAAGAGGTAGGCCGGCAGTTCCGGGTCACCCGGGAGCGCATCCGTCAGATCGAAGCCAAGGCCCTCAGAAAAATGCGGCATCCCACCCGCCTTCGCCATCTCGACGGCTTCCTCGAAATCGAACAGCCGGAGGATTGAGGGGGTGCCCCGGCCCCGGGCAGCTCCAAACGCCCCCTGCCCTGCCGCGCCCCCCGTCAACTTCGCGTTCTGGAACGGCGGCGCGTTTTCCCGGATCAAGGCACGTTAAAACCGATTACACGTTTGAAAAAGTCACCCGCCACGGCTACGTTCAGAGTGAGAGTCTGATATGCTCGAGGACCGTTACTATATGCGACAATCGCCCTTTGATGGCCGCCGGTCGGCGACCGTCACCCTGCTGATTGTCAACGTGGCATGCTTTTTGGCCCAGTGGGTCCTCTATCGTTTCAGCGCGCAGGATCTCGACCGCTTTTTCGCGCTGAGCTTGTGGGGCATGCAGCACGGCTATGTTTGGCAGTTGCTCACCTACCAGTTCATGCACGCAGGGTTCCTGCACCTGCTGTTCAATTGCTGGGCGATTTACGTGTTTGGACGCGACGTCGAGGATGCCCTGGGCCTCAAACGTTTTCTTGTGCTCTACCTGGCCAGCGGTGTGATCGGCGGAATGTTTCAAATCCTCATGGGGGTGCTGCTGGGTGGCGGATTCGGCGGAGCGGTGGTGGGAGCCTCCGCGGCTGCGTTCGGCTTGGCGGCCGCTTTTGCCGTGCTTTTCCCCGACCGCCTGCTGCTATTGTTCTTCATTATCCCCCTGCGGGCCAAATACCTGCTTCTGCTGTGCGGCGTGCTCGCCCTGTTGGGAATTCTGTCTCCGGGGGACAACATTGCGCACGCGGCGCACTTGGGAGGGATGGTGTTTGGTGTGTTCTTTATCCGCTACGCCATGCATTGGGATTTAGGGTGGTTCAAGCCGGGCCCGGCACGCCGGGCCAAACCGATTATGCGGGTGATTTCCGGCAGACGCCCGACGTGGAACCGCGGCAAGCCGGACACCCCCGATGACCTGCCTCCGGATGAATTTCTCAGCAAGGAAGTGGACCCCATTCTGGACAAGATCTCCGCACACGGCATTCAGAGCCTGACGGAGCGCGAGCGCCGCATCCTCGAGGCGGCCCGCGAGCGGATGGCCAGACGCTGACTTGGGCCCTTCCACTCGGCGAGGAGACCGCGGGAATCGGAGGCGGCAACCTGAGGCGCACAATCCGCCCGCAGGGCTTCGCGTCCCCCTCAACGCGGCAGGCTCGCCGCGAAAACTGAAAGGAAGCCGGGCTCAACTTGGAGGCACGGCTTAAGTGCGTTATACTGGCCCCAATGATGAGGCTTTGGTTGGCAGCGGGCATATTGTCACTCGGCACCCTCGCTCCGGCAGTGGACGTGGCGGAACAACTCGCCCTGGCAGGGGTGACGGAGTTCAAGGCCGCTTACCGTGCCTGGGATGCCGACCGCTTCAAGGCCGCCGCGGAACAGTTCCGGGCGGCGGCCGAAAAGGACCCCACTTGCAGTCTTTATTTCTACTGGCTGGGGACCGCGCACTTCCATCACATGCTTCAACTGCGGTCACAGCCGCCCGCAGCCGCCAGCCAGGCAGCCGCGCAAAAGGCCATGGACGCGGCCTTGACCGCGTTAAACACCGCCATAAAGCTCGACGACCGCCACGCGGAAAGCCACGCTCTGCTCGGAACGTTGTACGGCATGCGAATCGAGGGCAACCTGATGCGAGCGGCTCGTTTTGGACCGCGCGTGCAGAAGCATCGCGAGAAGGCGCTGGCTTGCGGGCCTGACAATCCTCGCGTGATGTATTTGATGGGGACGTGTCAGTTCAGCACGGCGAAGAAACGCCCGGCAGTGCGCGATGCCCTGACCACGTTGCAGGCCGCCGAAAAGTTGTTTGAGACCGAGGCAAACCAGGCAGCCGGGCCGCTGGACCCGAGATGGGGTTATAGCTCCTGCCTGACCTTCATCGGCCGCGCTCAGGAGCTGCTGGGGCGGTTTGCCGAGGCGGAGCAATACTTCCGGAAGGCGCTCTTAACTCATCCGGCGGACCACGAGGCCCGGGCCGGGCTCGCGCGAGTGACCGGTCCAAAAAGAAGTTAACTTCGAGCGGAAACATGGGACCGGCGCTGATTTTGCTGTTCATCACCGCGGGACTTTGGGCCGCAGGCTTTGGCCTGGCCGGACGCCTGCTGAGCCGCCCCTTGAGGAAGGGTTCCTCCGCGCCTCGCAGCGTGAGCGTGATCATCCCGGCGCGCAACGAAGAACACAATCTGCCACGCCTCCTGCGCTCCCTGACTGGCTCATCGCTTGCACCACTGGAAATTATTGTGGTGGACGATGGGTCGGCGGACCGGACAGCGCAAGTGGCTCGCGAACTCGGCGCCAAGGTTTTGGCCTCCCCGGCCTTGCCGCCGGGGTGGCGAGGCAAAACCTGGGCCTGTTATCAGGGCGCAAAAGCCGCCAACGGCGAATGGTTGGTTTTTGTGGATGCGGACACCTGGTTCGAGCCGGGGGGATTGGAGAAGGCGCTGTCCGCCTGCCCCGGCGGAGCCTTCTCGGCCGGCCCCTATCATGTCGTCGAGCGGCCCTACGAACAGCTCTCGCTATTCTTCAATCTCAACATGGTGGCGGGCACGGTTCCTGACCGACTGTTCGGGCAGATGCTGGTGGTGGACCGGCAAAGCTACTGGCGCGTCGGTGGACACGAAGCGGTTCGGGGGCGGATTCTGGAAAACTTCTGGCTCGGGGCGCAGTTCCGGGCGGCCGGGGTGGGTGTGCGGAGCGTTCCAGGCCGCGGCATTCTTTCGTTTCGGATGTATCCGAACGGGTTGCGAGAGTTGGTGGAGGGCTGGACGAAGGGGTTTGCCTCCGGCGCCGGCAAGACGCCGACGGGGGTTTTGCTGCTGATTGTGGGGTGGATGACCGGTCTGATGCTGGCCCCTTTGGGCGGATTGATTTCGGGGGACTGGATCCCCTGGGGGACAATTTACCTGTTGTGCGCGGGCCAGGTACGATGGTTCAGCCGTCAAATTGGGGCCTTTCGATGGTATGCGGCCGCGTTTTATCCGGCGGCGCTGGTGTTCTTTTTCATCCTGTTTGCCTGGTCCGCCCTGCGTTCTGGAAGAAAGGTGCGGTGGAAAGGGAGAGAGATTCTTGCGGATTGACCTGCCAATCGAATGGGTCATCGCGCTGAACCTGTGCGGTTGGCCGGTGATTCAGTTGAGCCTGGCCTGGCTCTTCACCCGGATGCCCGCCACCTGGTTCAGCAGGCCGCCGGCTGCCTGCGCGTGGGAAAAAGACGGGCGCATCTACGAGCGCGCCTTCGGAATCAAGAGATGGAAAGACCGTTTGCCAGACGGCGCGCGGTGGTTTGCCGGGGGATTTGCCAAGGGCGAGCTGAGGGGACGCGACCCCGCCTACGTTCGGCAGTTTCTGCGCGAGACCTGGCGCGGCGAGCTCTGCCACTGGGCAGCCTTGAGCTTTGCGCCGGTGTTCTTTCTCTGGAACCCGTGGTGGGCTGATCTGGTGATGGCGGCCTACGCCGCAGGCTCAAATTTGCCTTGCATCCTCGCCCAGCGGTACAACCGGGCGCGTTTTCAGCGCCTCTTGCGACGCGTCTCCTGATACCCGCTTCACCCGGCCGGCGAAGGTTTGCCTCAAGTCGCCGAGGCCGCCCCCCCGCCGCGCACCTCGATGCTATGGGCGGGAGAATTCCCCTGTTTGTCTTTTCCAGCGTAAATCGTGAGGTGCGGGAATGGAATCTCAATCCCGATCCGGTCGAATTCCTTCTTGAGACGCCGATTGAACTCGCGGCCCACGCGCCACTGCTTGACAGGTTTGGTTTTGATGCGGGCTTTGATGACAATGGCGGAATCGGCAAACTTGTCCAGACCGACCACCTCCACCGGGGCCAGGATGTCGTCTTTGTACGCTGGATCCTTCTGCAAATCCTCGCCGACGGCACGGATAACGCGGCTGACCTCATCCACGTCCTCGCGGTAGGCCACCCCGATGTCGAACACGTAATGGGAATACTCCTTGGTCATGTTGGTCACGACATCAATTTTGCCGTTGCGGACATAATGCACGTTGCCGGCGAAATCGCGCAGGATGGTCATGCGCAGGGTAATCTTCTCCACCATGCCCGATTTGTCATTGAGCTGCACCACATCCCCCACCCGAATCTGGTCCTCAAGGAGCAGAAAGAAGCCGCTGATGACGTCCTGCACGAGGTTCTGCGCGCCGAAGCCGACGGCCAGGCCCACGACACCGGCCGCGGCGATGACCGGGCCGATTTGGACGCCGAGCTGTCCCAGCACCATCACCGAAGCGATCAGGAGAATCGCGGTGCGGGCAAACCACCGCAAAACCGAGCCCAGGGTGTCGGCCCGCTTTTGCGATTCGATGTCGAGCTTGTCTCGATGGAGAAAGGCCATCAGCTTCGAGGTGAGGATGCCCGCCGCCTTGAGCGCCACGGTGGTGATGGCCGCGATGAGGACGATTCCGAGGCCGTTGGTCACCAGCCAGCCGAGGACACGCGTGGAGACGCCCTCCATGCGCACGCCCAGCTCATTCAAGGAAAGACTCAGGCCCCCAACCCCGAACACGGCCATCAGGACCCAATGCGAGGCCTGGGAAAGCGTCTGGGCCAGTTTCCGCGAATGCTCGTCCTCCCGGCCTCGGAACAGCCGGGTAAAGAGCTTGCGGTTGAGGATGGCGGCCACTTTCAGCACGACGAGAGTCAGCACGACGATCAGCAAGAGGTTCAGGCCGTGGTCATGCAGCCAGTGGCGGCTCGCTTCCAGGTAACTTTCGCGGTTCATGGCGTGTGTTCCTTTTCCAGTCTGACGCTTCACTCGATGCCGTTGCCGGGGACCGGCCGGGGACGGCCCGAAGTATCCAGCGCCGGCGCCAGGCCCGGCGGCTGTCAGGAGGCGCCGGCCTTGGGCATTTCGCGCGGGCAAGCCCGTTGAAACGCGGCGTTACTGTTGCATGCCCGGGCGGCTTGCACAAGTATCAAGACCCGCCGGCAGCGCGCGGCGGGGCGCCGCCATCGCGGCCGCGGCTCCGCACGCTTTTGCTCGACAAATCCAGGAGTTTCTGGTGAATTCATCCTTGCGCCGAAAGGCGCGTGAGTATGAGTGAACGGCAACTTCTTTATGCTGGCGGGGTGCCATGAGCAGGACCGGCGGCTTTTTCGGGCATCTGAGAGGGTGGCTGGGGATGCTCCTGGTGGTTTTGGCCGGAGCGGCCGGGCAGACGGTCCGGTCTCAAGGTTTTCCGAACACCCCCATCGTCAATACGAACGGGCCCATTACGCGCATCACGGTCGGCGTGGACGGCTCGCTTCAACTGGAGCACGAGAATTACCCGTACAACGGCCAGTTTTTCCCCAACATGGTTGCCCCCGCCGACAGCGGGTTCTTCATCAGACATAACGGAGTGGTGGTGGGCATGGATTACATGCGCCACACGCAGACCGCGGCCAGCCTGTTGCGGGCCGCGCCGTTTTATCCCATTTCCCAGGAATCCAGCCCGGACGGGTTGCGGGTGACAACGGTCATGGACAACCGGCAGGACCTGAGCGGGGTTCCCTTGACCGTCACTCAGGTCGTGGCCCACGTTCCCGGCGAATCGTGGTTGCTGGTTCGCAACACGGTCGTCAACCACGGTGCAACCAACCACCCGGTGGACCTCTTTGCGGCTGCGGATATTTACCTGGCGGGCGACGACAAGAGTTTATGCCACTTGAACACCGATTGCGAGCGGGTGGCGGTGGGCGGAACGACCACCGACCGCAGTTTCTTTTTGTTTCTGCAAGCGGCTCCCGACAGCCCGCTGCCCAGTGGTTATCAAGAGGACCAATACGGCATGATTTGGACCACGATTGGAGAGGGGTTGCATTTCCTCAATACCACCAACGCCGATTATGTGGACAACGGAGCCGGATTGGAATGGCAGGGGGTAAGCATTCCCGCGGGCGGCAGCTATACGGTGTGCTACTACTGGGGGCTGGGGACGCTGCAATGCGTTCCCCCGGCGGCAGGAGTGCGGCCACTCCTGCACCCGCCAATCCTTGATGACACCAACATCGTACTTCGGTGGGAGTGCCCCGGCTGGCTTCTGCTTTGCGCCACCAACCCCTCCGAGGGCCCGTGGAATCTCGTGCCCATTCCGCTCAATACCAATTCCGCGGTCCTCCCCATCGGTACCAGCTCAGGCCTGTATTTTCGCCTTCAACGGCCTTGAATCGCCGGACTTGTCCTCACGCAGATGGCTTGGAAGTCAGGCGCTCCGCGAGTCTTTCCCGGCGCCGCTGTTGTCCGACCTTGAGGGGTGAAGCCCGAACTGGACGAGTTTCTCGTGCATCTTCAGGCGCGTGATGCCCAGCCAGCGGGCGGCTTTGGCCTGGTTGCCCTGGGCCAGCCGGATGGCTTGGGCGAACAGTTCCGGCTCCATGTCGGCGATCAGCCTCCAATAGACGCCCTCAACTTCCCCTCGCTGCGCGCGAGAGAGAAGCTCGGCAATATAACTGGCCAGGGTCTGGCTGGCCGCGCCGGGCAGCCTTCGGTCGCGCGCCAGGACCTGCTGCACATGCTCGATCGTGATCGCCAGCGGACGCGCCAGCAACATGGCCTGCCGGATCACGTTTTCCAACTCCCGCACATTCCCCGGCCAGGCCTGCCCCTGCAGCCATTGGATGGCCTCCGGCTCAATGGACGGGGCGCTGCCCCCGAACTCCTGCGCGTAGCGCCGCAGAAAGAAGCGGACCAGCTCCGGGATGTCCTCGACTCGTTCCCGCAGCGCCGGCAGGCGCAGCGTCACCACGCTCAGCCGGTAGAACAGGTCCTCGCGGAACTCCTTTTCCGCGATGGCTTGCTCCAGGTCGCGGTGGGTGGCGGCCAGCACGCGCACGTTCACCGGGATCAGTTCGTCACCGCCCAGCCGCTGAATTGTTCGTTCCTGCAGCACCCGCAACAGTTTCGCCTGCGTGCCCGGCGTCAGGTCGCCAATTTCGTCCAGGAAGATCGTTCCCCCCTCGGCCTGCTCGAAGCGGCCGATTCGCCGGGCGTGGGCGCCGGTAAATGAACCCCGCTCATGCCCGAAGAGTTCGCTCTCCAGAAGGGTCTCGGGAATGGCGGCGCAATTGACAGCGATAAAGGCCTTGTCGGCGCGGTCGCTGTGCTGATACAAGGCGCGGGCAATAAGTTCCTTGCCCGACCCTGTCTCGCCCCGGATCAGGACGGTGACGGGGGTGGCCGCAACGCGGCCAATTTGTTTGTAGATCTCCTGCATGGCCCGGCTCTGGCCCACCAGCGCAAAGCGCGCGGTGCCCCCCTCCCCCAGCTCCACCACCTCCGTCATCCGTTGCGAGTGGGCGATGGCGGTGGCGACCAGGTCGAGGAGCTCGCGCGGTTCGCAGGGTTTGAGAAGGTATTCATAAGCGCCGAGCTTGGTGGCTTCAATCGCCGTCTCGGTGGTCCCGTGCGCCGTCATCATGATGATGGGCACCTTGGGGTGGAGCGCATGCAACTGCGAAATCAGCGTCAAGCCGTCGAGGCCCGGCAGTTTCAGGTCGGTCAGGACCACATCGGGGCGTTGCTGGCGGGCGAGCGCCAATCCCTGGTCGCCGCGGGTGGTCCACACCACGGCATAACCTTCGCGGCACAGCAGCTTTTGAAGGATCTCGGCCAGCCGGGCGTCGTCTTCAATGAGGAGAATGCTGGGAGCCATTGGCCGTGTCCTGCGGCAGCACGATTTGGAACGTGGTGCCGCGATTAAGTTGCGTTTGGTATTGAATCAGGCCGCCGTGCATTTCCACCACCCGTTCGGCGATGGACAGCCCGAGGCCCGTCCCGCCGGACTTGGTGGAGAAGAAGGGATCGAAAAGCCGCCGCTGCACGTCGGGAGGAATGCCCTTGCCGGTGTCGGCCACTTCAAGCAACACGGCGGGGCGGGACTGGTTCCCGAGGCGGGCAGCGCCCCGGCGGGCGCGCAGTGTGATGCGGCCGCTGTTTTCGATGCTGTCGGCGGCGTTCTGCGCCAAGTTGATCAGCACCTGCTGGATTTGCTGGGAATCCACCTTCAGCCACACCGGCTCCCCCGCCTCGACGACCAATTGAATGCCGCGCGCCGCCAACTGCGGCTCCAGAACGTCCCGCACGCGACGCAGCAATTGGTCCGCCTCAACTTTGGCCAACACCGGCTCGGCGGGGCGCGCGAATTGCAAGAAATCCTTCACGATGCGCTCCAGGCGGTTGATTTCATCATCAATCACGATCAGGTCTTCATTTTCGCTCAACTCGGGCCGCAACGATTCCTTGAGGCTGAAGAGGCGAAATTTCAAGGAGGCCAGGGGGTTGCGGATTTCGTGAGCCACCCCGGCTGCCAGCGTCCCCAGCGAGGCGAGTTTCTCCTGGCGCTCGACCACGGCCTGCGCGCGCGTCAGTTGACGGCGCAAGGGAGCCAGTGCACGCCGATACGCCAGCCCGCCGATGGTCACCGCGAAGAGGATTAGCAGAACCAGGATGATCATAAAGGACTGCATCAACCCTTGCAGCACTTGATGGGATCGTCCCAGGAAACGGTTGCATGACGCCTGTTGGAGTTCGATCAATTCATCACACAAGCGCTCCAAGGGCTGGGCCACCTCTTGAATTTGCGCCGCGACCTCCACGGCTGAATCCCGTCGCACCGCCCGGACGCCTTTCTCCAAGAGGGGGGATGCCCTGATCTGGTATTGCTCGAAGGCAGCTTCCAGCTCCTGGACTAGGCTCCGTTCCTCGGCGGTGGCCAGGTGCGGTTTGGCTTGCGTAATCAAACCTACGAGGAAGCGGCTGTGCTGGTGAAAACGCTCGCGTTCGGCCGGGTCCGCCTTCGACAACTGAAATTGCAGCAAGAGGGTGTTCAAGCGCTCGACCCCGCTGCGCAGGCGGATGCCGAGGTAGAAGGTCTCGGCTTGGACCGACAGAAATTCTCCCTGCAGTTCGCCAAGCCGGGAGGCAGTCCGATGGCCCACCCACCCCAGGGCGCCCGTTCCTATCACGATCGCAGCCCAAAACACAGCCACCCGCCACCCCTGTCCCGGCGCGGCGCTGCTGTTTTTTCGATCACCCCTGGAACAATTTGTCGCACTCATCCACGCTTGGGCCAGTGTCCCCCGCGCAAGAATCCCCGAAAACCAGCCGTTTTTCCATGTTTCATGCATAATGGCATACCATTCGCTAAGACCGTATGAAACAATAAAGCTAGAACCATGCTGAAGAGGACGTTGAAATGAACCGGGATCGCATGCAGGCCTCGCGGTTCGAGCTCAAGTATGTGATCTCGGAATCCAAAGCCCGTCAAATCCGCCAATACGTCCGCTCGTTTCTGGAGCTGGACGATTACGGCGTCGGGAAGCCCGAATTTTCCTATCCGGTCCACAGCCTTTATCTCGATTCGGACCGGATGAAGACGTATTGGGACACCGTGAACGGAAACAAAAACCGCTTCAAGCTGCGCATTCGTTATTACAACGACGATCCTGACGCGCCGGTATTTCTGGAGATCAAACGGCGGATGGACAACTGCATCCGCAAACAACGCGCCGCCGTGCGCCGGGACGCGGTGCGCCGGATTCTGGCCGGCCAACTGCCGCCGGCCCGGGCGCTGATCTCCCCCCATCCGAAGCAATTGTTTGCCGCGCAGGCGTTTTGCCGGCTCGTCCAGGGATTGCAGGCCAAGCCCAGGATTCACGTCGCCTACCTCCGGGAAGCGTATTTGCCGCCATCTGAGAATTCCGCCCGATTGACGCTGGACCGACAAGTCCGGTGCGAACCTGACCCGGAAGGTCGTTTGTCCACCCAAATGCGAAATCCCATCCTGGTTTGGGGAAATGCGGTGGTGCTCGAGCTGAAGTTCACCGATCGCTATCCCAACTGGTTCGGCGATTTGGTGCGGAAGTTTGAATTGCGCCAATGCGGCGCCGCCAAATACGCCGACGGTTTCACCCTGCTGAGCGGTCACCTGCCCCAGCATCACCGCATGCCCGCTCCCAATCCGGACTTTCACTGGCCGGTCCGGCCCCACGGCTCGCTCGTCTCCGGTCCCGCCGGACCAATCCTGCGGCCAGGTTCCCTGCCTGAGGCCAGCCGGCCGGCTGCGGGGGAGCCAACAGGCGGGCCGTGGCGGGACCCCCTCTCGAAAGAACCATGAACTCCACCGGCCTTGATTGGCTTCTGCAAGGCGACACGGGCGTGGCACCGGCGAACTGGCCAGCCATGCTGCTGGGACTGACGCTTTCCCTTGCGTGCGGGCACGTGGTGTCGTGGGTTTACATGCTCACTCATTCAGGCCTTTCTTATTCGCGCACGTTCGTCAACGCCCTGGTCCTTATTCCCCCCATCGTGTGCCTGGTGATGATGGTCCTGACGAACAACCTCATCACCGCCTTCGGCATGATGGCGGTGTTCGCCATCGTTCGCTTCCGGAACATCCTTCGGGACACCCTCGACACCACCTACATCCTCATCAGCCTGGTGATCGGCATGGCCACCGGCACTCAGAAGTTCGCCAGCGCGGTCGTGGGCTGCGCGTTCGTTTCCGCGACCATGATTTACCTGTGGTTTTCCTCGTTCGGCACGCGGCAACACTACGACCTGATTTTGAACCTCCATTGGAGCCGCTCGCCGGCTGAACTGGGCGAACTGGACCGGGTGCTGAAGCGGCACAGTTGGAAACTGTTTCTGGCCAGCCACCGCGCGCTGGAGGACGAGCCGGGCGCCGACCTCTCTTACCGTCTTCTTTTGCGCAACACGGAACGGGCCGGAGAGCTGCTGGCCGAACTCCGCAACCTCGCCGGCGTTTCCAACCTGACCGCCATGCCCGCCGAGGACGAATCCGAAATATGAAGCCGGCAGGCCACGCCCCCATTCCGCCGACGTTTCGGCTGCTCTGGGGCCGGTTTAGACTGCGGGTCGTGCCGGTGTTTTTCTTTTGCGTCTCGCTGGCCGCGGCCGGGTTCATTTGGATCCGCTTTCACAGCGCGCCGACTCTTGCCGGCGTTGGGGAAGGAACGCGGGCTGCCGTTGCCAGTCCCCTCCCGGGATGGCTGGTGGAATTACAGGTCCGGCCCTATCAGTTCGTGAACCAAGGTGATGCCATCGCCGTCATTCAGCCTGTGGACCCTCGCATGCCGCTGGACTTGCTCCAAGCCGAAGTCGAATTGGCGCGGCTCCGGAATGAACCTCCGCTTGCGATGCAGCGCGCCCTGGATTATGAACGCGTTCGCATCGAACTCCTGCGGCTGGAAGCCGAGCTGGCAACCGCCCGTGTCAACCTCCAAAAGGCGGAAAACGACGCACGGCGAAGCCAACGCCTTTACGAAGAGCGAATCCTCTCGGAGGAACTCTATGACCTCACCGCCAAGACGCGCGATGCCCTGGCGGCCGAGGTGGCGCAAAAGTCAAACTCCGTGGCGCAAATGAGCCGCCGGTTGGAGGCGCTCCAAGCGGTGGGCATTCCTGAGGCCGCGCCGCCAAACGCGCAGCTTGAGGCGCTCCTGGCGCGCCTTGGAGATACTCACACCGCTGTAAACAGCAATTGGGGCCCCATCACCATCCGGGCGCCCATAACCGGCATGGTGAATTTTGTAAACCGAACCGTGGGCGAATACGTCCTTGAGGGTGAGCCCATTGTCTGCATTGCCTCCCCATGGTCGGACCGGGTGGTCGCCTACCTCCGCCAGCCGTACCCGATGGACCCCGAGGTTGGAATGCGGGTCCGGGTAACGACGCGCACGGATCAGCGCCGCCAGTTTTGGGCGCTCATCTCGCACGTCGGCCCCCAGGTCGAAACCATCACCAACGCCCTGGCCGTTGTTCGCCAGGGGGTGCTGGTGGACGTCGGCCTCCCGCTGGTCGTGGACCTCCCCACTCGCGCACCGGTCCGACCGGGCGAAGTGGTTGACCTTTGGATCGAACCCCGCGCTCGCAACGGAAATAGACTTTGAGCCAATGCCCATTTACGTTTTTATTCCATGATTAAACCAGCGCTTCAAAACCACCCGCCCTCCTGCTGTTGGGGCTGGGGCCAAAGCTGGCGGGGATTCGCCACCGCCGTAGCTTTGTTACTGCTGCCGCTGCGGCCAGGGCTGGCGGAGGAGGGAATTCGCGTTTACCACGGCCTGTGCGACGCCTCGGCGGCGGAGACGCTGGGGGCGGGTTTCTTTGTGGTGGCGGACGACGAAGACAACATCTTGCGGATTTATGACCGGGCCGGTGGCGGGTTGCCGGTGGCGTCGCTGGATTTGTCGCGGTTTCTGCAGACCGACCCAAAGCACCCCGAGGCTGATCTGGAGGGAGCGGCGCGGCTCGGCAACCTGATTTATTGGATTACGTCGCACGGGCGGAATGCCGACGGCAAGCGGAGAGCCAGTCGCCACCGTTTCTTCGCCACCGAAGTGACTGTGAGCAATGGCGTGCCGGGTTTAACGACGGTTGGACAACCTTACACAAGGCTGCTCCAGGATCTCATTGGTAATCCCCGGCTGGCGCGTTTCGGCCTTGCGGCGGCAGCTCAACTGCCCCCCAAGCATCCTGGCGCCTTGAACATCGAAGGGCTGGCGCCCAGTCCCGCCGGCCACCTCTGGATTGGGTTTCGCAACCCGATTCCCCGGGAAGGGGCCTTGCTGGTGCCCATGTTGAATCCTGAGGAGGTCATTCACGGCGCACGCGCCCGGTTCGGCGAGGCTGTGCTTTTGCCCATGGGCGGACGGGGCATTCGCAGCATGACTGACTGGGGGACGGAGTATTTGATCGTGGCCGGCTCTTACGATGGTGAAGGCCGTTCGGAGCTTTATCGTTGGAACGGGTCGGAGGCCACACCGCGACGACTGAATCGTTCACCTTTGCTGGGACTCAACCCCGAAGCGCTGGCTCGTTTTCGCGACTCCAGTCCTGACCAGGACGCGCTGCTGGTGATCAGTGACGATGGCACACGTCTAATCGAAGGCCAGCCTTGCAAGATGCTCAAGGACCCGCTTCAGAAACAGTTCCGAGCCCGCCTCGTGTCTGCTGCGGAGATTGAGCGCCCTTGACTGTTCGCGCGCCCGCCCGGCGGCGTTTTTTCGACGCCGGATGAGTCCTGGATCGGAATCGCTTGAGCCGCGATTAGAAACCGCTGAAAATCAGCGGCGATGTTGAACCGGTTATGGCTGGCGCTGGAACGCTGCTTGTTGTTTAACCTGATCCGCTTGTTGCGCATTCGGGGCCAAAGCGAGCGGGTGGCGCGAGGATTTGCCCTGGGGCTGGTCGTCAATTTCTTTCCAACCTTCGGTTTTGGAGTGCTGGTGTCGGGATTCGTGGCCAAGCTCCTGGGGGGCAACGGCGTTGCCGGGCTGGTGGGAGGGGCCACCCTCTCGTTCTTCTGGCCGGCCCTCTTTTATCTGAATATGCGCACGGGAAGTCTGTTTGTGCAGCCGCCCGTTGCGATTGAGGGTTTGGAGGACGTGACTGAAAAGACCGTCAAGGCGCTGGTTTGGGGGCAGACCTTTACGGCGGGCGCCGTGGTTAACAGCGTGCTTGCCGGTCTGGCGGTGTACCTCCTTTTGCGCCTGGTTTACCGCCAAATCCGGCCTGGCGCCCTCGCGTATTTCCGGCATCATGCACGGGATCACCAGCGCCGCTTCCGGCGTCCGCATCCGAGC
>Ga0116147_1001363_pt1 | contig 27033 bp, 19 predicted proteins | sample AD_JPNHG3_MetaG_FD_89749 | JGI IMG/M metagenome (GOLD analysis project Ga0116147, IMG submission 89749) | Active sludge microbial communities of municipal wastewater-treating anaerobic digesters from Japan - AD_JPNHG3_MetaG | ecosystem: Engineered > Bioreactor > Anaerobic > Digestate | place...
GTGGTTTGTTTTTTTGTATTTTTTTTTTCCGTGGTTTTATTTTTTTTGCTTTCTTTCTCGTCCGTAATTTTCGTATTGTCTGTATATTTTATTTCTGTGTGTTCCGTGTGCTCTGGGGTGAAATGTTGCTCTGTGGAAGTAAAATTTGCTATGGAATGAATATTTTCGTTGAAAAAGTTGTATTCTGTTTTATAATTATTTTATAATTATTTTATTTATTTTGTGGAGTTGACAATGTCTAGTTTTATAATGCGGGGTGTGTGCGGCTGTTTTACAAGTTTTATCATTGCATTGGTTTGGGGCCCATTTTGCATTCGATTTTTAAATGCACATGGTTATGTAGACGGAGATAAGTCGCCTTCCTTAGAAGTACGAAAAGAACATGCTGATAAAGTAGGTACGCCTGTTATGGGTGGATTGATTTTTATTGTTGCTTTTATTTTAAGTGTTTTGATATGGTGTGATTGGAGTAATCTATTTGTTTGGGGTGCCATTTTATCGTCTTTTGGATTTGCTCTTATTGGTGGGATTGATGATGTTGTGAAGTCTAGAATGGTACGAAATGGATTAAGTGTACGAGTAAAATTTTTTTTGTTGATATTAGTTGCAGTAGCTGTAGTTTGTTTTCTATGTTGGTATTTAGGTGAATCTTTGTGGAAGCTTTGTATTCCTATTATAGGAGTGCATTGGTATATTGGTGCTATTGGATTTGTTGTTTTAGGTATTTTTGTTTTATTAGGTTGTTCGAATGCAGTTAATTTAACTGATGGCATGGACGGATTGGCCATTGGTTGTTCTATCATTTGTGCTATTGTGTTTGGAATTTTTAGTTGCATAGTGGGCAAGGAAAATTGGGCAACTTTATATTCTTTATTATATGTGCCAGGGGCAATAGAACTTTTTGTTTGTTGCATGATTTTAGTAGGTGCTAGTTTTGGTTTTTTATGGTTTAATGGATTTCCAGCAACTGTATTTATGGGAGACTGCGGCTCTCTCATGTTAGGTGGTTTTTTAGGATATGTTGCGATTGCATTGCGGATGGAATTATGGCTTGTAGTTATTGGTGGTATTTTTGTGATGGAAGCTGTTAGTGTCATTTTACAAGTCAGTTCTTATAGATTGCGAAATAAAAAACGAATTTTTCTTTGTGCACCTATCCACCATCATTTTAGAAGATTAGGTTGTCCAGAAACACGCATTATTAATCGATTTTGGATTACATCTTTCTTTTTAGGTCTTTTGGCACTTGCAAGTGTTTTTTGTATTCCTAAAATTTGAGGCATGTTATGAATTATTGGCAAAAATGTATTTTAACCATTGTTCTTATGTTGTTATCTGTGGGCATTGTAATGGTATATTCCACAAGCACACTTGTTGCCTTAGAAGATCCAGCTACCAGCAATGCATTTTTCTTTATTAAGAAACAATTGATTTGGGCATTTTTAGCTTGCATTGGACTTATTTTTTGTATGGATACAGATTATCACATATTTTCAAAATATGGTTTTTTGTTCTATTTAGCAGCTTTATTTTTAATTGTACTTGTTTTAGTGCCAAGAATTGGAGTAAAATATAATGGTGCAAGGCGTTGGATTCGCATTGCAGGTTTTGGATTTCAGCCTTCAGATTGCATGAAAATTGGTCTTGTTATATTGATTGCAAAATATGTAGAAGTAAATTATAGTAGGATTAAAAAATTCTATTATGGTTTTTTACCAATTTTTGGTATGATAATTTTTACATGCTTTTTAATTGTATTAGAACCTGATTTTGGGACAGCGTGTTTTCTTTTGTTTGTTTCCTTAACTTTATTGTGGATTTCTGGAATGTGCATATGGCATTTAATTCCTATGTTTATTGCTTGCTTGCCAGTAATTCTTTTTTTAGCTATTTTTAAGTTGAATCATATTTATGCACGCATTACCATTTATTTTAATCCAGAATTAGATCCTTTAGGTAAAGGTTTTCAAATTCGTCAATCATTAATTGCATTGGGATCAGGCGGTATTTCTGGGGTGGGACTTGGCTGGAGTCGTCAAAAATTATTTTTCTTAAGTGAAGAAAGTACTGATTTTATTTTTGCAATTTTAGGCGAAGAATTAGGATGGATTGGCACAACTTCTGTAATTTTGCTGTATCTTTGTTTTTTATATTATGGTTGGAAAGTTGCGCGAAAAGCTCCTGATATTTTTGGAAGCATTTTAGCTTGGGGAATTACCATGCTTGTCAGTTTTCAGGCTATTTTTAATATTGCAGTAGTGACACATAGTATTCCTGCAAAAGGAATTTCATTGCCTTTAATTAGTTTTGGAGGATCTAATTTATTTTTTACCATGTTAAGTATTGGTATTTTATTAAATATTGCTGGCCAAGTAAAATCAGATATATAAAATTTTCTTTAAAATGGGAAGTATACTATGGAAATTGTTCATCGTATTTTTGAATGTCCTAAATGTAAGAATAGAGTAGTATTAAGTATGACGCCTACTAGTTATTGCTATCTTCATTGTCATGCTTGCCGTATTGCAATGATTGAACGAACAAAAGCTAGTTCTAGAAAACAAGCTAAGCCAACTAAAAATGTTGCATCTGTTGCACCTCAAAAACAAGTTCAAACTGTACACCAACCTATTGCTGCAGAACAACCTATGATTGCAGAACAACCTACGATTCCACTACAACCTATTGTTGCAGAACAACCTACGATTCCTCAACAATCTACTGTGACACCACAAAAAAATGTAGTTTCTAAACAATATAATGACATGCTTCATGCTCCAGAAAATTTTATTGGAAAAACTGCTGAACTTATGAGTCCAGTTGCGTATCACCAAAATAATGAAAATAATAAAAAAGTATTGGACAATCCATCTGAATTTATAGGTGCCACACGAGAAATTTTAGCACCTAAAGAAAATATACCTATATCGCATAATCAAACTCCAGCACCAGATTTTGCAACGATTGCAGACTTAGAAAGAACATTTAATGCACCTAAAAAATTTGACAAAATTGGGAATTATAAATTAATAAAAAAAATTGGTTCTGGAGCAATGGGTGTCATTCATTTAGCACAAGATGAAACAACGAAACAGATAGTGGCATTGAAATTGCTCAATCAAGATTTAAATTCAAATCAACACGCTATGCAACGGTTTATCCAAGAAGGTAGAGTTCATGAACAATTGCACCATCCCAATATTGTGGATGTCAAAAAATTTGATTATTGTGAAAAAACTGAGCATTATTATATTGCCATGGAGTATGTGGAAGGTGTCAGTTTAGAACAAGTTCTTATAGCAAAGAAAAAAATCGCTGTACGAGATGCTATTAAAATTGCGATTTCTGTAGCTCATGCTTTAGAACATGTTTTTGAAAAAAAAATTATCCATCGCGATTTAAAACCTGCGAATATTATGATTGATCGAAAGACAAAATGCATTAAAGTTACTGATTTTGGATTAGGTAAAATTGACCAAGGAAAAGGTGCAACATTAACAGGGCAAACTATTGGCACTCCTTATTATATGTCTAATGAACAAATTAAAAATTCTCGTGAAGTTGACCATCGTTCCGACATATATTCTCTTGGAGCCACGTTATATCACATGATTACTGGTGTAGCTCCTTATTCTGAAATAAGAGGCACATTGGCAATTTTACGAGCAAAATCTGAAAAAGAGACATTACCTATCGAAACTTATACTCCAGAATGTCCTCAATTTGTCAGTGATATAGTGATGAAGTCTATGTCAAGGGATGTTGAAGAACGTTATCAAACACCTACTGAATTTTTGCAAGATTTGAAAAAAGCATTGAGTATAAAATAGATATTTTTTGTAATGAAGATATTATATAAAAATGAGTTAGCGATGATTTTATTTTTATTATTCCTTTTTATATCTGGCTGTCAATTTATATCTGTAGAACAACAAGTTCCTGTTTCAGATCATACAAGTTTATTAACACAAGAAATTTTACAAACTACACAAAATACAGAAACTGCCGCAAATAAAGAAAACATAGAAAATATAGATATTATAGAAACTGCAGAAAAAAAACATGATGTTTATCCTTGCATTTTAAGATTTCATGTTACAGGAAGTGATGGCAGTGTGTTATTGGATATGTTGCAAAACAAGTTAAGTGATTCTGTATTGGGAATAGAATATGAAGGATTCAATTTTCCTTTGATGTTGTTAGATGCAGAAGTGATGGAAGAATTATCTTTAGAAAGTAATGTCATTGAATTAGATATAAATTTGGAATGGGAAGTAAAAGACAATGCTTTAGATGAAGAAACGCAATGGTTATATGGAATTTTATCAATAGAAATATGGGATCAGCAGAAAAAAATAAGTAATTTTCGAATTCGTTCGCCCCAAGGCGTTGTGATGTGGAAAGGACGAGAATTCGCTGAAGAGCAAGTTTTAGAAGTATTAGTAGAACGTAGCGTTCCTAAAATTTTACAATGCTTAGATCATCATTCTCTAAAGGCATCGGACTCTTTTTTTATGAGTTTTCTTTTAGATGAAGAAAAAGAACTGTTTCTTGTAAAACAAGAAATAGTTCGATTGGAATCATTAGGTTATTTTAAAGTAGTTCAAATTCCTTTGTCTTTTCCAAATAAAATGCGTGTGGAAATTAAGCTTAACGATCCATCTATGACAAAGTTAGAAATTCTTTGGAATGATGTTTTTCGCAGTTTAGGGAAAAAAGTACAAAGTTATCGTATAGGAAATCGTGTTGTATTTCAATTGTGCTTAGGGTTATAAAATCTTTTCTTGCTTTGTTTGAAAATAGATTGTAAATAAGGATAGATATATGAATTTGAAAGATATTTCTGGAGTACAAGAAGTTCATTCATTAGTAGAAAAAGCTCGCGTTGCCCAGGAAAAATTATTAAATTTATCACAAAGTCAAATAGATCAAATTGTTGCCAACATGGTGCAAGCTGGATTGAAAAACGCAGAACTTTTAGCTCGTTTAGCAGCAGGTGAAACAAGTATTGGTCGTGTAGAAAGTAAAATTTTGAAAAATCGTTTTGCTGTGCAAGAAGTATATAAATCTTGTAAAGATCTGCGTACAGTAGGAGTCATTGGATATGATGAAACTCAAAAATGTTTTGAAATTGCAGAACCTGTAGGAATTATTGCAGCTATTATTCCTACAACAAATCCTACTTCTACGACTTTATTTAAAGCTTTGATTTCACTCAAATCTCGAAATCCTGTGATTTTTGCACCTCATCCTCGAGCTGTTCGATGTATTTTTGAGTCTGCTAAAATTATGCATGACGCAGCAGTGGCAGCTGGTGCACCTCTTGATTGTATTGGTTGCATCCAAGAAGTGAGTTTGACAAGTACACAAGAATTGATGAAACATAAGCATGTAAATTTTATTTTGGCAACAGGTGGTCCTGGACTAGTAGAAGCAGCGTATAAATCAGGGAAGCCTGCGATTGGTGTTGGCCAAGGAAATGCTCCTGCGTATATTGATCGATCTGCAGACATTCAACATGCTGTCAAATGCATTGTAGAAAGTCAAATGTTTGATTATGGAACGGTTTGTGCTTCAGAACAATCGGTAGTGGTAGATCGAGCAGTATTAGATAAAGTACGAGCAGAATTTCAACGACAAAAAGCATACTTTTTATCGCCTGAAGAGGTGGTGAAATTGTCATCCGTAGTCATTCAAAATGGACGCATGAATGCTAATGTCGTAGGACATTCTGCGTTTGACATTGCACAACAAGCACAACTTTCTGTTCCTATAGACACTACTGTGTTGTTAGCTCCTCTAGAGGGTGTAGGTGCAGATTATCCTTTATCGCATGAAAAATTATGTCCTGTTTTAGGATTTTATGTTGCCAATGATTGGCAAACAGGTTGCGAACGATGTATAGAATTACTTTGTTTAGAAGGGAAAGGGCACACTCTTGTCATTCATGCTACAAATCCAGATGTAATTTTAGAATTTGGATTGCAAAAGCCAGTGTCTAGAATTTTAGTCAATGCACCTAGTTCGCAAGGAGGTGTAGGATTGGCAACACATTTGGTTCCTTCATTAACATTAGGGTGTGGAACATATGGAGGCAATATTACTTCAGATAATATTTCTGCTATTCATTTAATCCAAAAGCGGAGAGTTGCTACGATTCGAGAAGATTTTTCACTGTGGCCAGATAAATCGAAAATTTCGCCCGAGATTTTACATCTAGAATTTTTCCCTAATTTTAATGTAGATTCTGAATTTTATTGTAGCATTGAACCTTTTTCTATGGATAGAGATTCGATAGGAAGTGTATGGGAAATTTCTAATATCCCAAATCAAACGCATTCTGTAAGTTGCCAAACTACAAATGAAAGTGCATGGGAAATTCCAGATTTGAAAAAATTAAAAAATGATATACAATCTGTAAATTTAGGTTCTCAAACTACAAATGAAAACAAAGATGTATGGGAAATTCCAGATTTGAAAAAGTTTAAAAGTGACATTCGATCTGTTTATTGGCCATAAAGGAGTTTTTTTCAAAAAATACTTTGATTTTTATATAGTAATCCATTATAATTTTATGAGATTCTTTATGAATTTTTCAAAAAGACAATAAAGAATTGTTTTAAAGAATTCATGGCTATTTTAGCAATTTGTATATATTTATTTTAGCAATTGGAGAAAAATTGAAATGAGTAAAATTGCTCTTGGTATGATTGAAACTCGTGGCTTAGTTGGCTCTATAGAAGCTGCTGATGCTATGTTAAAAGCTGCTAAGGTAACTCTTTTAGGTAAAGAGCAAATTGGTGGAGGCTATGTGACAGTAATGGTTCGTGGCGAAGTTGGAGCAGTCAAAGCAGCAACAGATGCTGGAGCAACTGCTGCAAAACGAGTAGGCGAACTTGTATCTGTACACGTTATTCCTAGACCTCATAGTGAAGTGGAACAAATTTTGCCAAAAACTGCAAATTGGAATAGAGAAGCTGCAGAAAAATAATTTTATTCCAAATATTGGACAAATTTTTCGAGAAAAAACTCTCGCAAGGAAGTTTGTGGGAGTTTTTCTAGCTTTAATGTAGTTACTCTCTCCGCTAAAAAATGTTTTGGTTAAAGAGTAAATTTCCTTTTTGTTGTCAATTAGGGTATGATTTATGAAATATGATTGCGTGGGACTTTTAGAACTTTCTAGTATTGCGAAAGGAATTTTCACAGCAGATGCACTGTTAAAAAAAGCATCTGTTTCCATAATTTTTTCGCATCCAATTAGTTCTGGAAAATATTTAATTTTCTTTGAAGGAGAAGTGGAAGAAGTTACAAGTGCATTAGAAACAGCAAAAGAAGTGGCTGGAAAATCTTTAGTAGATTTTCTCTGGATTCCACAACTTCATGCACAAATTCGCTCTGTATTACAACAGAAAGTAGCTGTTTCGAGTTTAGAGGCAGTAGGTGTTTTTGAAACGGCAACATGTGCTTCTAGCATTGTTTCAGTGGATGCTGCATTAAAAGCAGATAAAGTTCAATTACTAGAACTTCGTTTAGGTAAAGGCATTGGTGGCAAAGCGTTTTGGATCATTCAAGGAACTGTGGAAAATGTTGATTCTGCTTTATTGGCTGCACAACGTTCTATTCCTAGGTCATATATTGTAGAACAAATTTTAATTCCCAATGCAACACCTGATTTACTTTCTGTTTTTCAAGAATGAAACGGTCTAAGCAAGCTTTGATTGATACAAATCATCATCGAAAAACTATGTTTTATCAATCAAAGCTTTGTCCCATTGTGTTTGTCCGCCTCATTTCTTTTTTTTCTTTACTTTCCACGCTTCTTCTCTATTCTTTTTTCTCGCCTTTTTCTTGGGAGAATTCTTCCACATCTCATCCTATTCCCTCACTTTCTATGCAAGAAAATAAAGAAATGCCAAGCAACGATACACATCAAAATCAAACAAAAGAAATGCCAAGCAACGATACACATCAAAATCAAACAAAAGAAATGCCAAGCAACGATACAAATCAAAATCAAACAAAAGAAATGCCAAGCAACGATACAAATCAAAATCAAACAAAAGAAATGCCAAGCAACGATATGAATGAAAAGCAAACATATTTTGAAGATTGGAAAAAGCAGGGCGAAAAAGCAGAAAAAAATGGAAATCTTTCTTTAGCGTATCAATGCTATGCTTGGGCTTTACAATACCAAGAGGATCAACAAACACGAACGAAATACAATAACATCGAGGGAATATTGCAGGATCAAGTTCAAAAATATGAAGAAAAAACTACTCTTTTTCAACAAGCTATTTTATATGAACAAAAAGAGCAATACGAGGATGCATTATTAATATATCAAAAATTGAAAGATGTAAAAAAAATATCATTTTGTGAAATATTAGTAGCACGAAAAAAAACAAGTCAAAAAATATTTTCTCAAATACAAAATCAAATAGAAAAAGGCGATTGGGAAAATGCCATTCTAACTTCTCGCTTATTTTGGAAAGAATATGAAACATTAAACAAAACATATGATGGGGATCCTTTTTTTATTTCTTTTGCCCATGAAAAAAAAATTCATGAAGTTTTATGGGCTTTTGAATATGTTTTAAAAACATTGTGGTCGCAACGTAGATATGCAGTATTATGGAAAGAAGTAAAAAAAATGCCAGAGTTTATTTCTACAACAGGAATATTGCAAAAATTGCGTGGCTTAATAGAACAAGATATGGTTTTAATTCCAAGTAGTTCTTTTATTATAGGATGTGACCACGAAGAAATAGATGAATTTCCCCAACATACGAAACATGTAAACAGTTTTTATATAGGAAAATATGAAGTTTCATTACAAGAATACATGAATTTCATCTATCACACAAACCATAAGAGTCCCGATTACAAACTTTCTGATTTATCTAAAGTGCCAGGAAATTTACCAGTTGTGGGAGTGTCTTGGCAAGATGCATGCGACTATGCAGAATGGATGGGATTTCGTTTGCCCACAGAAATAGAATGGGAAAAAGCAGCACGCGGAACTTTAGGATATACGTATCCTTGGGGCAATGATTTTGATAGTACGTTATGTAATAGCGTATCTTTACAAAAAGGAAATGTAGTAGCTGTAGATTCTTTTCCAAATGGCTGTTCTCCTTATGGTTGTTTCCAAATGGCTGGAAATGTATTAGAATGGACTTCTTCATTGTATGAACCGTATGAAAATCACTCAGGAAAATTTCCCCTACGAATAGGATATAGAGTGGCACGAGGCGGTTCGTGGTTATATAAAGAAAAATCTTTGCGATGTAGCAATCGATTCCCTTTTAGTCAAGATGTGAAATTACCTGACTTAGGGTTTCGTTGTGTATGGGATAGCAAAGAATAAAAATTTTAATTTAATGGAGAACAGGTAACACCTGTAAAGATATATGAGTTTTGCACGTTATTTATCTATCAATAGCATTTGCTTAGACATTGACTTAGATTATGAAATTGATACGCAAGGTCTATCAGCACGTGAAGTGGAAATCAAACGAAAAGAAACAATTTTGTATGATGTAGCAAAATTGTTAGATAATTCTGGGAAAATTAGCAATTTTAGCAGTTTATCCAAAGATTTAATTTTATGCAATAGAAGAACTTCTAGTGCCATTGGTTGTGGCGTTGCGATTCCCCATGTTCGAAATTTGCAAACACGCCATACAGTTATGGGATTTGCACGTTGTAAGGAGGGAGTTGATTTTGACGCTCCTGATTTTGAAAAAGTGCAATTATTTATTCCTATGGTGGCACCACCTTATGATGATAAAGCATATTTACGAATTTATCGTGGCATTGCGTTGGCATTTCAACATACTGATGTGAAACAACGACTTCTAGAAGTGCAAGAACCAACAGAAGTCATTCGAATTTTTGATCGATATTTTCGTTAAAAAAAATTTTAAGAAAGGATTATAAAAAAATGCTTGAAGAAAAAGAAGAAAAACGAAGTATTTTTCGTGGTTTATGGTGGAAGATTCCACTATTTATCATTATTTTTATATTTCTATTGATTTTATGCTTGCCTTTTTATTCTTCGTTTTTAATTCCATTGATTACAGGACCTATTCAAAGTGCCACAGGCTATTCTGTCCAGATGGATAAATTATATATTAGTATTTTTGGTTCACAGATTAGTTTTAAAGATTTTGTCGTAAAAGATAAAGAAGAAACGATTCTTAGTGTAGATTACGCCAATCTAGATTATAATCTATTGACAATGAAATCAGGGAAAATAGCCACAGAATCTATTTTGGAAGTATCTGGTGTGACAGCCAATATTACTTTACCTGAAATAGAAGAATCAACTACAACAACGCAACCTACAACAACGCAACCTACGACAACGCAACCTACAACAACACCCACAACTTCAAAAAAAAGTTATACGTCATTTCCCGAGCTATATTTAAAAATTGCTATTAAAGACATCAATGTAGTTATATCAGACGCATCTAAACAAAATAGTGTTAAACTAGATAACTTTTACTTGGATTTTAACGTAGATACATTCGAAAAGATTACATATCGTTCTGGTTCTGGCAACTCTTATATAAGCGACAAATTAAATGCTGGTCTAAAGTATACATTAGAAGGTTTAATGAATTTAGCTATGGATCAACAAAATAATGTTCAATTCCATGCTAAAGGTAACTTTGCCATAGATGATATGTATGTCAAACAACAAGATGTAATTGACTTAGAGAAACAATCTATTTCTTTGTACCATGAAATAAGCCTAGATACTAGCCAAGGTGTAGTTTCTATTCCAGAAATTGGCATTCAATCAAAATATGCAAATTTTGCTTTGAAAAATTTTGAATTAAACAATTTACAAGATGTTTTTTTGCTAATGATGAATATGTCTCAATGGAAGTCACCTCAAGACATTGCTGATAGTTTGTCTGCTATTTCTGGAAATGAATTTCACGCTACTTTAGATGCTAATTTTGACTTAAATACATTGTATCAAGATTGGGGAAAATTGATTGCCACAATATCAAATGATGCTGTCACAGAATTTGGTGGTATAGTAAAAGCTACTGGAGATATTATAAAAAAGGAAAATTCTATTGTATCATTATCTCAAAATTTCAATGTAGATTCTTGCTATGTCCAAGGCATTTTTGGCCTAGATCAAAAACCTTATGAATTACGTTTAAATGAAGTAAAACAAAATTTAAAATTTGAATTGGATCTACTCAAAAAATCGTTGACAGATCATTTTTCCTTTCATATGGATTGCCCATATAACGGGAAAAATCTTTCTTTAATTGACATGGAATTGGATGCTCAAGTATCTGATATTTTGCAAAATATCACATTGGATCATTGGAAAGATAAATTAGAAATCAATCTAGAGAACATTGCATTATTTATACGAGATTTCATACCCTCAGACGTGAAAGTAAAAGGGAAAATTGCAAATTCCAATACCATTACAAACAAAGATGCCAAATCTATGGATATAAAAGGGAAAACTGATATTGTAGCGTCCCTTGCTTCCAATAAAATTAAAAATCTGCCTGAATTAAAAATCAATGGAAATCGTCACGTTATTCTGAATGGTAGCTTCATGGATGGTTTTCAATCTGTGGATGTGAAAAAAATGTCTTTTACCTCTACACCTAAGAATTTATTCAACGTACAGACTCGTGGCAATCTCCATATGAATTTACAAAACAAGCAAAAAATGGAAACAAGAGTCAGGATGGATCTTTCTAAACTTACTCCTTATATTGCTGTATTTTTACCAAATGCAAGACTAAAAGGCATATTTAATCAACGTCTCATCGCAGAAAGTAAGTCAGAAAAAATTAATGTAAGATCAGATGGAAGTTTAAAATCATTCCAAGTTTACTTACCTTTAGAAGATAGCAAAATTACATGCAAATTGCAAAATACCTCTTGGAGACAAAATTTTGCCTGTGTTGTAAAAGATAACCAACAAGTCATAGAAGTGACACAATGTAGCATCAAGAATCCTTCCATTTCCTTGAATTCTTCTGGAAAATTGCAATATGCACAGGATTTTACAAAAACAAAAATAGACTATAAAATGGAATTCCCTTTAATTGATGTTCCTGCTTTATTAAATTGTGTAAAAATCGAAAGTAAAAAATTGTCTTCCACAACACAATCAGAAGAAGAACAACAAGAAACTACGATAGAAGCATCTGTTCAAGACGTTTCTGATGAATTATCTTATTTAGCACAAGATACAATACAAACTCTTCAAAAATTTGGCATTGATTTTCAATGTATATTCAAAAAAATCATCCTTGATTCTCAAAATAAGATTGAAAATTTAAACATCACTTCTACATTAAATCATAATAATGTAGACAATAAATTATTGACTGATATCAAAGGCAACATTAATTCTGGTACATTATTTTTTCAAGTAGAAGCAGATCTTAGCAAACCACATCCAGATTGCCACATTGATTATGATGTCAATAAAATTCCCTATATTCTTTCTGTTGCATTGCCCATGGCAAACAGTTTCCCTTTATTAGATAAAATCTCTTTTGAAAATGAAGGCAACGTGGACATCAATGCAAAAGGCAACATTTATTTTTCTGGTATAGATCCTCGTGGTATTAAAAAATCACTTCGTACTACAGGCGATAATTACTTTTCTCTACCAGCTGGAAGACTCGATGTCGGCTTTGATCCTACAGAATTCTTAGATGCAACTGATGTAACTAAAAAAATTGATGCAGTACAAGAAAAAACAAAACAAGAAATTGAACAACTCCTAGCCTCTAAAGAAAAAATGGAACAAGGCATCAAAACACTAGAAACTTCTGTTCTTGGTGTGTCCAATAGCATATCTAATATGCAATCACAATATAATACAGCGAAAGCTACTTTACAAAAATTGCAAGGTGCAGGAAGTTTTATTCCTGGAATCAAAAAACAAGTGGAACAAGCAGAAAAACAAGTACAAAACCTAGAAAATCAAATGAAAACATTACAAGATAAAAAGACACAACTAGAAAAGCCATGGAATGAAGAAAAAGCAAAACTCGAAGCTTTAGAAAAAGAAATTGCAGAAAAACAAGCAACTCTTACTTCAACAGTGCAAAGTGCATTGCCAAAGGATCTATTAGATTGTTCCTTTGATCGAATGACTGTATCTTATCTCATGGAAAATGCAAATCCTTGGACTGATGGAAAATCACTCACACCTTATAATTTTACAAAAATTATGTACAAAGATTTAACATTTGAACCAAAAGGCAGAAAATTTCCAAAAATTTCTGGTTGGTATTGTTTTGACGGCACATATGAAATAGGAATATTTCCAACAGATATAGAAGCAATGAACGCATTACCAGAAGTAATGGCTCAAAAAATCAAAAATCAAGGCGTTTTTATGACAAAAGATGGCATTTCTTTAGGAAAATAATAAAAAATTGTGGAAATAGTTAAAAAAATTGCTATAATTTTTTTAACTATTTCCTATGTTTACTTTATATAGAATAGATAATTTGTATTATTTGTTCGTTATTTTTTATACTTACTTTATATAAAATAGATAAAAAATTGGTATTATTATATCAATTAGATAACTGAATATTATTTATAGAATAGATAATTTGTATTATTTTTTTTCGCTATTTCCTATATTTACTTTATATAGGAATGCAGCCTCCAAAAAGTATAAATATCAAACAATATTTATACTCTTATTATAATAATAGTAATTGTAGTAACTGGTCAAGACGGCTTACCATTATATGTGAAGGCTAAATATGGGACTTTCTGTAGAACTTTTAAAATCTTGTTGTGCTTCGATTGCAAAAATGCTCACTTTTTCATCAATAGATCCATTGCTTGGTACTCCAACAGGGAAACCAATGGAATTTTTAATGCAACATAATTTTTCTGTAGAAGAATTTCGTCAACACTATAGAGATGCGTTGCAAAAAGGTTCATATATGCTTGAAATGGCATTGCAAGAATCTGAACGGATGGAAGAAAACATTCTTATTCCCTTTTTAGAAGAGTATAAGGACGATAAACAGAGGATTTGTGAGCGAATTATTTCTATATGTCAAAAATTACGAACAGAAGAAGTCCTCGAACATATATTAAATGGATTAAACTCTTCTAAAATTTCTCAAGTTGTCCAAGATATGGGGAAATCTTCTAAACTATATCCATTACCTGTTGAATTTTTAGAATATCTCTGCAAAATTACAAAATATCCAAAAACAGACCTTGCCTTTCAATTCCTCATTGGAAAAGCTTATCTGTTTCAAGCCATTGATCATCAGTTGCGTTCTTCAATCTGTAGTGATAGTCGTTTAAAAAAGATGGTATGCATATCTAATTCTACAAAAATGAAATTGCGAACGCAACTTGTTGCAAAACAAATTGAAGATTTAAATAAGAAAAAATCCACTCTTAAAGATGCTAAAGAAATTTCAAAAATTAATTCGCAATTGGCATTGAGTCAACGAGCATGGACGCTTATGGGACAATACCTAGACAACCAAAAACCTGTTCTAGATATGTTAAATAATGCACTCTCTAAATTAGAACAGTCAATTGGACATGAAGTATTGGACAAAACAAAATCATTGTCATTATTGCAAACAGGTGCATTAAAAGAAACTTCAGAATTAAGTGGTTCTGTGGATGTGATAGAAGAAATGGAACGACTCATCCAAAAATCCATAGAAATTTTAGGTCAAGATAGAATCGTTTTTTCTCACACTTTGTTGGGAATTTCATTAGAAAATCAAAAAGCAAAAATTGAAAAAGCAAAAAATATTTTTGAAAAAATTCCCAATAGTCATCCACAAAAAGCAATTTTTGCTAACCATCTTGGTGTGATTAGCAATGCTATGGGTATGCCAGATAAAGCAGCAGAATATTTTCGCCGTGCTTTAGTACTCATGCCAATTTCTAATAAACAAGAACGCACTCCCATTGAAAGCAATCTATTTTTTGCACTTTTAAATCGTGGAAGTTTTGATGCTGCATTAAAATATATGTTAGAATCTTTAGCAGCTGGTAGCGAAGAATGCAATTTTTTTGATGTGAATCGATACGTTCCTAAAAAAATCTTAGGTGTAGGTGGTGTGGGAGTTACTTTTTTATGCGAAGATGTTTGTGAAGAGCGAATGGCAGTAGTTAAAACATTGTGGCAATCTAGTCAAGGTGCTTTAAAAGATCTCTTTGCAGAAGCGTATCAAGTACAAGCCATTGATGATGACAAAATTGTTAAAATTTATGAAATTGGTCGCCATCGAGTACGTCATTCTTTTATGGTTTTGGAATATTATAAAGGAATAGATTTAGAAAAATATATTTTAACACACCGTCAAGGAAAAGTTTTAAATATTTCCGAAGCAGTGGCTATTATACGTCAAGTTGCACAAGGTCTTCAAGTTGCCCATAGCCAAAATCCACCTATTCTTCATCGATACATTAAGCCTAGTAATATTTTATTAAATGAAGAGACAGGAAATATAAAAATCATAGACATTGGTATTGCTAATTTAATGCCAGAACCAAAAGATGTGAGCCATTCTATTCTTAGTCCTACAGAAAGTGCTATTACAAAAAATATTGCCAATACATGGTATTACCTGTCTCCAGAACAACAACAAGGAAGCAATCAAATTACAGAAAAAGTAGACATATTTAGTTTAGGAAAAATATTTTTATTCCTTTTAACTGGTCAAATACAAGCAACAAACGCAACGCCATTCCCAAATTCAAAGCAGGCACAAATTCTTGTACAAAAATTTATGCAAAAAGCCGTACATGCTGATGCTGAATCTCGATATACATTACATGAATTTCTTGAAAATCTTGAAAAATTACAACAAGATATAGAATCATTGCCACCAGAAATACCAACAACAACAAATATAGAAAAACCATCCGCTAAAATTGCTTCCACTATTGGTGAAGACGAATTCTTTAGTATTGAAAAAGACAATTTAAAAAACTTAGAGGAAGAATCTATGAAAAACAACAATATGTGGAGTCAAATACCAGTGGATGAAAATTCCATAAGTCCTGAACCATTATTTGATTCAGCATCTTGGGATGTAGATGATCTTAATATGGAACAAAATGAAAATGCCATCAATACTAAGGAGCACTTAGATTATTCTTCTGGCATTGATTTATCCATTAATAAAAATAACATGAGTACACCTATTCCTAGTTCTGGTGCTACGATTTCCCAAAATAACGTATATAGTCCTTCCCATGGCATAAATATCAGCCAAGGAACAAATCTATCCTTTAACCAAGGTACAGATTTATCTCAAGGTTATCATCAAAACTATGACCAAGGCTATGATTCCAGCTACAACCAAGCCTATGATTCCAGCTACAACCAAGCTGCCTATGACTCCAGCATAAACTTGTCGCAAGGTTATGACCAAAATTATAACCAAGGTACAGACTTATCGCAAGGCTATGACCAAAATTATAACCAAGGTACAGACTTATCGCAAGGCTATGACCAAAATTATAACCAAGGTACAGATTTATCTCAAGGTTATGACCAAAATTATAACCAAGGCTACGATTCAAGCTATGATCAAGGCTACGATTCAAGCTATGATCAAGGCTACGATTCAAGCTATAACCAAGGTGCTGAATTAACAGCTGGTTCAGAAGATGTAGTTAATGGTGGGGCTGAATTCATTTCAGAGCCTGGGTTTGATGAATTTTCAACAGCTACCAATGCAGAATCTTCAGGCATACATGTAGCATATGGATTAGATGATCTAAATGATTTTACAAATCCTTTAGATGGACAAATCAAAACTGGCTCCACAAAAGAAAGCCTCATGCCAACAAGTCCTCTTACTATCATAACATTGCCTAGTGGTTTTTCTAAAGACAATCACACAATTTTCTGTGATAAAGACGGTGCGACTATGGTATATGTACCTGCTGGTGCATTTCATATGGGATATGAGGGCGAAGGATATGAAGATTTTGAAACACCCATCCATGAAGTGACATTAGATGGATATTTAATTGACCAATATCCTGTTACTTGGTATCAATATGAAATTTTTTGCAAAGAAACAGGTCGCAAACTTCCTACATACCCTTGTTGGGAAAAAGACGATTCTCAACCTGTTGTAAATGTAAGCTGGGACGATGCTATGGCATATGCTTATTGGGCTGGCAAAACACTTCCTTCCGAAGCACAATGGGAAAAAGCTGCAAAAGGCGGATTTTCTTTTGATGGTGATGCATTGCGTGAACAACTCAATAGTGCACCTGATAGAAAATTTCCATGGGGAAACCAATATCCCAATCAAAGCCAAAGCGATGAATGGCTAGCAAACTGTGCTGGTGAACCTATGTATGGTGAACGAAGTCCTTCTCCTGTAGGAACTTTTAAAGAAGGAGTTTCCCCATATGGCTGTATGGATATGGCTGGTAATGTTTGGGAATGGTGTCTAGACTGGTTTAGCGAAGTGTACTACAAAACATCACCACCAGCCAATCCAAAAGGTGCAAAGTCAGGACCTGGTCGTGTTTTACGAGGAGGTGCTTGGAATATTGAAATGGAAAAACTTCGAGTTTCGTATCGAACATGGATGGAACCTAGCTCTGCGTGGAATGTGATTGGATTTCGTACTGTAAAACAACTTATGATTTAAGCACACATTCGTATCCCTAAAATAAAGGCATAGTTTTTAACTATGCCTTTATTTTAACATCCTTATTTTATTTCTTTTTTATACAATATAACTAGGTATAACTTTTCCTTGTTATTTTTTATGTCTTTTTTCTATGAAATAAAATATGAAATATGAATTTAAACTACTTACCTCTGTTATTGTTTTATAAATTTTTTGTTTTTTTATGTCTTTTTTCTATGAAATAAAATATGAAATATGAATTTAAACTACTTACCTCTGTTATTCTACTAATCATTTTCCCTTGTTTTTCTTTAGTGGGTTTTGCATTGCAATCACTAGGCGATCAAAAACTCATCATTGAAAAAAAAATCGAAGAAAGTTACACTGCTCTCGTTTCTACGGCACGAAAACAAATTTTAGACAAAATTATTAGTAAAGTAAAAAAAATTGAAGAAACATTACAGAATGAAGAAAATATATCTACTTCAAAATTTCTCGAACCATTGTCAGACTCATTGTTTGAAAAAGTATATGTAGTAGATAAAAATTACAACATCATATATCCACAAGAACGTCCCATAGACGTTCACATTGAAAATGTATATATGCTCATGGAAGACCATCATATCTTTGAAAATGCTTATTTCCAAGAATTCCAAATAAAAAACTACGAAACTGCTATCATTGAATATAAAAATATCATTGCTAATATCCAAGATAAAAAAATTGATACCATGGGGCAAGCATTAGCTTCTATTGCTCGTTGTCAGTTATATTTACAACAAGAAGACAAAGCTTTAGAAACATACCAATCTATAGTAAATCTATATAGAGATAGCACTTCTGCTAGAGAACTAAGATTTTTATTAGAAATCAAACTTCAAATTCTAGAAATTTACAAAAAAAACAAAAAATGGAACTTATACTATCGAAACATATTAGACATTTTAAAATACATACTATTCAATGAATTTCGTTTCAAAAAAGTACAATATTATTACTACATTGAAAAAATACAAAAAGAACTTCAAAAACTAGAACATGAAGAAAATTTATCTCTCATAGAAAAAGAAAATTTTTTAAAATACAAAGAATCCATTTTAGAAGAACATTCTAAAATAGAACAACAAGAAAAAGAAATACAAGAAATTCAAAAATACGTTTTGCCAACATTACAACGAGAAAAGGAAAATTCTGGATACATTCCTTATGAAATTCGGAATATTCAATACTTGATCTACTATTGTAAAACACCTATAGGATACGTATTATATAACATAGACCTAGACTACTGTTTAAAAGACATTATTGCCCCTACCGTTCATGAACAAGATATGGGACCTGATATCCGTTTAAGCCTTTTGAGCAACAATGGCATTTCTCTTCTTATCAAACCTGATGCAAGATTTTACTCTGTTGTTTCCCAACCATTGCAACCTATCTTCCCTTTTTGGCATATGGTACTATACTTAAAAAACATCCGTTCTCTAGAAGATTTATCTCGCTATCGTTCTGAATTATACTTAACAGGTCTTATAGTTCTTATTAGCTTTCTACTTCTAGGAGTCTACATCATCATCTATACATACGTACGGGAAATGAAAAATGTACGATTCAAATCTACCTTTGTGGGAAACATCACCCACGAACTCAAAACACCTCTAACTGCTATCAAAATATTTGTAGAAACCCTCCAAATGGAACGCACACAAAGTCGCTCAGAACAAAGAGAATGCTTACAAATCATTGCAGCAGAAAGTGAACGACTGAGCCGTTTAATAGACCAAATTCTTAGCTTTGCAAAAATGGAACAAAAAAAGCGAACATTCCACTTTCATCCTTGCAAAATCGAAGAATGGATTGAAGAAATTATCCAAGATTTTCAAAATCAAATCCCTGCCAAAGCAAATTGTAAAATCACATTTCAAAAACAAGACAACTTACCAGAAATATACATTGACCAAGAAAGCATTCGAGAAGCTTGGATGAACCTACTCTCCAATGCCTACAAATACAATGACAAACAAGAAAAACACATTGACATTCAAATCTATTGCCATAAAGAAGATGAAATTGCCCTTTCCATCAAAGACAACGGAATTGGCATCCCTAGAAACGAACTCCATCGCATATTTAAAAAATTCTATCGAGTAGAAAACAGAGACACACTGCGAATTGAAGGTACAGGGCTTGGCCTTTTCTTAGTAGAATCTATTGTCAAAGCCCATAAAGGCAATATCAAAGTACAAAGCAAATTTCAACAAGGAAGCGAATTTACTCTCTATTTACCAATACAACAGAAAATATAACTCCCACTTGGCTATATTTTTAGGATATTTTGTATGAATTCTAACATTCGATCCAATCAATATGCATGTTGTGCTAATCCTGATACACTTTGTAAAGAAGAATTTAATTTTTGCAAAAAAGTAATACAACAACTAGGAATCAACATGAGATTAATTCAAAGCAATTTCATTAAAGAAGAAAGTAAATTAATATTCTTTTTCACAGCACCAGAACGAGTAGATTTTCGAGAATTATTAAAAATCTTACGCCGTCAATACTATGGAACTCGAATTGAATTAAGACAAATTGGACAACGTGATGCAGCTAGCCTACTAGGCGGTGCAGGAATATGTGGTCTAGAACTTTGCTGTTGCTCCTTTTTAAAAAATTTTTCACCTATCACAGCAAAAATTGCAAAAAAAGTAGGTCCTACTCCTAATCCTGCTATGTATTGTGGACTTTGTGGACGACTAAGATGTTGTTTACGATATGAAGTAGAAGGACTAGAAGATGACGATGATGACTTTATGTTCATGCATGAAGATACATTAGAACAAGAATTCATGTTAGATGCTTTTAAAACAAAAGAATAATTCATTACAAGAATCAAGAATAATTCATTACAAAAATAATGAATTATAAAAAGCATAAGTGTAATAAGTTAAATTATAAATATAAAAATAATTACGTATAACAGATATAAAAATAATGAATTATAAAAAGAGAAAAAAATGATAGAAAAACTATTTACTTTAGCACGACGTTTACGCGATCCAAAAAATGGTTGTCCTTGGGACTTAAAACAAGATTTTGAATCCTTTAAAATGTGCTTAGTTAACGAAGCACATGAAGTGGTAGAAGCCATTGATAACAAAAACATTGCCAACTTACAAGAAGAACTAGGTGACACATTATTTAACGTAATATTTTTAATCAACTTAGCAGAAGAAAAAAAAATGTTTACCTTAAACGATGTGGTAGATGGTATTTACAATAAAATGGTTCATCGACATCCACATGTTTTTGGCGATAAACATGCAAAAACTGCTGAAGAAGCATACGAAATTTTTCTGCAACAAAAAAAACAAACCAAAGAGCAATCTACCTCAGAGTAGTCATTGCTCCTGCTCCAGAGCAGCCTCCATATACAAATCTCCTCAGAGCAAAATTGCCTCCCCAGAGCAAAATTACCTCCCTAGAGCAAATTCCCTCCCCAGAGCAAAATTGCCTCCCCAGAGCAAAATTGCCTCCCCAGAGCAAAATTATTCTCCCCAGAGCAAAATTGCCTCCCCAGAGCAAAATTGCCTCCCCAGAGCAAATTTTCCCTCCCCAGAGCAAATTTCCCTCCCCAGAGCAAAATTACCTCCCCAGAGCAAATTTCCCTCCCCAGAGCAAAATTACCTCCCCAGAGCAAATTTCCCTCCCCAGAGCAAATTTCCCTCCCCAGAGCAAATTTTCCCTCCCCAGAGCAAATTTCCCTCCCCAGAGCAAATTTCCCTCCCCAGAGCAAATTATTCTCCTCAGAGCAAAATTGCCTCCCCAGAGCAAATTTCCCTCCCCAGAGCAAATTACCTCCCCAGAGCAAATTACCTCCCCAGAGCAAATTACCTCCTCAGAGCAAAATTGCCTCCCCAGAGCAAATTATTCTCCTCAGAGCAAAATTGCCTCCCCAGAGCAAATTACCTCCCCAGAGCAAAATTACCTCCCCAGAGCAAATTATAATTACTTAAATAATATAAAAAAATATATTTATTTTTTATATTATTTTTTTCTTTTCTTTTATATTATATTTGATATAATCATTCCCATTTATTATTTTGTACTATTTTTACTTTGGAGAAAATTCTATTCTATGTATAAAGAAAAAAAGTAAAATCACGAAACAGATAAGAAGAAACAGAAACATAATCTACGCTTTCATTCCCATTCAATCAAAATGCACCATAAAAAAAGTAACAACCTCCAAAGCAAGTATCAAATCAAATATTTTCCAAAAAGTAGTAAAACAATTAGGTAGCTACCTAATTGTTCAAAAATAGCTACCTAATTGTTCATTATGAAAAGTTTCCCCTAGAAAGGAGAATGACAGACATGAAAAACATGACAACACTTTTTGTAATTTTTCTATATTTTTTATGTCCCATTTTATGTGTAGCTGATACATGGGAAGATATCTATGGACAAGATACAGCAACAGATAAATGGGATACAATTGAAATAGACGCAAGTTCAGACTTACCTGATGCACGATATGGTCACTCCATGGTTACATGCAACAATAAAATTTACATTGCATGTGGTATTAATTATGATCGTCTTTTTTCTGACATTGGGCGTGAAAATCGTCTTCTTTCTGACATTGGGCGTGACAATTATCTTCTTTCTGACATTTGGCGTATAGATGTCAAAGATTCTACTGCAACGTTCACACAAATATATAAGCTAGGTGAAAATGATGAATTTCTAGGTACAGCTGAACATAGTACTTTTGTATTAAATAACAAATTGTATGTACTTTATGGTCTTATGTTTAAAAAAGATGAACCTATTCATGCTAATGCTATCCCTATTGATGCTATATATAGCTATGATTTGACATCAGATCGCCAAGGATGGATCCAAGAATATGTATATGATGAAAATGATCCTGAAGGATGTATACCACGATATAAATTTGCAACTGCTGCTATTTCAGATAAAATTTATGTATTTGGTGGGTACGAATTTGATGAAGGCAAAATAATTGATGGGGATCAAAGATTTGGCTATTTTTCCTACACAGGTGGTGAGTGGAGCTTCCATAAACTACCATATACAGATGGTCCTTCAAAACGTGTTGGTCATACTATGGTTTCTGTAGGCAATACATTATATCTATTTGGTGGACTAACTCATACTGATGGATTAGAAGACTACGAAGACTACAATGACCTTTGGAAATATGATGAGAGCAAAAATGCTTGGGAAAAAATAGAGACTGAAGAAGGACCTTCAGCACGTTGCTTTCACAATATGATAGCTATAGATAACATGATTTATGTTTTAGGTGGTGTGAATAAGACCCCCCAACGTATTCGGGACAGCGACGTATTTGAAATGTGGGGGTATGATGCTATAAAAAGTCGTTGGGTAAGACTATTAAATCACCCAGCAGCTTTTGCCTATGGTGGGACTGCATGGAGTTATACTTATGAGACTCAAGAAAAACATATATATCAATGGGGTGGCTATTCTAGTAAAGGTCTAAATTCAAATAGAAATCTTACTCGATATACAATTAAAGCCTATACAGCCCCCACAGATGAGGAAACAGGTAAGAGCGGTTGTGGTTGTCTAGGAATTGAATTTGTAATCATGGCTCTACTCAGTTCCATAATTTTGAAGAAAAGAAATAAATAATTAAATATAAAATAAAACCATTTACTAAAATAAATAATAATTAAATATAAAATAAAAATTTTCTAAAATAACTATAAATTATCTCTTAAAATAAAACTATTTACTAAAAAAGATATATCTTTGTTTATACAAGATATATCTTTTTTATTTTTAGTCTTTTACGCGTTTCTCCCCAGAGCAAAATTACCTCCTCGGAGCAAATTACCTCTCCAGAGTAAATTACCTCCCTAGAGCAAATTACCTCCCCAGAGCAAATTACCTCCCCAGGCATTTTCCCCGAGCAACATTTGCCTCCCCAGAGTAACTTTTTTTCCCCAGAGCAACTTTGCGTTTTTTTCTTGTTTTTCCATTAGAAATTGCTAAAATTCAGAATGATTGGCTAATTCTTAGATGGTGTAATTTAAAATTATTCTTTTAAAAAAAATTATTAGTAAAGTAAAAAAAAATAGAAGAAATATTATAGAATGAAGAAAATATATTCATTTCAAAATTTATAGAATTATTGTGTAATTTATTGTTTGTAAAAGTATATGTGATATACAAAAATTATAATATTAAAAAATAGAAAAAAATGGATTTATTTTAGTATTTTAGGAAATGAAAATGAAGGTAAAGTTATTAATAATTTTGTTCTTAATTAGTTGCTATTTTAGTATTATGGGATGTTCTGCAACAGGAATGTTTAATTCTTATCTTGTTTCTTCTTTGGAAGGGTCAAATTCTACGTTGTTTGAATCTGAAAATTATCAACTTTTAGAAGAAGCATTGCCATCTTTTATTATATTGCTGGAAAATGCAGTTGCCAATGATCCTTCAGATGATGTTTTATTGGCCAAGGCAGCAGAAATAAATACGTTTTATGCATTGACTTTTTTAGAAGAAAAAGATGCTCGTTGGGCGTCGTTGCATTATAAACAAGCTAAAAAATATGCATGGGAAGTAATGAAATTACGATATGATCTTCAAGAATCAGATATTGTAGGTCAAAAAGATGATAAGATTCAAAAAATTTTAAAAAAATTTAAGAAAAAATCTGTGCCTGATTTATTTTGGTTAGGAATGAGTTGGGGTCTTTTGATTAATTTAAATAAAGATGATGTGACGCATGTTGCTGAATTTCCTTATGTTCGAATGATTATGGAACGTGTGTTAGATTTGAAACCAGATTATCAAAATGGATTACCATATTTGTTTTTTGGTGCTTATTATGGTGGTAGTAGTCCAGCTTTGGGTGGCAATCCAGAGAAAGGAAAGGAATATTTTGAAAAAGTTATTGCTTTGACAAAAGGTGAATTTTTAACTGCTAAGGTGATGTATGCTACAACGTATGCACGTGCTATTCAAGATAGAAAATTATATCAACAATTATTAAACGATGTTATAGATGCACCAGAACCTACTCAAAAAAATTTTCGTATGGGAAATGCTTTAGCAAAAAAACAAGCACAAGATGCATTGTTAAAAATGGATGAGTATTTTGTACCAGAATCATCAGAATCTAAAGAAGAAAGTTTTTTAGATTATTATGACGAGGAGATTTTTGAATGAAATGGTTAAAACGTAGTATCCATTCTTTACAGTTTTTTGATAAATCTATTGCTTCCATTGAAGTTTTTGGAATTACTATTTTATTGGCAAGTTTAATTTTTGGTGAAATACTCGCTGCATTATTGCGAGAATGTTTTCGTTATAATATGTCTTGGTTAGAACAATGTTTGCAGTATGTTGTATTGTGGATTGGACTTTTAGGAGCGAGTTTAGCTACAAAATATAAAAGCCATATTACCATTGAAATTATTTCACGGTTTGCTACAAAAAAATTACAACGTTTTATTAATATTTTTTTAAACCTTTTTACAGGATTTGTTGTGTTCCTTTTAACATTGGGTGCTTTTGATTATTTAGAAGATGTTCGATGTAGTTATTTGCAAAGCCAAGGCAAGAAAAATTATATTGCATTAGAGAATATTTTTGTATATTTTTGTCCAAATGCTGCAAATGTAATGCAATTGAATCAAATTCAACAAAAAGAAAAATCACTAGGATATGTTATAGAATTACAAAACATATTGCAAAAAAAGGAAATAAGTAGTGATAGAATAAAGTATACAGCCCGCCAAGTGAAAGACATTATTGATACAACAAATACTATGGAAGATTGTCAAAAGACTTGGATTGTAGAACAATGGAATTTGCATTGGAAAGCACAATGGAAAGAGTATTGGAATGATCTTCTAAAAACAACAACTCCAGAACAAAGGCAACAACAAGCAAATGTATATCGCCCTCAATGGCAAACAAATTGGTTGCAAAATTTTTGGTTTCAAAAAGGAAAAGAACAAGTAGAAAAAGCTTGGGAAACAGAAGGACAAGTAGCCTGGGAAGAAGAAAAAGAAGATAGTGATTTTGACGAAATAGAGTTTGAAGAAGATTGGAAGTTTACTTTTACTTCTAATCAGTGGGAAGAAGAATGGAAATCGCTTTGTGAAGAAGATTGGGAACAATTTGGTATGCAGGAATGTTTTGAAAATATTTCTCAAGAACAATGGTTAGAAACACAGTGGAATACCGAATGGAAAAATCAATGGAATATAACACAAAAAGTGCATGGGAAAAAATATTTTTTCAAAAAAACATGTCCTATTTGTAACACTCCTATGAAGAAAGAACCTTTTCAATTTCCTCGTTGGTATTTACTGATTGTTGTTCCCATTACATTTGCGATTATGACTTTTCGATTCTTTTTTCATGCTATTATCTATATTATTGGGTCGGAAGGAGATGCACAACAAGAAAAGGAGAGCGACCATGAATAAATCTTATATACACTGGGGCAATTTTTTTGTTATTTTGCTTTGGATTTGTGTATTTCTTTGTGCATTAGACATATTTTTTTTGCGTCCTGCAGTGGTGCAAAAAGAGCAACAAAATATGGGAAAACAAATCACAACATGGATTCAACGTCGTCCTCATAGCGAATATGAACTTCCAAGTGCATTGGCTTTGACTATCCCACAAAGCAATATGGAAACAATAAGCAATGAAAATGAAGAAGAAAGTGAATTACCAGAGCCTTTACCTAGCAATCCTAATGAAAATAAGTTTCGTTTTCTTTCTTTACTTTTAGCACTTTTAGGTGCACCTTTATTTAGCATTATTGGCACAATGTCTATTTTTTTAAGTCCAAGTACAACGAGTATTTTTGTAGATGTAGTAGATAAATTGACTTCTCATTCTCTGTTTATTCCTTTGCCATTATTTACATTTGCAGGTTATGTATTGTCTGAAAGTAAAGCCCCTACACGGATTGTTCGGTTTTCAAAAGCATTATTAGGATGGATGCCAGGCGGAACTGTTTTTATTGCAGTTTTGAGTTGTGCTTTTTTTACAGCATTTACAGGTGCTTCTGGCGTTACCATCGTGGCATTGGGTGGTCTTCTTTATCCTATGTTAAAATAAGAAAATTATAGCGATACGTTTACACTAGGGATGATCACTATAGGTGGAAGTTTAGGCATGTTATTTCCACCAAGTTTGCCTATGATTCTTTATGGAGTCATTGCAAGTAACAGCATGCAAGGAATGACAAATGCAACGTTGCAAATTAAAGATTTATTTTTAGCAGGTCTGATTCCAGGTACGCTCACACTTTTAGTAGTAGGGTTATATGGGGCGTTTCAAAATTTAA
>Ga0116147_1001366_pt1 | contig 26975 bp, 21 predicted proteins | sample AD_JPNHG3_MetaG_FD_89749 | JGI IMG/M metagenome (GOLD analysis project Ga0116147, IMG submission 89749) | Active sludge microbial communities of municipal wastewater-treating anaerobic digesters from Japan - AD_JPNHG3_MetaG | ecosystem: Engineered > Bioreactor > Anaerobic > Digestate | place...
CGGCGCCCAAACGGCCCTTCTCGCGCAACCGCTTTCACTACAATTGGCACTGGCATTGGGACTACGGCAACGGCGACATCGGCAATCAGGGCGTCCACGAGATGGACATCGTGCGCTGGGGGCTCGGCGTGACGCTGCCCACGCGCGTTTGCGCCATGGGCGGCCACGTCATGTTCCAGGACGATCAGCAGACCCCCAACGTGCTGCTCGCCGTGTTCGAGTTCCCCAACCCCGCCGGCGGCGGCGACAAAAAGAAGCTCCTCCAGTTCGAGGTCCGCCACTGGTATGTCAATCGCGAACTCGATCTGGCGCCGGAAAAAGCGGCCCATTCCTACATGACCAGCGCCGCCAACGTGGTCGGCAACCTGTTCTTCGGCGCCAAAGGATACCTGGCGAAAAACGTAAACGAATGGCGCGCCTTCATGGGCCCCCAGCTCGAGCCCGGCCCAACCGGCCAGGGCGAAGCGAACCATTATCGCCATTTCATCGAAGCCATCCGCGCCGGCGACCCCGCTTGCGCCAACGGTGACATTCGCGAAGGCTTTTACACTTGCGCCCTGGTGCACCTGGCCAACATCTCGTATCGCCTGGGCCGCTCGCTCGAATTCGATCCCGGGAAGATGGAGTTCAGGAATGACCCGGCCGCCAACGCCATGCTCACCCGCGAATACCGGCCGCCGTTTGTCGTGCCGGACAAGGTTTAGCCCGGTTCCGGCCTTTTGGCGCCCGACTGAAGCTGGGCCGCCGCGTCTCCGGGCGAGGCTTTGTCCCCGGGCCCGCTGCAACGGTGCGCAAGCCCCGGTTTTGCATCCGCACCGGCGAAACGTTATCCTCAGCCCATGTTCAGCACATATCCACACGACCCGCCGCCACCGCAACATCGCCTCCGTCGCGGTGCAGGGTTGATTCTCATCTGTTTCAGCGCCGCCCTTGCTTGCGGACAGAACCTTTCCGACCGTTTTCAGACTTATCCGCACGGCAGCGACGCGGGCCCGGCTTGGGAGCCGCAGTCGGCCTCCTGGTCAGTGGTCGAGAATGCATACGAGGGGGAGGAGGGCAGCAGCGTTTGGCGGGCGGTGCCCTGGGCGAGTTCGATTCGCTACACTTGCGAGGTGACGGTCCTCGAGGAGCTTGGCGGGGATTGGCTCACCGCGGGAATCGGGCTGCAGACCGACGAGCGCAATTTTTGGGCCCTGAACCTGGTGGCCGCGCCTGAAAGCCGGCAGCGAAGGCATTTTACTGAATTGCACGAGATGCTCGATGGGGTGTGGCAGGCTCAGGGGCAGGCCGCCACGCGCCTCGAACCGCTTCCCAGTCAGGGCGGAGACTTCGACTGGCGGCGCGGGGAAGTTTACCGCCTTGAACTTGACTTGTCGGCTTCCAATATCGTCGGCCGCGTATGGCGCGGCACGGAAGAGGTCTCGCGCTTCGGCTACCGGCTGGATCAGCCCGGCCCGGCGGTCCGGGTGGTGACGCCCATGGTCCGCGTCAGTGGGCTGCGCGCTCGCTTTGACAACGCCACCGTGACAGTCAGGACACCGGCCCCTGAGCCGGTGGGGAAGAGGGACCCAATACCACCCTGGACATCGCGCCCGGGAGCACCCCTGGCCCGAGGCACCGGCTTTTTCCGCACCGTCGAGGCGGAGGGCCGCTGGTGGCTGGTGGACCCCGAAGGCAAGCCCTTCTTCGACATCGGCACCGACCACATCAACTATCGCGGCCATTGGTGCGAGGCGCTGGGCTATGCCCCCTACCACCGGAACGTCGCGGCGAAATACGGCAGCGAGGCGGCCTGGGCGGAAGCCACTCTCGAGCGTCTCAAGCGCTGGGGTTTCAACACGCTGCCGGCAGGCCACAGCAAATCCTTGCGGCATCGCGGGCTGGCGCACATCGAGTTCGCTTCCTTTGGCGCAAGTTTTGCCCGCCGCGAGTGGATTTGCCGGCCGGTCCATTGGACAGGGTTTCCGGATGTCTTCAGTCCCCGCTGGGAAAGTCACTGCCGCCTTGTGGCGCGGCGGATGGCGCGGGAGTCGAAGGGCGACCCGTGGTGCATCGGCACGTTCCTCGACAATGAGCTGGAGTGGTATGGAAAACGCGGGCATCTGGTGGACGAGGTCTTCCAACTTTCCGCCACGCGGCCGGCAAAGAAAGCTCTCCATGACTGGATGGTTGAGCACTATGGCAGTTTGGCGCAGGCGACGCGCCGCCTGGGGACGGCATGGTCCGACGAAGCGGCTTTCTTGAGCGACACCAACGTTCCCGCTGCCAGTCCCGCCCTCGAGGAGGTGCGCGAAGGCTTTTTGTCCGTGATTGCCGACCGGTATTTTGGCGTGGCATCCCGGGCCCTGCGGGAGGCGGACCCGGATCACCTGGTTTTGGGGTGCCGCTTCGCCGGGCAGGCTCCCAAACCGGTGCTGGCCGCGGCCGGACAATACAACGACGTGTTCACCATCAACAGTTACCCCCGCGTGGATTTCGAAAACGTCTGGCTCCCGGACGGGACCGGCGGGGTGGTCGAGCGAGTGCCGCGCCAGCTTGCCGAATACCATGCCGTGGTCCGCAAACCCATGATTTTGACCGAGTGGAGCTTCCCGGCGTTGGACAGCGGCTTGCCCTGCAAACACGGCGCCGGGATGCGCGTGGATACCCAGGAGCAAAAGGCGGCTTGCTACCGCATTTTTGCCAACGCCATGGCCGACCTGCCGTTCATGGTCGGTTACCACTATTTTATGTGGATGGATGAACCGGCGTTGGGAATCAGTTCGACCTTCCCGGAAGACAGCAATTACGGCCTGGTCAATGAACAGGATGAGCCTTACGACGTTTTCACCAAAGTCGTGACCGAGGTGAACCGGCAGGCCGCGGCCCGGCACGCGCGCAGCCGCATCTCCGCCGACCTGGGGCTGGTTGCCGGACCGGGCCGGGTCGAGGTGTTCAACACCAACGCCCTGCCCGCGCACGGCCATTTGCGGCTGGCCGTCGAGGGCCGCATCCAGGTGGAGACCTTGCGCCTCCAGCCGGGCGAGCGCCGGCCATTCGACCTGCCCGCCGGGCACCGCTGGTGCGCGGAGTTGCAGAACTGGGACGGCAGTAAACAGCGGGTTGTCGGAGGCCGGAGGCCGGGAGCCGGCATAACCCTGCTAAACGCCTCCGACCAGGTCCTCGAAAACCTGCCGGTCGTGGTCGAGGATGGCGGGGTGGCGGCTGCCTTGGTCCCGAAACTGGCGCCGGGGGAAAGCCTTGATTTGAAGGTGCCGCCATTGGAGCTCGAAACGCGGCAGTCGGCACGCTTCCAGGGGGCGGGTACGACCTGGGTGTGCTCTGGCAAGAGCGGGGCGCTGTTTGACCGGATTGAATCGGACGGCTTGGTCCTGGGCCGCCTGGTGTTTGCGGTTCATCAGCGAGTCCAAGGGCGGGATCATTGGGTCGAAGCGAGCCAGTTGCTGGAACTGCGGGTCCAGGACCAACCGGACGCCTGGCTGGTGGAGGCAACGGTCGAGTATCCTCGCGGCACTGAGGGGCCGGCGGGCTACCGCGCCCGAGTGCGTGCCGCCGTGTTCAAGGGACTTGGACTCGCGCTGGTGCGTCCGGTCTGGGTGGAAAGTCTGGACGAACGTCCATGGGATTTGGTGGAAGCTTATTGGTTTTGCCGCCCGGCGATCGGCGGGTCGCTGGAGGAGGACGTTGTCGGTGGCCCGGGCGTGCCCCAGTATTATCGCCGTGCCCACTTTATCACCGACCGCAAACTGGGCGGGTGCTTCGGGTCGCTCCACCAGTCCGGAGGATGGGAAGTGACGTTCTGGACCAATCCACAAGGCGGGATTCATCCAGACAGCCGGCTGACCGTCAACGAGGCGATGAAGGAGGGGAGGCGCTGGGAGGGCGGACCGCTTCCTTACCTTTGGATTTTTGCGTCGAAGCGGGCTGATGCCTGGAAGCAATACTCCAAACTCAGCCAGCAAGCGCAGCATGCCCTGGTCCGGCCTTGACCTCCGGCTTTCGAACCGGGCAGTTTTTTTTCCTTGGCAACGCCGGCGCACGGCCCTAAAAAGGACTCGCTCTTTGAAAACCGGCGAACGATGTGTTCGCCCCGTAACACAGCCTGGCGTCTGGGAACCCCGTGAGATTCGGGGACGGTTGCGCCACTGTAACGGGCTACAAGTTCCCACGTTCGGGACCGGAGACAGCATTCCGGTGCCGGGCACAAGCCACTGGTCGCAGCGACCGGGAAGGCGGGAGCAAGGTTTCAAGCCCGAAGTCAGGATATCGGCCTGGTTGTGCTCGTCATGGCGGTCGGTTTGTTCTTCAAGACTGTCTCCCGCTGAACTGCGAAGGCGGGGGGGCGCCTGAAAACGGACCGGCCCCAACTTCTCCGGCAAAGAGAAGGATGAGGCCAGCCTGCCGCGCGGGCGCGTGGCAGGGTTCGTTGGATGCCTTCATTCTCCGATTTGCGGCGCGTGAAGGCATTTTTCGCTTTCCGGCCGTCGCACTGGTCTCTCAATCACAAACCCGCCGCGGGCAATGCGTCGCGGCTCAAATTGAAAGATCAGTTATGCAAATACGTTCGTTTGGAGGGCTGGCGCTGGCCGGCTTGTTTGGCAGTGTGGCGTTGGCGGCAACGGCCGCCGTTTTCCAGGAGAATTTTGCTTCAGACCCCGCCAGCCGCGGCTGGCGGGCCCTCGGTTACACCAATTTGTTCCAGTGGAACGCAGCCAATGGCAACCTGGAGGTCACTTGGGACTCCTCCCGCGCCAACAGTTACTTCTGCCTGCCGCTGCCCGATACCGTCACGGACGCCGACGATTTTGGGCTCTCCTTCGATTTACAGCTCAACGATTTCGCCGCTGGCATCAACCCCGCCAAGCCCAACCCGTTTCAGCTTGCCTTGGGCTTTTGCAATCTGACCCAGGCGACCGCGCCGGGCTTTGTTCGCGGCAGCGGGTTCCAATCCCCCAACCTGGTCGAGTTCAGCTTCTTCCCCGACCCGGGTCCGCCGTGGCTGTGGGGACCGTCCCTGACCGCCACCCTGATAGACTGGACCGCGACCAACTGGTCGTTCGGGGGCTTCGCTCCGGCCGGATTGAGCACCGACAGCGTCTATCGTGTCACCCTGAATTATTTCGCCAGCAACCGGGTTTTGCGCGCGACCATTTTGCGCGATGGACAGCCTTGGATGACAGTGGATGACGCCGTGGCGGGCGCGGGCTTTCTCGGGTTTGAGGTGGATCATGTTGGTGTAATGAGTTACAGCGACGACGGGCAGGACCCCTATTACTCGGGTTCGATCCTCGCTCATGGCACTTTGGATAATGTCGTGGTCACAGCCCCTGCTGCGGTGAGCCAATGCACCGGCGGCCTCGCCGGCGGGCAGTGGGAGATGACTTTCCAAAGCCGCCGCAACTGGCTGTATCAGCTCGAACGAACCGTGGATTTCCTATCCTGGAGCGCCACGGGCGGGCCCACCGCAGGGAATGGCGGGCCCCTCGTGTTACGGGACGCAAGTCCGCCGGCCGGCGCGGCCTTTTACCGGGTAAAGGCCTGGAGACCCTGAGGTCACCATGACGCGGAACAAACCATCGCCCGGCCCGAGGAAAGGCTTCACCCTCGTGGAGCTGCTGGTGGTCGTGGCGATCATCGCGATTCTTGCCGCCTTGCTGTTACCGGCGCTGGGCCGCAGCCGCGAGTCGGCCCGGCGCCTCAAGTGCGTGAGCAACCTGCACCAACTGGGCCTGGCCATTCAGATGTACTGGGACGACAACAATGGCGAGTGTTTCCGCTATGGGGGCGCCTACACCAATGGCGGACAGCTTTACTGGTTCGGCTGGATGGGACCGGGCCCCGAGGGCCAGCGGGTTTTTGATGCCTCTCAGGGCGTCCTGTTTTCTTACCTGCAGGGCAGGGGAGTCGAGCTTTGCCCCGCCTTTAACTACGGAGCGTCGCAAGTCAAACTCAAGGCTGCGGGCGGTTCCTACGGGTATGGATACAACCTGGCGCTGGCGGCCGCCCCGCTGTCGCCGCCAGTAAAAGCCAGCCGCTTGCCCGATCCCGCCGGGACCGCCCTGCTGGCGGATGCCGCTCAGGTGAACACCTGGCAGCCGCCCGCCTCGCGCAGCAACCCCCTCCTCGAGGAATGGTACTACATTGACAACAACACCAACCAGCCCAATACCCACTTCCGCCATGGCCAGCGCGCCAACGTCTTGTTTGCCGACGGCCACACCGCTCCCGAGAAGTTCGTCCCCGGTTCGATTGACCCCCGCCTCCCCGGCCAGTTTGTCGGCCGGCTGCGCCCGGAAATTCTGGACCTGGAGTAAGTCCGGCCGGCTTACAATTCCTTGAGCCGGATGTTGCGGAACTCGACTTTCATCTTCAGCCCCCCGTGAATCTGGAGGCCGATGGGCGCCGCTTCGGAAAACTTCGGGTCCGTATAGGTCGAAATCTTCTGGCCGTTGAGCCACACCGTGAAAGTGTTCCCCTTGGCCTCGAGCCGGAATCGGTTCCAGTCCCCGGGTTTGAAGGATTTTTCGAACTCTTTGGCCTGCCCGGCCTCCGGATAGCGCTCCTTGCCGCCGGTGTAAAAAGACCCCGTCAGGTCACGCTTCAGACTCCGCGACACGCCAAATTGCACCTGCAGCTCGGGTTTGCGGAACAGGTAGCCGCTGTCAATTTCCCCGGACCATCGCACCTCGCTCTCGAGGATGAAGTCCTGATAGGACTTGACCGTCTTGAGCACATGGCCGGTGAGTTTCTCGTCGTTTTCACCCACCAGAACGCCATCCACCACCTTCCAGAAGGGGTTCGGATCCGGAACCTGCCACCCGGCCAGGTCTTTGCCGTTGAAAATGGGTTCCAAGTCGGCCGGTTGCGCGGCTTGGCTGAGACTGCACAGGGCGCAAAGCGCCAAGGCCAGAACTGAAGTCTGCGTTTTCATCGTTTGTTGATATGATTCTGCGTTCGATCGTAAATCAGGCGACGCGGCCGGCAACCCAAAAATCCAAGCCCCAACCTGGCATCCATCCCGCGCCTCGGGCGCACGCGAAGCCGGGGCCCGGTCCCGCGCCGCCGCCGGAGCCGCTCCACATCATTCCGCCCCCATCTTCTTCGCCCACTGATCCAGCGTTTGCCCTTCGCTGATATGGCTGATGCCGGTCTTGCGCGCAATTTCGAGAAACCGCTTGAGCAGCCCGGCGCGGGCGTCGCCTTCGACGCGCTTGGTCGCCAGTTGCACATACCATGCCGGCAGCCGCGCCACCTGCACCCGAAAACGGACGGCGTCGTCCTCGGCGGCCTTTTCTGCCTGCGCCAGGAGGGTGTCAGCTTCGCTCAGGAATTCAGGTTTGAGATAACCGGCGGTTGGGGGATCAAAAATGTGGGCGTGGGTTTTGCCGTCCCTCACCTGGCGATGGAGCAGCTCGAGGTAGCCGCGGATTGAGTCCGCCGCTTTGCCGTAGTAGGCGGACAGGAACTCGTCCTGATGTTGGCGCAGATTGGTGTCCGGATTCCAGAGCAGCTTCGCCAGCAGATAAGCGCGCAGTGGGCCCATTTCGCCAAAGCCACCCGGGGAATAGTTGCCTTGCTCGAACAGACCCTTCACGCCATGGGCCACGAAGAATTGAACGTTCGCCTGAAGGGCTTTGAAATTGGGAAACGGCTGCTGGTAATGCGCGAAGTTGGGCGTGTAATCCCACACGTAGAGCAGCGGGGCCACCGGCTGCCAGGCGATGATGTCGTCCCGGAAACGCCGGTTGGCTTCGGACTCACAGGTCGCCAGCGGGTGCGCAAAGCAGCATTCAATCGAGCAGAGCCGGATGATCACATTGTTCCGCGGGCGGAGCGTTTTCGGCGGCTTGCGGGTGTACTGGTAGGCGAGGGTGTCAATGCGCACATTCGGATGGTCCGCCTCGATGGCCTCGGCGATGGTGTTGACGAAGCGCAAGAGGGAGGCACAGGGGCTGCCCTCCGCGTCATCCAGCGCCTTGCATTTCTCGCACTGGCACCACTTGCCCACATCGTTCTGCGAGACGCTGATGATGCTCGCCTCGGGATGCTCGCGAATCCATTGCCTCACCCGCGCAATCGCGAGCTTGATGACGTCGGGGTTGGAAAGGCACCGCTGCACGTAGCCTCCCACGCGCTGCCCGTTGATGAAGGGGAAATACTCCGGATGCTCCTTGAAAAGGTCGGGTGGCACCAGGCTGTCGAAGCTGTGGACAAAGGGGAAGTAAAACACCCGCCGCCCCCCATGCCGTTGCTCCAGCGCGTAGTGGTGGCCATTCAGCCGGTGCCGCGCGGCAAAATCGGCGTTGCGCATCATCTCGGTCCAGAACACTTCGCGGTATTCCAAGGCGGGGATGCGCGTCTCCGCCACCTCAGCCAGGACGACGCGGTTGGTGCGGGGCACGTGCTCCAGCTCGGGCGTGAACCAGCGGACGCCCAGCCGCTCCTCCAGCAGCGTGTACACGCCGTAGAGCGTCCCGCGGGGTTTTCCGCCCGCAATGACCAGCCGCGGGCCGCGGGTCTCCAGGACGAACCCATCCGTCCCGAGCTTTTTCCAGTCCGGAGCCGCCTCGAGCTTGCGGAGATGAGCATTGTCGCCGAGGAGGATGTCATGCGTTGCCGGCGGCTCCGAATCTTTGACAATGGGGAGTTTGACCCCGGTGACTTTTTCCAGGTATCGCTGCAACTCCTCGGCGGCATAAGCTTCCGAGGCAATGGCATCAGCCGCCACCACAATCCGATAACTGCTTCGCCCCTCGTCCACCAGGGTGAGGGCGGCGGGTGCGGTTCGGGCTGTGGCCGCAAGCAAGAGGGATAGCGCGAGAAGTTCCAGACCACGGGTAGGCAAATGCTGGGTCAGCATGGGCGCCAGCCTGCGTCGCGCAGACTCCGTTGTAAAGCGGGAATTGAACCGGCGATTTGCGGGGTCCCGCCCCGTTTCATCCGCCCGCCGCGCGACGGCAAGCTTCCTGATACGCCTGAAAGACCTTTCGCGCCTGGTCCATTGACTCGGCCCGATAGAGCAGCGAGACCCCGGTCGGAAACCGCCGCAGCACCGCGCCGGAGCTCAGCTCGGCCTCGCTCACCGTGACACGAATCAGCGAAATTTGGCGCGGGCGGGCGAGGGCGTAAAGCGGGTCCAGTTCGTTGAGTTCGGGCTGGCCGAGGTCCAGGCATCGGACGGAAGGCACCCGCAGATACTCCGCCGCGTGATGAGCCAGCCGGCCGCACGAGTGCAGTCCGCCGCCGCCCAGTTCCCTCAGGACCCGCTCGTCATGCGGCGCAATCTGCTCGCGGTACATTCGCGAGGAAATGGTGAGGCCGGAATCCAGGCGCAGCAGCACCTGCCCGGGAATCACAAATCCGTGCTGATGTGCCCAGCCTGGCGGACCGTCGTTGAGATAGGGCGCCAGATGTTGGGCGAAACCGATTTGCGCGGTGGCGACCTTGCCCAGGGCCTCAGCCACCAAGCCCGGGTCCTGGCACAGGTCAATATACAGTTCGCTGCCGCGAAGCATCTCCACCGTGTCCAAGGGGCCTTGCAAGTCCGGCAGCACGCGCTTCACCACTCCCTGGAGCGCGGGGTACCGGGCCAGCGTGGCCCGGTAATACGCATACCTCTCGAGGACCCGCGGGCACCAGCCCTGGCTGAAATCCAGCGGGTCCCGATCCAGCGCCGCCACAAACTCCGCGCGGCTTTCAAAGCTGCGGGCCCACGGCGGATCCTCCCCGCTCTGTTCGATCCGCGCGCCAAAAAGAGAGGCAATGATCACCGTCCCAAAATTGGCGCGGATGGTGCAGGGCAAATCGTCTCCGACAGCCTCCCTGTGGCAGATGCTCGTGCCCCAGGCTGAAACCAGCTCGTTGAAGAGCATTTTTTCCGGATCGGCCAGCGCTTCGGCGTGCGGAAACGGACTGAACCGGCCTGGCGGCGCGGGGTAACTGGTGACCAATGGCAGGCGCTCGACCGGCTGCCAGCTCAAGGCCCGGCGATGCAGGTCCTCAATCTCCGCCTCGCGCTCGGGGGTGAGCGATTGGGAGAGATGGTCCAGCAGCTCCTCGAGGCGCGAATTCATCGGGCCAGTCCTCGGGCGGTTTCGACGTCACGGGCGATTTGCCGCTGCAGTTCGGCGAGGGAAGGAAACCGGCGCTCGTCGCGGATCTTGGACACAAACACCAGCTCCAGTTCCTGGCCGTAGAGATCGCCGTCGAAGTCCAGCAGGTGGGCCTCCACCCGCACAGGCGCCGTGGGTTGTTCGAGCGTGGGCCGGGTTCCGATGTTTACCACGGCCGGATGCTGGGGCCGGCCCAGGATGGCCTGGGCAAAATAGACCCCGTTGGGAGGCAGAGCCAGGCCGGGGGTCTCGAGGTTGGCGGTGGGAAACCCCAGTCGCCGGCCCAGTTTGTCTCCCCGGCCGACCCTGCCCGCAATGGAATACGCCCGGCCGAGCATCTGGCTCGCCTTGTCGAGGTTCCCCGCGCGGATGGCGGCGCGGATGCGGGTGCTGCTGATGGTCTGGCCGTCCAGCGCCACCGTCGCCAGGCCGTGCACCGTGAACCCCAGTTCCGCGCCCAGCCTTTTCAGCAAGGCCACATTCCCCGAATGCTTCGCGCCAAAGACGAAATTTGCGCCCACACACAGGCTGATGACCGGCTGCAGGTCCCGCGCCAGCAGGCGGACGAATTGCTCGCCGGTTTGGCGGCTGAACGCGCGGTCAAAATGAATCAGCCACACCGCGTCCGCGCCGAGGCTCTTGATTCCGCGCAGCTTTTGCGGCAGCGAGTAAATCAGCGGCGGCACCCGGTCCGGCGCCACCACCGTGTTGGGGTGCGAGTCAAACGTGATCACCAACGAACGGGCGTTGTGCTGGCGGGCATCCGTGACGGTTTGGCGGATGATCTGCTGGTGACCGAGATGGACGCCATCAAAGAAACCGATCGCCACACAGACCGGCCCCAGCTTGGCCTCACTCGCGGAGTGAATCAGCCTCATACCTCACCGCAGCCCCGCCCCCTGACACCGGCCGGGGCCGGCGGACGGCCCCGCGGCATACGGGCCGCCACGCCCTGCCGCGCGTTCTCGGTTCCGCCTTTATTCATGCTCAGGCACGGCTCAGTTTCAGGAACGGAATCACCCGTTTCTCCAAATCGCGAGGGCTCCACTTGAGAATCTCCTCGAAGGGCACGGCGTCCGCGACGTCGAACTTGCCCGAGGCGGTTCGCCGGAGGGTGGCCAGGTGGGCGCCACATCCCAGTTTCTGCCCCAATTCGTGTGCCACGCTGCGGACGTACGTGCCCTTGGTGCAGGCAATCTTGAACCACCCCACCGGTTCCTCGTAGGCCGTAAAACGGAAATTGTAAATGTGAATCAGCCGCGGCTCGCGCTCGATTTCCACCCCTTTGCGCGCCAGTTTGTAAAGCGGCACCCCGGCTTTCTTGACGGCGGAAACCATCGGCGGGGTCTGCATCTGGTCGCCAAGGAACTCCGCGGCGGCCTCGTTGAGTTGGTCCACGGTCAGCGGCGGCACGGGCAGTGACGCGACCAGCTCGCCTGCGGCGTCATAACTGTCGGTCGTCTCCCCAAACTTCATGGTCCCTTCATAAACTTTGTCGTCCGACATCAGCCGCTCGGACAGTTTGGTTCCCCGCCCGAGCACGATGATCAGCAGACCGGTCGCGTTCGGGTCAAGCGTGCCGCAATGCCCCACCTTTTTTATCCCAAACTGGCGCCGGATCGCATCCACCACATCGTGTGAGGTGGGTCCCGCCGGTTTGTCTATCAGGATCGCGCCATCCAGCGCCGTAAACTCTTGCATCATGCGTGCTGTGGATGCTGCCAGTTTCCCGCACCGATGGCGAGCGCCAAAAAAAACCGGGAAAACGCCTTGCGCGCACGGCTTGGGAGTCTTGTGGTCAGGCCGCCGTTTTGTTAGCCTCGCCTGATGAACCTTCAATTGGACCGCCGGAGCTTCCTCAAATCCACCGCCGCGCTCGCCGCCTTCGGCCTGATGCCGCTTGGGGGGCTGGCCGCCGAGATCACCCAATTGAACTGTTGTTCGCGCAGTAAAAAGCCCGCCCGGGTTCGCGGCGCCTTCTTCTATCCGCCTGCCGAAGTGGTGTTGGCCGGGCGCAACGAGGATTCCTGGAGCCAGCACGAGTGGTTCACCTGGCCGGGCAACCAGTTCCACCCGGAGCGCCAGCAGGCCCGATTTCTGGCCCGGCTGCGCGAGATTGCCTCTGGCCTGGACTTGACGCTCGACCTCGAGGAAAAACCCCTTTACACCGACGCCGCCATTCGGGAATTCATCACGAGCCTCGAGGACGCGCGGCCGGATGCGCTGCTGTTGTTCAATTTCTGGAATAGTTTCAGCGCCAAACTCCGGCCGATTCTCGAGGCTTGGAAGGGTCCCATCATCCTTTACCACCCGGTGGGAGCCAACCACCAACTGCCGCCGGAGTACTTTCGCACCGCCCCGCGGCTGCAATACATCCATTCCATCGAAAACTGGGAGAGCCTCGAGCGCGGTTTGCGCGCCGTCCACACGATGACCCGCCTGGGGCAGAGCCGGCTCCTGCGCGTGTCCGGCCGAACCCAAAAGGAATCCGACGCCGTCGAGCCCTGCTTCGGCCTGCCCATTCATACCGTCCCCGCCGGGGAGTTCAACCAGATTTACGATGACATGATTGTCACGCGCGACATGGAGCGCCTGGCGCGGTCGGTTCGGCGCAAAGCGCGCCACGTGACGGATTTGGCGGAGGGCGCCTTTCGGGATGCCGTCCGGTCGCACCTGGCGGTCCAGGAAATCATGCGCCGCCATCAGGCCGATGCCATCACCATCGAGTGCCTGTTCCTGAAACACCGCAAACCGTGCCTCAGTTTTGCCCTCAATAATGGCAGCCTGGTCCCTTGTGGTTGTGAAAATCATCTCGACGCGACCCTCACCCTCATGCTGGGGGCCAATTGCTTTGGCCGGGGCGGGTTCCAGCACAACCCGGAATTCGACACCGAGCAGAACCTCTACTTTGCCTCCCACTGCACTTGCACCACCCGCCTGCACGGCCCGCGCGGGAAGGAGGCAACCTACGACCTGCGGCCGTTCTTCCATCAGATGCCCAAGACCCTGGCCTTGGACGTCCAATGGCCGGCGGGGGAAACGGTCACCCTCTGCAAATACCATTCCGGCAAGAACCTGTTGGACGCCTGGGAGGGCCGGGTGGTGTCTTCGCCGGCCTGTCCGCCGACCGGGGGCTGCGCGACGCGCGTCCTCGTGAAGCTCGACGCGGTCGCCGATGTGTGCTCCGTCTATCCGGGGCCGCATCCCGTTCTCTACTGCGGGGCCTGGGCGCGCCAGCTCAAAACCCTGGCGCAGCTTTACGGCCTGGAAATCAAATCCAACGTCTGAGAGAACTCATCCGTTTTCCAGCGCCACCTGAACAAAATAGTTGTTGCGGCGTTCCTCGCCCAGAGTGGTGACCGGTCCGTGCCCGCCCAGCAGGCGGGTTTCCGCCGGCAATTGCATGACCCGACGAATGGACGCCTCCAGGTCCGCGTGACAGGAGTCGGGGAGGTCCGTTCGCCCCACCGACCCGCCAATGATGAGGTCTCCGCCCACCAGGATTTTCTCCGTGGGCAGGTAATAGGCCACGTGGCCGGCGGAATGGCCGGGCGTGTGCAGCACCTGGACTTTCAGCCCTCCGATAAACAATTCCTGGTTGTCCGTAACGTGCTGGTCCGCCCGCCGGGGCGGGATCGAGAACGGCAACCCAAACATCCCGGTTTGCAGGTCCGGATTCAATAGCTTGGGCGCGTCCAGCGCATGGATTAAAATGCGCGCCGCCGGGAACTTCCGCGTAACCACCGCGTGGTCCGCAAAATGGTCGAAGTGGCCATGAGTAAGCCACAGACCCAGAAGGGTCCACCCTCGCCGCTCGACTTCAGCCAGCAATGGCCCCGTCGTGTGGTCCGGAGCATCAAATAACACGGCCTCCTTGCGCGTTTCGTCGGCGATCAGGAAGCTGTTGGTCATCGCGACCCCGCCAGTCTGACTCAAGATGATCATCCTCCGCAGTGTACAGCGCCTGAAACGGGGCAAAAAGTCGGAATCTGCAAAATTTACCACATGGCGCCATCCGGACTGGCAAAAGGCCAGGCGCCCGGCGTAGATTGCCGGCACGTCATTCATGTCGTCTCGTACAAAACTGATATTGGCAACTCGGAACCCGCATAAAGTCGGCGAAATCCAAGCCATTCTTGGGCAGGGCTTCCTCTGCGTCTGCATGGCGGATTATCCCGGCGCTCCGGTGGCGGCGGAAAGCGCCGGCTCCTTCGCCGGCAACGCGACCCAGAAATCGGTGCTGTTGGCGAAGTGGCTTTCCACCCGCGCCGGCGCCTGCCTGGGCCTGCGCGAGGGCCCGTTTGTGCTGGCCGACGACTCCGGCCTGGAGGTGGACGCGCTCAACGGCGCCCCCGGTGTCCATTCGGCGCGGTTCGCGGCCTTGGACAACGAGCGGGGAAACAGCGGGGACGCTGAAAACAATGCCAAGCTGTTGCGGTTGCTTCGGGGAGTGCCTTGGGAGCGGCGAACGGCGCGGTTCCGCTGTGTGCTGGCGCTCACGCCGGTCATGGAAGCCGCTCCATCCACGGCCTCGCCCGTCTGCGAACTGGACGAGTTCGAAGCCGCGACCCGATTGTTCGAAGGCCGATGCGAGGGGCGGATCGGCTTCGAGCCGCGAGGCGCGGGCGGATTCGGGTATGATCCGCTGTTCATTCCGGAGGGTTACGAGGCGACTTTCGCCGAGTTGGGGGAGGAGGTTAAGAACGGGCTGAGCCATCGCGCCCGGGCGCTGGCAGCCTTGAAGGCCGCCCTTCAGCCTTGAGTCACGGCGTTCTTTCATCCAGGCTTCACCTTAAGCGCGCGTCGAGCGCCGCCCCGGGCGGCGGCGGACTCAGACGGCCAGTGACAAGACTTATGAGCCGAAGTGTTGGGTCGGGAATGGCAGTTGTGCTGGCAGCGTTTTTCTACTGCGGTTGGCCGGGACGGATGCTCGGGCAGACCAACGGGATTTTTGCCGATTTCACCACCAGTCTGGGCAACTTCACCTGCCAGTTGGATTACACCAACGCGCCCAAAGCGGTCGCGAATTTTATCGGCCTGGCAACCGGGCAGCGGGCGTGGCTGGACCTGACGACGGGACGCGTCCGCACCAACGCGTTTTACAACGGCCTGACCTTCCACCGGGTCATCGCCAATTTCATGATCCAGGCCGGCTCTCCCAACGGCCTGGGCAACGACGGCCCCGGCTACGTTTTCCACGACGAATTCCACCCCTCCCTCACCTTCAGCGATTTCGGGGTGCTGGCCATGGCCAATAGCGGCACCAACTCAAATGGGTCGCAGTTCTTCATCACGGTGGCGAACACTTCCTGGCTGAACAACGTCCACACCATTTTTGGCCGCGTCATCTCCGGCTCAAATGTGGTTTATGCCATCAGCCGCGTGGCCACCGGCGCCAACGACAAGCCCTTGACCAACGTCGTCATCCAGACGGTGGCGATTCGGCGCGTGGGCACCGCGGCGCAGGCGTTCAACCTGCATGGCCAGGGCTTGCCAGTCGTCACGAACCTGGCGCTTCGGATCGCCCCGGCGGGCAGCGACATCGTCCTCGCCTACACCAACCGCCTCTATGCGGACAACCGCCTGTATGTTTCGACCAACCTGAGCGCTTGGAACGGTTCGGAACTGGGGCTCGAACTGGGGCCCGCTTTCAGCCACAGCTTGCGCCGGCCCCGCGCCGCTGGAGGAGAGTTCTTTCGCATGGCCCAAATTCAATATCCCGCTTCGACGCTGGCCCCGCGCGCTGTGACGAACCGGGTCCTGACCCTGAATTTCGGCGGCGGCTTGGGCACGATTGTCGTTACCTTTAACGCCAGCGGGGGAGGCACCTACACCTACACGGGCGGATCCCCGGGCGTTGTCACGGACTATGAATGGTTCCAGGAGCCCTATGCCGGGCGCCTGTGGCCCATCTACTACTCCGCCCTGATCCCCATGACTCTGCGCCTGGGCTTTGCTTCCACCACTGGCGGAACCTTCAGCGGAACCGCCTACGGAACCAGCGCCTTTCCGGTTTCCGGCAGCTTCACCCTCGGGCCGTAGCGCATTGAAACACCCCGCCACGGTCTGGCAACGGACGTCACGCCGGAATCTCCGGTGCGGAGTCGGCTTCGAAGCCGCGGGGGCCCGGCCTATTTGAGGAGCTCTTCAGCGATCTGGACGGCGTTGAGCGCCGCGCCCTTGAGCAGTTGATCCCCGCTGACCCAGAAACAGAGGCCGTTGTCCATCGCGCAGTCCTTGCGCAACCTTCCCACCGCGCAATCGTATTGCTCGGCCTGGTAGAGGGGCAGGGGATACTGATTCCTCGCCGGCTCATCCACCACCTGAAGGCCGGGGGCTTTACGCAAGACCTCCCGCGCCGCTTCCACCGTCACCGGTTTCTCAAATTCGGCGCTGACGGCAACGGAGTGGGCCCGGTAAACCGGCACCCGCACGCAGGTGACACTCGCGCGGAAGCTCGGATGGTGCATGATTTTCCGCCCCTCATTCTCCATCTTCATCTCCTCCTTGGTGTAGCCGGAGGGCAGGAAGGAATCCACATGCGGCAAAACATTGAAGGCAATCTGATGCGGATACACCTCGCGAGTCACTGGCTGGCCCTTGACGATTTGGTTCACCTGCCGTTCCAGTTCGAGAATCGCCTTGGCGCCCGTCCCGGAAACCGCCTGGTAGCTCGACGCAAAGATGCGCTTGCAGAAGAAAGCCTGGTGCAGCGGATACAGCGCCATCAGGGTGATCGCCGTCGTGCAGTTCGGGTTGGCAATAATTCCCTTGTGCCATTTCACATCCGCCGCATTGATCTCGGGCACCACCAGGGGAACTGAGTCGTCCATCCGGAAAGCGCTCGAGTTGTCCACCACCACGCATCCCGCTTGCACCGCCGCCGGCGCGTATTCCTTCGAGATGCTGCCCCCGGCGCTGAACAGCGCGATTTCAATCCCGCCAAACGAGGTTTTCGTCAGCTCCTGTACCGTGATCTCCTCGCCCCTGAACTTGAGCTTCTTGCCCACCGAACGAGCGGAAGCGAGCAGCGTCAATTTCCCAACCGGGAAATTGCGCTTTTCCAAAGTCTTGATCATTTCGATGCCGACGGCGCCCGTCGCACCGACCACGGCTACATGCGGTCTGCTATTCATAAGAGCCGCAGAATATAGGTGCGCCGCCCGGTCCCTGTCAATGTAGCTGATGCCTTGATGAAGCCGGCGTTGGGCCGGGCCGGCGGCCCAGCCCGCGGAGGCCTGGGCCGCGGTCAAACACCCGCAGACGGAACGGCCAGACTCAGGGAATGCGCGTCATCGCTTCCGGCGGGCGGGGCCGAAATAGTAGCCGCCCCGAATCCGGGCGCCGGTGATGCGGCGGACCTCGCCGCCCGGTTGCCCCGGTTTGCCCTGCTCGAACAGGGCGGTGTACCGATAGTCGAAGTTCTCGAGTTTGACCCGCGGGATTTTCTGATTGATGAACCGTTCGATGGCCTGCACGTGGCGGGCGTCCTCAGCCACCATGAGCGTGAAGGCGTCGCCCGAGGCCTCCATCCGGCCGGTGCGCCCAATGCGGTGAATGTAATCCTCGGGATGTTGGGGCACGTCGTAATTGATCACATGGCTGACGTCCGCGATGTCCAGTCCCCGGGCCGCAATATCCGTGGCGACGAGCACCTCATAACGGCCATCCCGAAAGCCGCGCAGCGCCTGCTCGCGCTCGCGCTGGGTCCGGTTCGAGTGCAGGACGGCCACGGCGTGGTTGTTCCGCTTGAGCAGGTGCGCCACCCGGTCCGCCCCATGCTTGGTCCGGCAGAACACGATCACCGAGTCGTAGTTCACCCGTTTGAGCAATTCAAGCAGCAGGTCGGTTTTTTGAGAATCGGAGACCGGATAAATGACGTGTTTGACGGTCTCGGCCGGCGTCCGGCGCGCGCCGATTTCGACCGTCTGAGGGTCTTTCATCGCCCAGCGGATGAGGGTTTCGATCTCGGGCGGAATCGTGGCCGAGAACAGGGAGGTGTGGCGTTCGCGCGGGCATTTCTGCACGATGCGCCTCACATCCGGCAGGAACCCCATGTCCAGCATCCGGTCGGCTTCGTCCAGCACCAGGTACTGAATGTGATCCAGCCGGCAGACGTTCTGTTGCATCAGGTCCAACAGCCGGCCCGGCGTGGCCACCACCACATCCACGCCTTGCGCCAGCGCCTCCCGCTGGCGCCCGTACCCCACTCCCCCAAATACCACCGCGATGCGCAAGTCGGTAAACCGGGCAAAATCCCGCAACGCGGTTTCCACCTGGGCGGCGAGCTCACGCGTCGGCTCCAGCACCAGCAGCCGCGGCTGCGGCTGGTGCGATCCGAGCTTGGACAGAATGGGCAGCCCGAACGCCGCGGTCTTGCCCGTGCCCGTTTGCGCGCTGCCGATCACATCCCGCCCTTCAAGAATCAACGGGATCGCGCGGAGCTGGATCGGCGTCGGTTCGACGTAGCCCATGGCGCGCACCCCGTTCAAAATCGCGTGGGAGAGGCCAAACTTGGTAAATGCCATGTCCCCATCCTACCAGCCCGCCCCAAAAAGGAAAGTGTTTCCCTTCGACACAATTTTCGTTGTCCTTGAAACGCCGGGCCTGGCGTGGGCTGGCGCTGTCGCGCCTCCTTCGGCGGGCTGCTCAGCGCAGGAGCAGGAACGAGGATAGCGGCAGTTGGATCAGGCGCGGATCCACCACCTCGGATGCCTCGCCCTGGGTGATCAGCAGGCCGAATGGGGCGTTGTTGGCCGCCTTCTCGATAAAGGACCGCAGCCCCTCGGTATCTCGCAGGGGGTCAATTTTTGCCTGGTACTTTACTTCGACGGGAATGCGTTTGACGCCAATCGTCATGACAAAGTCAACCTCGGGCTCGCCCTCCCTTTCGGGAAAATGCGCCAGGTCCAGCCCCGTGATCGTTGACAACACCGCACCGGTCACACTTTCCGCCAGATGCCCGGCTATCACGGTCAGTTCAGGCTGCTCGCGCAACCGTTTGGGATTCAGCGGAATCTGCTCCTGCAACCAGCTCGCCCGCAGACCATGATCCACCAGGCACAACTTCGCACTGCCCCGCTTGCGTTTGAGACGGATCTCCAGCGGATGAATCAGCCGCAGCAGCAACGTGTCACCGAGAAAACGAAGGTAGGCATTGATCCGCTGAGCGCCCACATTGGCGCGCAGCACGCGCTGGGCTTCCCGGGCCAGGGTCTGGATCGTCGGGGCTTGACCGGCATACCGACAGCATAGCCGAAACAATTCCTCCAGGAGCGAGGCGTCGCGCTTCCGGCCTTTCTCACCCAGACGCAGATCATGTTGAATGACCCGTTTGATCACGGTCTCGTTTAACTGATCGGCCACTTGCTCCCAAGGAACCTCAGCGCGCAGGTGAGCCAGAGGGTAGCCGCCCCGCTCGGAAAAAGCCTCAAACGCGGCATCCCGGGCCACTTGCCGGGATTGCCCGTGCGCCCGCAATTCCGCCCAAAAGGCTGGTTGCGTGAGGCTCTCCAGCCCGTTGTCCGGCAAATACGGCTCTCCCAGCTCAATCCCTCGGAGCGCACCGATTTCCGTCAGGGACAGCGTTCCCGCCTCCAAAGTGGTGATGCGCCCAGCCAGACTGTCCCGCCCCGCCTCAATCCGGAGCGCCGAGCTGCCCGTCACCACCACTTGCAGGGAGGAGGCATCCACCAAGGACTTCAATTGGGGCGCCCAGTGGTCCAGATTTTGCACTTCGTCCAGCAGCACCAGGGCCGGGGCTCCCGCCCGTGCGGCTTCGTTGAACGTGCAGCCCAGCACGGCGCGCTCAAACCAATCCGCGATCCGCAGGATCGGCGATTCAAACTTCCCCAGCTCGCGCAAATCATCGAATTGAACCCGCAAAATCCGACGGCCCTCCACGCCCGCCGCGAGCATGTCCTCCACCACATGGAGCTGGGCTGTCGTCTTGCCGATCTGGCGCGGACCCCGCACGACCACCACGGGAGCCAGTTTCCATTTCAGCCGGCGATGAATCTGCCCGACCAGATGCCGCCGATGCGGCGGCAGCACGGGCATCGGCCGCCCCTCCCACCATGGGTTCTGGCGTCGCAGGTCTTCCACCAGCTCGGCCGGCAGGGCCAGTTGCGAAACTACAAACTCTGTTTTCATCGTTGGAAACCGTGGTCTCGTTCAAAGAAAGTCAAGTGTCTGGCGCCAAGTCTCCGCATCCATGCCCCCAACGATGGGCTCGGAGACCGAGACGACCACGGGCTCAGTCCTAACTTGGCGTCTTCGGCGCGGAACGCCAGCCCAAATTTTCCTTTTGCGCCCAAACGGTCCAAACGCTAATTTATCGCCAGCCTTGTCCGGTGGTGTAATGGTAGCACAAGAGTCTTTGGAGCTCTTTGTCATGGTTCGAATCCATGCCGGACAGCCATCCCCTCGAAGCCGCGCCGCAACAGGCTGACAGTGCGGCGGGGGGAACTTGAGGCAGTGACTGGCCAACTTGAATACCAACGCTCGCGCCGATGAAAGCCGCGTTTATCACCCAAACCGGACCGCCTGAAGTGATTCAATACGGAGACTTGCCAGACCCCAAACCCGGACCAAACCAGTGTCTCATCAAAGTCGCTGCCGTGGATGTCAACCCGGTGGACACCTATATCCGGGCGGGCCTGGTGCCGGCCAAACTCACCTTTCCTTTCATTGTCGGTTGTGATCTGGCAGGCACCGTCCTGGAAGTGGGTTCGGCGGTTAAAGCGTTTCGCCCCGGCCAGCGGGTTTGGGCGACCAACCAGAGTTTTGGGGGACGCCAGGGGACTTTTTCCGAATTGGCCGTTGTGGATGAGCAGTGGCTTTATCCCACCCCCGACGGCGTGACGGATCAAGCCATTGCCGCGCTTTCGCTGGTGGCGGTCACGGCTCATCTGGGCCTGGTGCGCGACGCAAAGTTGAAGGCCGGCGAAATCCTGTTCGTTCATGGCGGGTCGGGGGGCGTGGGGTCTTGCGTCGTGCAACTGGCCAAGATTCTTGGGGCGCGGGTCATCACCACCGCGGGGAACGAGGCCAAGGCGCTGGTTTGCCGGGAACTGGGAGCGGACCTGGTGATCAATTACCGAACCGAAAATGTCGAGGAACAAGTCAAGGCGTTTGCCCCCCAAGGCGTCCATGTCTGGTGGGAGACCTTGCGCGAGCCGGATTTCGAACGCACCGTTCCGCTGCTGGCCATGCGCGGAAGAATGGTGATCATGGCCGGCCGCGAGGCCAGGCCGGTGTTTCCGGTCGGGCCATTCTACGTCAAAGGCTGCTCCCTCCACGGCTTCGCCATGTTCAATGCGACAGCCGAAGAATTGCGCGCTGCCGCCGCGGATATCAACCAGTGGGCTGCCCACGGCACGCTCAAACCGCGAATAGACCGGGTTCTGCCCCTGTCCCAAACTGCGGCCGCCCATCGCTTGCAGGAGGAGAGCACCATTCACAAGTCCGGCGCGCTCACCGGCAAGATCGTGCTGACACCCTGACGTCCCAAAGAATTCAACAGCGGGGCAGGGGCCCCCTGCCCGGGGTCATTCCCAGAGGCGGTAATCCAGCTCCGGAAACAGGTTGTCTTGGGCTTCCACCGCGGCCAGCGCCGCTTCGTCAACGCGGTCCTGGGTCAGTTCCCTCTCGAGACGGTCGAATCGCCGCAGGTGGTCCACGACACGGCGCCGGGCATAATCCGCGCTGGTGCCGGTGTGGAGAATGAAGGGCCAGTCGCTGGCCTGCGCCAGCAGCAGTTCCCGCCCCGCCTGCTGGAGCGCGCGATGTTGGAGAGGCCCGGGGTTCGGGAACCGGCGAACCAGGTCGCTCATTCGCAACTGGGCGGCGGCGAGCTGGCGGAACACCCATTCATTTTTCTCGTTGAGCCACACGCGCCAGCCGCCACCTTCGCCCCAGCTCGAGGCGGCGGGAGTGGCAACCTGGTTGGTCGGATGCTCGCGGAGGTAGTCGCCGGGCGTAATTAGACGCACGGTTTGCTTTTCAACGCAGATTGTCCGAACCAGGGCATCCAGAAACTCCGGGCCCTCAAACCACCAATGACCGAATAGTTCGGCGTCGTAAGGCGCCACGATCGCCGGCGGCCGGTCCAGCAGGCCGGCGAGCCTCCACGCCTGCTCCGCTCGCGCCGCCAGGAAGTGCGCGGCGTGTTCATTGACCGCCGCCAGGGCCGCCGGCCGTTCGTAAATGGCCTTCGGCCCGGTGCCGCCGGTGATGCGGTGATATTTGATTCCCGTGAAGCTCCGAATCCCGCCGGCCGCCAGATAGGGGCGCAGATAATCCAGGTCCAAGTCGAACCCGATATCGCGATAAAAATCGCGGTAACGAGCATCCCCGGGATACCCCTCAGTCCGGCTCCAAACCTGCCGCGCGCAGGCTTGGTCGCGGGCGAACGCAGCCACTTCCGCCCGGGTATAAACGGGCGCAAAGGGACCGTAACGGGGACGGGGACGCGCGTGGAGCAATCCGTGAGTTTCGGTGATGAACCAGCGCAAGCCAGCCAGCCTCAGCACCTCCTCCAGCCCTTCGTAATAGGCGCATTCCGGCAGCCAGATGCCCTCCGGGTCCCGGCCGAAACAACGCCGGTAGTCCTCCCGCGCAATGCCGACCTGGGCGCGGACCGACGGCGGATGGTTCGCCAGCAGCGGCAACAGGGCGTGAGTCGCCGCGCTGGTGATGATTTCAATGCGGCCCGCATCCTGGTAATGCCGAAAAGCATTCACCAAATCGCCGCCCCAACCACGGTAGGTCTCCCGCGCCGCCACAAACCGCTCCAGGTAAAATTCCGCCAGCGGCCGCAACCGGGGTTCCCACACAGTGCGAAGGGCCTCCTTTTCGGCCAGCTCGATCAGTTCCTCGAGATGACGCTGGTATCGCCCTTGCAGCAGCGGGTCCCGCAGCATCGCGCACAACGTCGGCGTCAGGGAAATCGTCACTCGCGCGGCCAGTCCGGCCTCCTGCCACTTCTCCAACAGTTGCAGCAGGGGCAGATAACACTCCGTCATCGCCTCGAACAGCCAGTTCTCCTCCAGAAAACGGTCATGCTCCGGATGCCGGACAAACGGCAGGTGCGCATGCAGCACCAGGCAAAGGTAACCCTCCATCACTCCACGTTTTCCGGCGCCGGCGTCTTGAGCGACGGGTCCTGAAGATGCGCCCGCACCTCCCCTTCGGCCACCGTTGAGCGGGAGAAGGTGAGACGGACGCGCCGCGTCTCGCCCCCGCTGCCGGTGGCGGCAATGGGCAGTTCGTACACGCCGTCCGGCAGCGCAAAACGGTAGCTGAAACTGCCATCCGGCCGCAGTCGAATCCGCCGGTCCCCAATCATCACCTCGGCCTCCGGGCCGGCAGCCCCATAAACCACCAGCTCGGCATTGATGCTAAACCAGGACCGGGAAGATTCGCCGGCGGACGGCGCTGCGGCCGCAGGGCTTGATATGGGCTCGGCAGCGGCCTGTGCCAGCATCGCTTCGACTTGGGCGGCGGCTTGAGCTTCCGCTTCGGCCGCAGGCATTCCTGCCTCCGCCAGCCGCCTGGCTTCTCCTTGGATCAGCCGCTCAATTTCCAGCGATCCGATGCTTTCCCGCCGGATGGAACACTCGGTCACGATAGCAGCCAGCGCCTGCTCCTGTTCCGCATGCCATGGGAATGCTGCCTCAATCGGCTGCGGTCCAGGCTGGGGCTGAGAAAACTCCGCATGAGGCGTTGCCGGGGCAGGCGCTCTTGCTGCAAGTTCGGCGCGAGCGGCCGCAGGCTTCTTTCCCGCAGGAATGGCAACTGCGGTTGGCGGCGGCTGGGCTTGCTCAACCTGTCTTCCACCATTATGGCGGAACGCTGCCGGTAACGGGCTGGATGAAGCGGCGCTGGGGGTCGGAGCGCTCACCGGTTTCGGAACTGCCTCCGCCGGCCTCTCAAGGCGCACCGCCTCACCGGCGCAAGCGGCTTTCGGAACCACGGTCGCAAATTCAACGGGCCGCTCCTCGGACGGCTGTTCAACCGGCGTCGTCGCCGGGGCGGACAACGCAAGGCGATTCCAAGCCTCATTCTGCCCATAAAAGCCCAGCTCGGCCTGGTAGGCTGTGCCCCCTTGCGGCACGTGCACGAACCAAGAACGGGACTCCGGATGAACATGAATCTCTGGCAGGGAATTGGCAGGCGATTCAGCCTGCCAGACCCGTAACACGGGATGACGGTCCTTGGACAGGCGATTGCAGGCTTGTTGTTGCTCCGGCGGCAGTTCCCAGTGCGCGTAAAGGCAGCGGGAATCGCGGGGTATCAGGCTCAGGCCACTCCCACCCCCCAATTCGGGCACATCGGCGACCACGCCGGTTTCGCCCAGCACAGGCTGGGGGGATACCACGTATTTCTGCCCGGGCCCGCTCAGCAAACCCCCTGCGGGCTCATCCCCCTCCAAAAGAATCGGAGGAATGCTCAAAGCTCTTGGAACAGCGTCGCTCCTCCTCCGTTTGGGCCGTAATGGCCTGACTTTTAAGCTCTTCGGGCGCTTCGGACCAACGCTTCTCTTGGGGCGGAGAGCTGGCCTGCCACGCCTTCGGCTCGCCTGCGTCCTTTTCCCCCCCCGCCGGACTTTCGAACCCGGCGAATGGACAAGGGCGGAAAGGTTCTTGCCTTTCCTGGCCTTATCTGATTGGGCCTGTTGAGCTTTCATGTGAACCGGGCCCCCCGCAGTTTCTGGCCGGGCGTGCTTCTGACGGCGGGCAGAATACGAGAAATCGCCCACTCTCGCAACCGTGAATTTGACCGTGAATTTGACCTTTGTCAGCTCGGCAGCACTTGCCAGCACCGTCTGGACAGTGTTTATTGAGTTTGTCCATTGGATGAACGCGTCATCGGCTAACCGGAGCGAAGGGGCAAAAGCCAGGGCCGCGCTGATTTACGTGGTTGATGATGAGCCGATGATCCTCGACCTGGCACGGGCCATCCTCATCCCGGAGGGCCACCGCGTCGAGTGTTTTCGGGACCCGGCAACGGCCCTTCAGGCGTTTGCAGCCCAGGAACCGCGGCCGGACCTGGTTATAGCGGATTTCAACATGCACCCGATGAATGGGTTCGAGTTCCTGCAAGCCATGCGGCGCATTCACCCCGCCCAGCGGGTCCTGATGATCAGCGGAGCGGTCAGCGCTTCGTTCTTCGACTCTGTCGCCTGCCGGCCAAACCGGTTCCTGGCCAAGCCCTACAAGGCCGGCCAGCTTCTCGAAGCTGTGCAAGCCTTGCTGACCCCCAAAACGGATTGAGTTTCTTTGTAAAACTGGTGCAATTCCCAATGACTTTATGAAAAAGATACTGATTGGAGGCCTGATTGCCGTCGTGCTGTTGCTGGTCGTGGGCTTGGTCGCGGGCCATTTGTTCCTGGATCGGGCCGTCAAGCATGGGATCGAAACCGTCGGTCCCATGGTCACCAAGGTGGATGTCCGGCTCGATGGGGTCAATGTTTCGGTCCTGTCCGGTTCGGGCAAAATCAAAGGCTTGGTGGTCGGCAACCCCGAAGGCTTCAAAAGTCCCTCGGCCATCAAGGTCGGCAGCGCCAGTCTGGCCATCCAACCTTCCTCCGTGTTGTCCGACAAAATCATCATCCGCTCGGTGGACGTGCAGGCCCCCGAGATCACCTTCGAAACCGATCTCCGAAAAAACAACCTCAGCAAACTGCTCGAAAACGTTGAATCTGCGACCGGCCAGACCGGGGCCGATTCCCAGCCGCCCGCCCAGGAACAGAGCCAGACCAGGCTGCAGGTGGACGACTTCCGGGTTACCGGCGGCAAAATCAATGTCAGCCTGACCATGCTCGGCGGCAAATCCGTCACCGTGCCGCTGCCGGACATTCACCTCACCGGCTTGGGGCAGGGCCCCGAGGGCGTCACCGGCGCCGAACTGACCAAGCGGGTATTGAGTGAGTTAACCCGCGTGGCAATTCCCGCCGCCATGGACGCCGCGAAGGAACTCGCCAAGGGAGCGGGTGACATCATTGAGGGCGTGGGCAAGGAATCCCTCGAAGGCGTGCGCAAAACGACCAAGGGAATCACCGACCTCTTCAAGAAAAAGGAGTAACGCCCCTTCAACGGCGCCGCCCGGGTCCTTGCGTGCACTGCGGTGGCAGGCGTGGCGCCACGCCGGTCAGCAAGGCTGAAGGCTGGAGGTTGCCGGACCAGGTGTTGCCGGCCACCACCGCGTGCCTGGTGCGGCGCGCACTCCGTGCCGCGCCGTCGGCAAGAGAAGCGGCGCGGGAGCGCGGGTATTCCTGTCCGCCTCGGAACGATTATTCCAACGAATCCGCCATCGTGCGGCGGGTCTCCGACCGGCAGTATCCTCCGAAAGCCGCAACCAGCGGACCGGACCGCCGTGGCGCAATCACGCCCGCCCTCCAATCTCCCCCGCGCCCAAAATCAGCAAACCCTCTTGGGGAGGCGACGTCTCGTCGCCACGCATGCCCATCCCCTCGCAACCCAAAACTTTTTCTGGGACGAGACGTCCCAGCCCCCACCCAGGCGCTCAATGACTTCGGGGGAGGCGACGTCTCGTCGCCCCCGTCCCCCAGCGCGGAATGCCCCCCGAATTGAAAGCGGCGCAGCAGCACCGCACTCCAAGAACTGAACTGATACTGATAAGAATTCGCTCTTCGGGCGCCCGGCTTGACTGAGCGCTGCCCGGGTGAGTTCCCCTCACCATTCCTCTCGAAATCCTCAAATCTCAAATCCTGGAATCTGAACCTAAATTCCGCAGTTGGAGGGTAAGTTTTCATGCGGTGGGGGCTCCGATTTGAGTTGGGAGGGGCACGTCGAACATCTGGCCTTTCAACTGCGGCGCAGTTGCGGCCAACCACGCGCA
>Ga0116147_1001381_pt1 | contig 26806 bp, 26 predicted proteins | sample AD_JPNHG3_MetaG_FD_89749 | JGI IMG/M metagenome (GOLD analysis project Ga0116147, IMG submission 89749) | Active sludge microbial communities of municipal wastewater-treating anaerobic digesters from Japan - AD_JPNHG3_MetaG | ecosystem: Engineered > Bioreactor > Anaerobic > Digestate | place...
GTACGGCGTGGCGCAGATTTCCATGAATCTTACAAATATTTCCGTTACCCCTGTCCATATTGCCTTTGAAGAGGTATGCCGCAGGGCTGAGGCAAGGGGCGTCAGGGTGACAGGCTCCGAACTGGTCGGACTCATCCCGCTGAAATCGCTGCTTGAGGCAGGAAGGTATTTTCTGAGAAAGCAGAAGCGATCAACAGGCGTCCCCGATAAGGAACTGATTAAGATTGCGGTAAAATCGATGGGTTTGAGTGAATTAAGTGAGTTCAGACCGGAAGAGAGAATAATTGAATACGTTATGGAAGAAAGAAACAAAAAAAGACTTGTTGATCTCAGCCTGAGAGATTTTATGGAACTGACATCTTCTGAATCGCCGGCTCCCGGTGGAGGTTCCGTCTCGGCTTACATGGGGGCGCTGGGCGCTGCACTCGGCACAATGGTCGCGAACCTGTCGGCGCACAAAAAGGGGTGGGACGACCGTTGGGAGGAATTCTCCGAATGGGCCGAAAAGGGGAAAGAGTTGCAGAACAGGCTGTTGGCGCTGGTGGATGCAGACACCGATGCCTATAATGCCGTAATTGCTGCGAAGCGCCTTCCCAAAAGTACACCCGAAGAGATAGAAATGCGCACAAAGGCAATTGAATCGGCAACAATTTATGCCATGAAGGTGCCTTTGGAAGTGATGGAAACAGCCTGGAAGGGATTTGAAATCGTGGAAGCAATGATCGAAAAGGGAAATCCCAATTCGGCCAGCGATGCTGCCGTAGGAGCACTTGCCTTGAATGCCGCTGTGAACGGAGCTTATCTTAATGTGATGATTAACTCAGGAGGTGTCACCGGAACGGAAGTTGAAGAAATTTTACGGAGGGCCGGCTCACTGGCAGAACAATCCGGATCAGGAACCGAAAACGTATTAAAATCGTTCAGAAAAAAAATTCTGAAAACAGACTGAGTTTTTTACGATCTCTTCTCTCTATCTTATTTTTTTGATGTTCCCGGTTTTGAAACGTTGGGAATCAAAAAAATTTATATATTGCACCTCCTTGGATAACTATATGATTAATAAACCTAAACACTGATTTTATGAAGAAAATCTTGTTGTTTCTATTATTGGCTGTGATCAACACTGGTTTGATTATGGCTCAGACTGTGCAGATTACAGGTACCGTTACCAGCTCGGAGGATAATTCCCCGATGCCCGGCGTTTCCGTGGTTGTTAAAGGAACCACGATTGGTACCATTACAGATGCACAGGGAAAATATGTACTGAATGCTCCTGCAAATGCACAGGCACTCCTGTTTAGTTTTGTGGGTTATAAAACCGTGGATGTGCCCATAGAAGGCAGGACAAAGATTGACCAGGTTCTGGAACTTGACGTTTTCAAGGTGGATGAGATTGTTGTGGTGGGTTATGGCGTGCAGAAAAAGTCGGAAGTTACCGGTGCCATTTCATCAATCAAGGGTGAATCTCTTGCATCGCTTGCCACGCCAAGCTTTGACGCACAGCTGGCAGGCCGCTCCTCAGGTGTGCAGATTACCCAGCAGACCGGAGTGCTGGGAGAAGCCCCCAGGCTCAGAATACGTGGTATCGGATCAATTTCCAGCGGTAATTACCCGCTGGTAGTGGTTGACGGTGTTCCTATACTTACCGGAGACCTGGGAGGCTATGCTTCGACAAACGCACTGGCCGATATCAACCCTGCCGACATTGAATCGATGGAGATTCTGAAAGACGGCTCGGCAACAGCAATTTACGGTTCAAGGGCATCCGCAGGTGTAATTCTTATCACCACCAAGCGCGGAGTACAGGGGGCCTCCAAAATGAAGCTTGCCTATAACAATTACTTCGGCTATGCCGCACCTGTAAACTTGTTTGATCTGCTGAACGCCGAACAGTTTGTCCTGATAAACAATGAGAAACGTTCTCAAAGGGGACAGGCTGCAATAGCATTTTCCGACGGGACAGCATTCCCCGGAAGAACTTTCGACACCGACTGGCAGAGAGCCGTTCTGAGAGAAAGAGCTTTTCAGATGGATCATAACCTTTCCCTGACAGGGGCAACCGAAACATCATCTTACTATTTCTCCCTGGGTTATTCCGACCAGGATGGTGTGACCCGGCCAAACCAGATGCAGCGTTACACTGCAAGGGCTAACCTGGATCAGAAGGTTAAAAACTGGCTGACCATTGGAACTTCCATCGGACTTACCCAGACTGAGTATTCAGGTCTGAACACGGGTACAAATGCCCTTTCGGGAAATATTTTCTCGGCCATACGCCAGCATCCGAACGTTCCCATTTATAACCCCGACCATCCGACAGGTTACAACATTGACCTTACGAACCCCGATTATGTCGGAAGGTGGAACAACGTCGAATCAATCGGAGATAACCTCCCGAACATCGTATATGTTATTGATAAAAACGTTTATACTTCCAGGGTTCTCAGAACTCTTGGCAACGTGTATGCGCAGTTTAAGCTCCTGCCGTTCCTTAACTTCAAAACCCAGCTTGGTATTGACGGTTCAAAAACTGACGGTTTCCTTTACTGGAACCCGACTCATGGCGACGGAAAGAGCGTTAACGGAAGGGTACAGAACAACTTCAGCAACAACTTAAGATGGAATATTCAGAACATTTTAACTTTCAATAAAACGTTCTTCTCTGACCATAACCTGATGATAACCCTTGTTAATGAAACACAGTTCCAAAGGAGCCAAAGCTTCAATGCCGTTGGTACTGACCTCTCTAATGAATTCTTCAGCAAGAACATTATTTCAGGTACTGTCGGTACCATGTCGGTCGGCGGAGGAATGTCAGAGAGCGGATTTATTTCATATGCAGGTCGTCTTAACTACAACTACAAGGGAAAATATTTTCTGCAGGGATCTTTAAGGTATGACGGCATCTCAGCTCTGCCTCCTGCAAATAAATGGGGCTTATTCCCCGGAGGCTCCGTGGGCTGGACAGTGACCAAGGAACCCTTTATGTCAGGAATTGTGAATGTGGTGTCCGACCTTAAGCTCAGGGCGTCCTATGCACAGGTTGGAAACGTTTCAATCGGAACTTATCCATACCTGGGCCTTTACGGTTCGGCAAAATATGCAGATTACAACGGTATTGCATTCAGCCAGATGGGAAATGACCAGCTTCGGTGGGAAACCAGCAAAAAGTTCGATATCGGTTTTGATGCTCTCCTTTTTGACGGAAAGTATAAATTTGCCTTCGACTACTATAACAATGACCAGGACGGATTGATTCTTGCGGCTCCTATTCCCAATTCACTTGGCGTACCGGGCAACTCAATCAGTAAAAACATCGGTGCCCTGAGAAACTGGGGATACGAATTCTCCGGAGAAGCATATATTATCAGGAAGAAAGATTTTTCATGGTCGATTGACGCTAACCTTACTCTTGCAAGAAACGAAGTCGTTTCGCTGGTTAATCACCAGGATATAACCTATGAAAACGTGATAGTGCGGGAGAAAGAGTCAATTTACTCCATTTACGGTTACGTTTACCTCGGAGTGAACAAGGCCAACGGTATGCCAATGTACAAAAAGGGTGACGGAAGTGTAATCCAGGGCAATATGGCAAACTCAACATACTATTATTATATGCCCGACAACCCGACAGCCTTTACAACCTCAACCACGCTTTCTGCAACTGCCGATAAAGTAATATTCGGCCCCTCGCTTCCCACCTACTTCGGCGGAGTTAACTCAAAAGTGAATTTCAAGGGGTTTGATTTTACTGTTATGTTCAGGTACTCGGGAGGCAACTATGTTATGAACGCTACCCGGAGGGATCTGGTAAACCTGAACTTCGTTAACAACGGCAAGGAAATACTCGGACGCTGGAAAAGTGTTGATGAACCCGGTGACGGCTGGACTCCAAAACTCTGGTACCAGGGCAATACATTCGTAAACCTTACCGGCCATGCCACAAGCAGGTTCATAGAAAAAGGAGACTTTATCAAGCTACAGACACTTACTCTTGGTTACACATTCCCGAAACAGCTCCTGAGGAGAGCCGGGATTGACAACCTGAGAATTTTTGCACAGGGACAGGATATACTTATGATTACAAAGTATACAGGTATTGACCCTGAAATGGAAACTACAGGAACAGACCTTAACGGTACCCCAAGGCAGAAAGTGATAACCTTTGGCATTAACCTGACTCTGTAACAATTTAACTCCGATCAGATATGAAAAAACTAAATAACATAGGAATGAAAGGAATGAAGTATATTTCGTTGCCTGTCATATTATTGGCTTTCCTGCTCGCTTCTTGCCAGGATTTGATTGATCTGAAGCCATATTCACAGATTGATGAGAATGCGGCTTTTTCCACTCCAAGCCTCATTGAACTTTCTGTTGTGGGTATGTACCAGGCCGCCCAGAGGGGTGACTATGGCGGTAACCTCAGAGGATATCCATGGGGAGCAGCCTTTGTTCAGCAGGGCGACTGCCGCGGCGAAGATATGGTGAATACGGCTACTTTCTATCAGCTTACATATACCAACACATACGACCCGACAACCGCCAATAATGTATGGTGGTGGTCAGATTCCTACAGGCTGATAAACCGCTGCAATATTGTATTGGAAGGGGTACAGAAGGCAGCAGACCAGGGAATCATCACACAGGCAAAAGCCGACCAGTATAAGGGTGAGGCTCTTCTTTTCAGGGCCATAACCCATTTTGAGCTATTAATCCATTTTGCCCGGCCCTGGAAGCATACAGCCGATGCATCCCACCCCGGTGTTCCCTACAGGACTACCCCCTATACAACCGCTGCATCGCTTGAAGAAGGCATTGCCCAGGGAAGGAACACGGTTGCCGAATGCTATCAGAAAGTTCTGGCCGACCTTGATCAGGCTGAGCAGTTGCTGCCTACAAGGGCTCAGCGCGGCACAGGCAAGGCCGGTCTTGTAAGATCCGTAAAACAGGCTGCTGCTGCTTTCAAGACAAGGGTGTACCTTCACAAGTACGACTGGGCCAAAGTTATTGAGGAAGGCTCAAAATTCCTTACCGGAGGAGTGTATGCCGGATCGTATCAGATAGAAGCAGATCCCGGTACTCCGTTCATGGACAGCTATGGCAACAAGGAATCAATCTTCTCTCTTGAGAATTCCGGAACAAACAACCCGGGCGTCAACGCCGCACTCGCATCGCAGTACAAACGCCGTCTGCTGGTTTGTATCAGCCCGATTATCTGGAGAGATCCGGCATGGCTTAGCGACGACAAACGCCGCCTTACAACAACCGAAGCTACACTGGCGACAAATCAGCTGGTTTATGTCAGCAATGGCAGAATGTATACAAATAAATACAAGGATGTTACAAATTACACAGACGCTTCTCCGCTTATCCGTTATGCAGAAGTGGTTCTGAATATGGCAGAGGCCTATACACGCCTGGACCCGACAGGCACTCCTGATGCCAATGCTCTCGCCCTGCTTAACCAGGTAAGAAACAGGTCACTCGCCGATCCTTCAACACAGGCTTATACGGCAGGTAATTTTGCAACCAATGTCGAATTGCTTGGAGCAATCCTCAAGGAAAGGAGAATCGAATTTGTGGGCGAAGGAAGACGCTGGCCCGATATTCACAGGCTGCAGTTCTGCCCCTATTACCCCATCGATGGCATACCCCAGAAGGTGGCTAACGGTAACCCCGCAGCTTCGGCCTTTACGCTGGGTACACCCTATACAGGCCCCTATGGTGTTACCGCCATACCATACTCAGATTTCAGGTTCCTTTGGCCTATTCCAAGGGTTGAAACAGATGCAAACCCCACCCTGGCTGCACAGCAGAATCCGGGCTGGTAAGATTTCAACGGAAAATTCAGAATATAAAAGGCTGTTCTCCCGGAGCAGCCTTTTTATTTGCTGCTAAGATGATTTGAAATTATTACGGAGTAACACCTGCTTCTATGTTTACCCGGCAGAGGATATTAAATTCCAGAATAAAAATGAATAAGAAAAGAAAAATGCAGATGATTATTCCGGGGTGAATGCAGAATTATGGCGTATCTGATCCGTCTATCCGTCAATCCTTTTAATAACCCTCAGCTTATGAGAGTAGTCATTCATATCCCGCCTGAAAATTCCCTGGTGGTCAAGCTTGTCTATCCTTACATAACCTGATGAATGTATAATCAGATTTCCCGGGAAAATCATACCCACATGAACAATTCTTCCCCTCTCGTCATCAAAAAACGCAAGATCGCCGGGCCGGGCATCCTTAATAAAGCCAATCACTTCACCTTTCTCTGCCTGTCTGCCGGCATCGCGGGGGATTTTTATTCCGTGTATCTTATATACAAGCTGTACAAAACCTGAACAGTCAAGCCCAAATATGCTCCTTCCTCCCCAGATATACGGAGTATTCAGAAAACGATGGGCTGTTTCATGAAGCTGTCCCTCAGGTAATACAAATGATTCGTTAAACTCGCCGATGACACTGTACAGCCGGTCTCCGGCTTTGAATGTCTTTCCGCTGAAATCGGGTTCATAAATCTCCGAACCCGGACTTAAAACCAGCTTTGAACCGGGATCTGTTGTACATTCAAGGGATTTGTTCAGAATAAAACCCTTCATGCCCTCCGGAATCTCATAATGAATCATGTGCTTTCTGTCAGCCCATCCGGTGTATCCGTCAAACTCAGTCTCAATCTTCACCCATCCCGGCAACTCATCAACCACCCTGAAAGTCTCCCCGAACAATGCCTGTGAAACCATCTCCGATTTATGGGCGGGCATCAGCCTCACAGGAAGATAAATATTGCCGCAGATAAATTTGTTCATATGTAGGTATTTACAAGATACGTCACCGCATATCTATTATTTCAACATCCCTGTAATTTTTCGGATTGAATGTGAAGTATGAAGCATCAGGCACGGTTTTAAGATTGTAATCTGTAACCTTCAGTGTAATTGTTATCCCGTCTTTTCTCTTGTATTCCGCGTTGAGAAGGTTGTATGAGGTTTTTCCGATAGTTAACCTTATTCTTATGAGTTCATTGCCTGTATCCTCCGGGTAAAGGTCCACCGTCCAGGAGGTGGTTGTTTCATCCAGAAGGCGTATTTTATAACCCTTTTTATACAAGGTAAAAATAGAAGCAGGGCGGCTCATAAATGATTCATCTTTCCGGTCGGGTTTTGTTATGGTGACCTCTTTCTCATTAATAAGGTAATTCCACGACACCGAACCGTTGAACCAGATAATGTTACCGGGAAGTTCGAGCCGGTACTGATCCTTTGAAAGGACAAGGCTTCCGCTGGCGGTATCCTTCTTTGAGTTTGCTGCATCATCGGTTATAAGTCTGAACTTTATTGACACTGATGGTGCCGACAATGCGGTGGATGAGAATTTATCGAGGATCCTTAGCCCTTCAGGGTCGGCCTGACCCATTGAGATAAATGTGATAATAAATAAAATTGCAATGGTAAGGATGTATCTCATTTTACTGATTCTGATCAATCTTCTGCAAAATCTGTTCCAGAGTTGCGAGGTCGGATACAAGCACATCTCTTGCCCTGCTGCCTTCAAAAGCGCCGACGATTCCTGCGGCCTCAAGCTGGTCGATAATTCTGCCGGCCCTGTTGTATCCTATGGAAAGTTTTCGCTGTATAAGTGACGTTGAGCCCTGCTGGTGCTGAACCACAAGCCTTGCTGCCTCATCAAACATGGGGTCTCTCTTTCTCAGGTCCACTTCCTGTTCGCCGGCCTCGGTATCTGCAATATATTCCGGAAGGTGCATTGCATCGGCGTATCCCTGTTGTGAACCGATATATTCCGTAAGAGCTTCAATTTCAGGTGTATCGATAAATGCACACTGGAGCCTGACGGGCTCGCTTCCTGATGAAACGAGCATATCGCCTCTCCCTACAAGCCTGTCGGCGCCTGTTGCATCAAGTATTGTTCTTGAATCGACCGAGGAGAAGACCCTGAAGGCTATGCGTGTGGGAAAGTTGGCTTTTATAAAGCCTGTTATGATGTTGGTTGAAGGTCTTTGTGTGCTGATAATAAGATGAATGCCAGTTGCCCTTGCAAGCTGTGCAAGCCTTCCTATCGGAGGTTCAATCTCCCTGCCCGCAGTCATGATGAGGTCGGCAAATTCGTCAATGATAAGTACGATGTACGGCAGGTACCTGTGACCCTTCTCGGGGTTAAGCCTGCGCGACATGAATTTCTCATTGTACTCCCTGATGTTTCTTGTCTGAGCCAGTTTCAGCAGTTCAAGCCTGCTGTCCATCTCAATGCAAAGGGAGTTTAGGGTATTTATAACCTTCTGGGTGTCGGTTATTATGGCATCCTCTTCGCCGGGCAGTTTGGCCAGAAAATGTCTTTCTATTTTGGCATACAATGGTAACTCGACTCTCTTGGGGTCAATAAGAACCAGTTTCACCTCTGCAGGGTGTTTTTTGTAAAGCAGTGAGGTGATAATAGCATTTATGCCAACCGATTTTCCCTGTCCCGTCGCCCCGGCAACAAGAAGGTGAGGCATTTTGGTGAGATCGGCAATATATGGTTCGTTTGTTATTGTTCGGCCCAGAGCGAGTGCAAGTTCGAATTTTGATTCCTGGAACGTTTTTGAAGTGATTAGTGATCTCATTGAGACTGTTTCAGGATTCTTGTTTGGCACCTCGATACCCACTGTTCCCCTGCCAGGGATCGGTGCTATAATCCTGATTCCCAATGCTGAAAGGTTGAGGGCAATATCATTCTCGAGCGATTTTATCCTTGCAAGCCTTACGCCCCTTTCCGGGACCACTTCGTAAAGCGTAACCGTGGGCCCTACCGTGGCGGTAATGTGCTGTATTGGTATTTTATGGTCGGCAAGTGTTTTTACAATATTCTCCTTGTTCTCGAGAACCTCCTTATTGTCGAATGACGATTGACTTTTGTATTCATTAAGCAGTGATACAGGCGGAAACTTATAGCGGGGCAGATCGAGCCTCGGGTCGTAATTTTCCATTAATTTCTCCACCTCTTCTTCCGACATCTGGTCTCCTTCGCCGGCTTTTTTAATGTCGATCGGCACTTCGTCTGACTGAGTTTCCGGCGGCTTCTCCTGCTCACCAATAACCTTTATTATACCACCCCGCGGATAATCCGGTATATAGTTGTCAAAATCACCGTTCCGGATATCAAGGTCACCATTTTCGTCCGTCACACCTTCTCTATCACCCTCATCAGTATTTTCCTTAACGTTTATCTCTTCATCAGGAACAGTCTCTATGTCCGTGACTTCCTTTTCTCGGTTTCCGGCTGCAGGCTTCAGTTTAGAGAGAAGTCCGGCTATAGAAGACGGGCTTACACCGATAATGAGAACCAGATATGCGGCAATTAAAAAAAGCAGCATTATGCCTGTTCCGGGTTTTCCCATAAAAGCATTCAGCCATCTGGCGGCAAAATATCCCTGTGCACCTCCCGGTCCGCTTCCAAGGAAACCTTTGGCGCTTCCGAAAGCATATCCGAGAACAAGGGAAAGCAGGATAGCCGTAATCGCAAAACTGAATATCAGCTTCCATACTTTTATTCCCGGAAAATTAAGAAGTTTAAGACCGGCGGTGCCTATAATAAGAGGTATAAAGAAAGCACCCAGCCCGAACCCGTTTGTAATTAACAATCCCGATAGAGCAACTCCAAGCCGTCCGGACCAGTTCTTTACCTGCACATCTGCCCCTGCAATAAGCTGATCTGACGGCAGGCTCTGGTCACTCTTCCACCAGAAAAGATAGGCTACAAAAGCTATAATAAGATATAAGGCAAGGCCGCACAGCACAATACCGGCCAGGAATTTAAGATTCTCGTTTGTTTTTCGCCCAGGTTTACTCCTGGCTCCTTTCCTGTTGCTTTCTTTTTTAACGTTTTTCTCTTCCGGGCTCTCTTTCATCAGGAGAAATAAATAACAGCTTTAACAGAAATTAAATCCCAAAGGTAATTAAAATTATAACGAATGGATTGAGGATTGAATTGTCAGGGTATGTTAAAGGTTTACCATATCGGTAATGATCTTATCCATATCCTTCTTGTCAATGAGTTTGTATTTTGTCCGTCTTTCAAAGGCTTTGTCGGGTATTTCCTTTTTATACACCGCCTCAGCTTCAAATTTGAGTTCAGACCCTCCCATTATATAATAAAAACTCATAAGCACACCGTCTATTTCACTGAAGGGGGTGGCAATATTTGAGTCTTTTACCTTAATCTCATTTGTGTACCAGATATCATAGACCTTACTGGTGTCAAAAGGAAAGACGGCTTCAGCATGATTGCACTCGAAACCGCATATTTCCATTGTGCGGGATGTCTTCCTGATTTTGACGCCGACCATTGCACTGAAACCCGGATGTATCTCACTGGCGGAGCCTTCGTAATAGAGTTTTGTGCCGAGCATGTTAACATAGGTATCGTAAATTCCCTTTTCAGGATTTACAACGTTCACGATTCCCTGCTTTCCGACGGGCGAAAGAATCTCGAAAAGAAACTTGTCGCTTTTAAACGATACTACCAGGCTTTTCGGTTTAAAATCGACCGACAGGCTTCCCTGGCTCTTTATATAGTCGATGTTGTAATAAATCTCACCCTCATTCAGGTTCCTGTAGTTGCTGTTTTTACAGGAGAATAAAGTGAAGATTAATATTGATGCTGTGTAAATCCGGGATAGTCTCACCTGAAAAATTGTTAGAATTGACCAAATGTAGTAAATTTTTCTAATCCCAAACCGTATTATCTTATTTACAATACCTGTGAACAGACAAAAAAATACTCTTATGCCTTATTATTCTGATCATGTCTTTAATTGTAAATATCTTAATCTTTATTTGTTACTTTTGCAGGGCTTAAGAGAAATCTTAAAAACTAAGCTGACAGATGGGAAGAAAACTTGCGGTTATTGCGCTGGGCGGGAACGCCCTTTTGCGCGGCGATCAGATCGGTACAATAGAGGAGCAGGAGCAGAACACTACAGATACTCTTGAGAACCTTGTTTTTTTGCTAGAGGAGGGCTATAATCTTATCATTACCCACGGTAACGGTCCTCAGGTGGGGAATATCCTTATGCGCAACGATGCCGGTGAACAGCTTTACGGTATTGCTCAGATGCCTGTCGATATCTGCGTGGCCGATTCGCAGGGAGGAATAGGCTACATGATTGAGCGTATGTTCAGAAATGTCCTTAACAGGCATGGCATTAAAAGGAATATAGTTTGCATTGTTACACAGGTTCTTGTCGACAGCAATGACCCAGCGTTCAGCGATCCTCAGAAAAGAATCGGAAAGATATGCAGCCGCGAAGAGGCGGAGAGGCTTTCACTGGAAAAAGGCTGGGTTTTCAGAGAGGAAATAAAAGTTGACGGAGGTTACCGCCGCGTTGTCCCTTCTCCTGTTCCTGTTGGTATTATGAATGACAATGTAATCAGGGAACTTGCCCTTAACGGCCATATAGTCATTGCTGCAGGGGGCGGAGGAATTCCCGTTTACCTCGACGAAAACAATGATGTCAGAACAACCGAGGCTGTGGTTGACAAGGATATGGCCTCATCTCTGCTGGCCACCAGAACCGGTGCTGATGAATTCTATATCCTGACAGATGTGCCTTACGTGTATATTAACTATAAAAAACCCGACCAGCAGGTTAAGGAATTCCTTAATTATGCCGATGCCAGGAGATATCTCGATGAGGGACAATTCTCCAAAGGGAGCATGGCCCCTAAAATTGAGGCCTGCCTTAACTTTATCAGAAACGGCGGCAGGATGAGTGTTATTACCGAGGCTTTTAAACTTGCAGACAAAAAATACGGCACCAAAATCACTATGGAGTACGAAGACTGAAAACATAAAGAAAAATTAAAAATAACTGTCATGAAAATAAATCTTAAAGGACGTCATTTCCTGAAACTTCTCGACTTTGAACCCGAGGAAATCAGCTATCTCATCGACCTCTCAATTAAGCTTAAGAAGGATAAAAAGGAGGGCAGGGAAGTGCAAATGCTGAAGGGAAAGAACATTGCCCTTATTTTTGAGAAGGCTTCGACGCGAACCAGATGCGCCTTTGAAGTGGCCGCATTTGACCAGGGCGCTCACGTGACATATATCGGACCCACAGGTTCGCAGATGAAGCAGAAAGAATCAATGAAAGACACTGCCAGGGTACTGGGAAGACTTTATGATGGTATCGAGTACAGGGGATTCGGACAGGAAATTGTTGAGGAACTGGCACAGTACGCAGGCGTACCCGTATGGAACGGTCTTACCAATGAATTTCACCCCACCCAGATACTGGCCGATTTTATGACCATGAAAGAACATTCAACAAAACCGCTGAACAAAATAAGTTTCTGTTATCTGGGCGACGCAAGGTTCAACATGGGAAATTCCCTGATGGTAGGGGCTGCGAAAATGGGAATGGATTTCAGAGCAGCTGCACCCGTTCAGTATCAGCCCGGAAAAGAGCTTGTGAATAAATGCAGGGAAATTGCCGCCGTCACCGGAGCAAAAATTACAATTACCGGGAATGTGGAAGAAGCAGTAAAAGGCGTTGATTTTCTTTACACCGACGTGTGGGTCTCGATGGGTGAACCTGACTCGGTCTGGGAAGAAAGAATCAGACTGCTGAAGCCTTACCAGGTTAACATGGATGTTGTAAGGAAAACCGGAAACCCCGATGTGAAATTTCTGCACTGTCTTCCTGCTTTTCATAACAGGGAAACAAAAGTGGGAGAGGAGCTGTATCATAAATACGGTCTCGACGGCATGGAAGTGACAGAAGATGTTTTTGAATCAGGCATGTCGGTTGTCTTCGACGAAGCAGAGAACCGTCTTCACACCATAAAGGCTGTAATGGTATCAACGCTTACCTGATCAGTTCCTTAACAAAATAAAAGGTTATTACAAAGGAGGCAGCAAGTTTCAGTCCCACCCCGGTAAGAAACCCGAGCAGACTGCCGAAGCCTGCCTTCAGGGCATAGCCGGGGTCGTCCTTAAAGATCATTTCTCCGACAAAGGCTCCGACAAGCGGACCCAGGATAATCCCCGCAGGTCCGAGAAAAAGTCCGATAATAAGCCCGACTGTTGCTCCTCTTGTGCCATATTTTGTACCGCCAAATTTCCGGGTGCCCCAGACAGGTACAATATAATCCAGTATTGTTACGATTACGGCCACAGCCGCGAGTACTAAAAGGGTTGTTTTACTGAAATGTCCGAACCTGGAAAAATGGAGAAAAAGGATACCCGCATAACTGAGCGGAGGCCCCGGAAGAACCGGAACAAGACAGCCGATCAGGCCGACCACTATGCAAATAACTCCCGCAACCAACAGTATGTAATCAGCCATTACAGAAAAGATAAGTAAACAAGGAAAGGAGTATCAGATCAGACTTTCCCAAGCTCTTCAAATTCGATGCTGGTGAATTTTCCATCCGCAGGTTCGCCGGCCTCTTTTACGCTTTCGTCTGTGGCTTCAATGGTTTTAACATTTTCCCTGACCGGTTTACCGTTGCTTATAAAATTAACAACATCATTCAGCCCGCCGGCAAACTTTTCAAAATCTTCCTTGTACAGGAAAATCTTGTGTTTCTCGTAGAATACCTTCCCTTCCTTACCTGCGCGCTTTTTGCTCTCTGTTATGGTAAGGTAATAATCATCACTTCGGGTAGCCTTGACATCAAAAAAATATGTCCTTTTACCGGCTCTTACAACTTTTGTGTAGATTTCTTCCTTGCCGGCTTTCCCATCATTTTCAATGTTTACCCCGGTTTCTTCTTCCATACCGTGAATGATTTAGTTATAACCCTGTCAAATGTAGCAATTATTTTTTCAAATCAAAATATTCCACCTTACGGCTGTTAATTAACAGTCAGGAATTTTGAAGCTTGATTAAAATGAATATTTTTGCACGGTCAATTACAGGTTCTTTAGAATGATAAGCAGAAGATTGTTGCGTGTCAAGGCCCTTATGTGTCTTTATGCATATAACCGCCGCGACGATGGAGACCTCGCTAAGGCTGAGAAGGAACTTCTTCTGAGTCTTAACAAGTCCTATGAACTCTATTTCTATCTCCTTCTGCTTCTGATAGAACTTGCCGACACAGCATCTGAGAAAATAGCATTTGCCCTTCAGAAAAAAATGCCATCGCCTGAAGATCTCCGTCCAAACAGGAGATTTGCAGACAATATGGTTATTAACCAGCTCAGGGAAAACAACGAACTGAGAAAATATCAGTCCTCAACCGGCCTCTCATGGGCTGCTCACAGCGGGGTTATAAAAACTCTTTACTCAAAGCTGACCGAATGGGACGAGTACCGGAAATATATGTCGGGAGTAAAACATGGCTACACCGAGGATAAAAAGTTCCTTATGAAACTGATAAGTGTTTTTATTCCTGCCTCGGAAGATCTGATTACAGCTTTTGAGGAAATGAGCATATACTGGAATGATGACCTCGAAAACATAGTCGTAATGACCGAAAAAACTCTTCGAAGGTTCAGCAAAACCTCCGGGCCCGAAACCCCTTTGATGCCATTGTTCAGGAATGATGAAGATAAGGAGTTTGTAATTAATTTGTTCCGTAAGGCCATCCTGAATACCGATAAGGTTACTGATCTGATTGACAGAAACACCACAAACTGGGAGGTTGAAAGAATAGCGCTGATGGACAGGCTTGTGATGCAGATGGCTATAACCGAGGTGATGTGTTTTGAGGAAATACCTGTAAAAGTAACACTGAATGAATATATAGAGATTGCAAAGAATTATTGTACCGCAAAAAGCAATACTTTTGTAAACGGTATTCTCGACAAGATAGTAAGAGAGATGAGAGAGAAAAAACTCTTCCGCAAAACAGGAAGAGGTTTGCTTGGCGAAGACGGGAATAATGGTTAGAATAACGATTAGAATAATGAAGCAGATTACAGGAATAATTTTCTTATGCACACTGATTCTCGCAGGTTTTGCTTGCGGTAACAATTCAGGTGCACAGAAGAATGCATCAGGTCAGATTTCCATATCCGACACTGCGGTAATCGTTTTTTCGGAGTATGAGCATGATTTCGGGAAAATTGCCGCAGGGGAAAAAGTTGCAGCCATTTTTACCTTTACCAATGCAGGGAAAGGCCCTCTCATAATAAATTCTGTTACCACCAGTTGTGGCTGTACAGCTTCGAAATACTCCCGAAAACCCGTTGCTCCAGGCCAATCAGGTACTATTGAGATAGTTTTTGATTCATCAGGTTATAACGGCCCTCAGCGAAAAACTGCAACAGTCAGGTCAAATGCATCACAACCTTATGTGATGCTTCAGATAAAGGGAGAAGTTGTCCAGGTTCCGTAAATTATTAATTATAAATACATTAAGATGAGCAATTATTATTTATTACTTATGACCCAGCCTGCCGGTGCTTCAGGTTCAGGTAATGCATGGGTGAGCCTTATGCCGCTGATCCTTGTTTTTGTGGTGTTCTATTTCTTCATGATAAGACCGCAGATGAAGAAACAGAAAGAGCTATCCAACTACAGAAACTCCCTCAAGAAAGGGGATAAAGTGGTTACCACCGGCGGAATCTACGGTCGAGTGGCAGAGGTGAAAGACAATGTGGTAATTCTGGATGTCGGAGGTGATGTAAAGCTTAAGATTGATAAAAGCGCTCTGCTTAAGGATCCGACCGACATAGAGCAGAAATAACCATGAATATACGGCAGAGTATACGTCAAAATCCCGTCAGGAGAGCATTTCAAAAGCTTCTCAAACGCGATCTTGCCGTATTCTTTGTCTTCCTTATGATTTCATTCATCCTCTGGTATCTCAATTCCCTGAGAAAAACCATGGAATCGGAGGTTGCCTTCCGGATTAAAGCCGGGAACTTTAATACTTTTCCGGTTTCAGATGAATCCCTTCGTGCAAAGGCTTATCTGAAACTTGCGGGAACGGGATTTTTATTACTTAAGACTTCTGTGAGTTCCGTTTTCTCCACCTTCATTGTTGATATCGGGGAAATTAAAACCGGAACTTATAACAAGGGCACATCCGTGGGATTTTATGTTCTTGCTGCCGACCTCAAACCGGTGTTTGAAAAAAGTCTTAAACCCGATCTTCAGGTAATTTCAATAAGACCCGACACGATCTTTCTGGTTCAGGTCCGTAAACAATAAAGCCTTTAAAAATCATGGTACTGGGAATTACCGGAGGCATCGGCAGCGGCAAATCGGTTGTCTGCCGGGTATTCAGCATACTCGGCGCTCCTGTTTTTTCGGCAGATGATGAAGCAAGAATCATCATGGAAACAGATCCTGGCATAATGAATGAAGTCGAAAAAGCTGCGGGAGAGAAGGTATATGAAAACGGAGTATTAAACCGTAAAAAATTGGCTGCCCTGATTTTCAACGACAGGGAAAAGCTTACAGCTGTAAACCGTATTGTTCACCCTGCTGTATTTGACAGATTCAGAAGATGGAAGGAAAATAACAGTGCCCCTCTTGTGATATTTGAATCTGCAATACTTTTTGAAAGCGGGGCCGATAAACTTGCCGACAGGGTGCTGAACGTTTATGCTCCGGCGGAAATCAGAACAGAGAGGGTAATGGAGAGAAACAGTCTGTCCGAACAGGAGGTTGTTGAAAGAATAAGAAACCAGTGGAGTGATGAACAGAGATCAGAGTTGTCGGATTACATTATCAATAATTCAGGTAATGAATTGATTCTTCCTTCAATACTCAGGATTTACAGGGAGTTGATTAGTTTATCAGGCAGATAATACCGTTATGGGAAATTTTGTTAAGTGGCTTGGAGGAGGCCTTGGCTGGGTTCTTGGAGGACCGATAGGAGGGTTGCTGGGTTTTCTGGTGGGCTCATTCTTTGATGAGGTATCCGGCCCCTCCCGGCAGGTTCAGGATTCTGCCCCCGGAAGCTTCGGAATAAGCCTCCTTGTCCTTACTGCGGCCGTTATGAAAGCCGACAACAGAGTCCTGAAAACGGAACTTGAATATGTTAAACAGTTTTATATAAAACAGTTCGGGAAGGAATCAACCCGGGAAGCGATGATGATTCTCCGCGACCTGCTTAAGCAGGATATTCCGCTTAAAGACGTCTGCCGCCAGATCGCCGCAAATATGGACTATTCATCCAGACTGCACCTTTTGCATTTCCTGTTCGGCATAGCAGGGGCCGATAATAAATTTGATACTGCCGAGGTAAAAGTAATCGGCATAATTGCCGAATACCTCGGGATTTCAAACAGTGATTACACTTCGGTCAGAAACATGTTTATTCCCGAAACAGATTCTGCCTACAGGATTCTGGAAATTGAACCCTCTGCAACCGACGAGGAGGTGAAAAAAGCCTACCGGAAAATGGCGCTGAAATACCATCCCGACAGGGTAAGCCATCTTGGAGAAGATTTCAGGAAAGCTGCGGATGATAAATTCAAGAAAGTAAATGAAGCTTACGAAAAAATAAAAAAAGAACGAAACCTTATCTGATTAATAATTTACTGCATTATCAGGAAAATTCATAAACAAGAATTATTTTTGCAAAAAATCAACCTATGATTCTTAAGGATTATTTATCGGTGTCGGGACAGCATGGACTGTTTAAGTTTATAGCCCAGGGACGGAATGCTATGATTGTGGAAAATCTTGAAACGGGAAAAAGAACCACTGCATTTGCATCTTCAAAAATCAGCAATCTCGAAGATATATCTGTTTACACGGGTGACGGTGAGGTGGCTCTGTCAGCAGTGTTTGATAAAATTTATGAAAAGGAAAACGGAGGGCCTGCTCCCGACGAAAAATCAGACATTAACGTTCTTCGCGAATATTTTGCACTGATTCTGCCCGAATACGACAGGGAAAGGGTTTATGCATCCGATATAAAGAAGATTTTAATGTGGTACAACACTCTTCAGAAACTCAATCTCCTGGTGAAAGAGGAACCTGAGAAGGAAAAGCCTGAAGAAAAGAGTGAGAAAAAGGCTGAAACCACAGATACAGGTGCACAGGATTCACAGGCAGAGGCTGAAGAAACAAAACCTGCAGCCAGACAGGCTAAGAAGAAGACTGCAGGTGATTCCGAAAAGCCGGCTAAATCAAAAGCAGAACCAAAAACAAAAAAGTCAGGAAAGACTGAAAAGAAATAACAATTCCCTTTGTTTTTATTAATTTCATTCTTTTGTATTTGTCATATCCTGAATGACATGTGCAAAAAAAATCTGTTTTTTTGAAAAAATCAGATCACAGATTGAAAAAAATATTAATATTGGTTTATATTTGCAACCCAAATTAAATTAGTATTAACTCAATTGTAATTTATGACGTAGATGCAGAATTTTGTTTTGAGAGAGTTACACCCCGGTAATTCCTTCGAAGGGCTGAACGCCCCCCTCAGAGGATTCATCGTCGGAAACCGTATCCCGAAAGATTACTTCGTTACAACGGGAAGCGGTCAGAGTGACATCGCAATTCATGCAGGATCCTACCACCTGGCTCTAAAAGATGCCGGTATCGAAATGGCCAACATAATGACTTACTCATCCATCCTACCGGGAATGGCCACCCAGATTGAAAAACCCGAGAAAATTACGCACGGCGAAGTAATGGAATCTATTATGGCTGTTGCAAACGGCCGTAAAGGGGAGAGAATTTCCGCCGGCATAATCTACGGATGGCTGAATGAGAAAAAGACAGGCGAGCGATACGGCGGTCTTGTGTGCGAACACAACGGTAATTATACTGAAGAGGAACTTGACAGACTCCTGCGCCTCAGTATAAATGAGTTATATACCAATGGGTTCGATAAAGATTATACTCTTGGTGATCTGAATATTATTAAAAGATCATTCGTACCTCTCAAAACTTACGGCACCGTCCTGGTGGCGCTTTGCTTCACCAGTTATTTCTATCCGGTACTCGAGACAATTTAATCCCGGCTGCCGGTTCCCGGCTGAATGCGGCTGCTGCATGAAAAAATAAACTGTCTGCAGAAAGCCGGCATCCGGAAACCGGCACCTTAATTTCGCTATATGAACTTCGGAGGCCACGAAGTAGTTTACAGCTACCCCCAATCCCGTATAGTAATGCTTCCTGTACCTTACGACGAAACAAGTACATGGATAAGGGGAGCAGACAAGGGACCTGATGCAATTTTCAAGGCATCGGTGAATCTTGAATTTTACGATATCGAAACAGGTACGGAAGTTCATAAGAACGGCATATTCACTCTCGACCCGGTAGTTGAAAAAAGCTCCCCCGAAGCTCTCACTGAGGAGGTGAGAAAAAGGGTGAAACAATTACTGGATGAACAGAAATTCCCTGTCATCGTCGGCGGAAATCATACCGTCAGCATAGGGGCTTTCTATGCCTTCAGCGAAAAATACAGGGATCTTTCAATTCTCCAGCTCGACGCTCATTCCGATCTCAGAAACGAATACGAAGGATCCGCCTTAAACCATGCATGTGTAATGGCAAGGGCAAGGGAGAAGGCACATATCGTTCAGGTTGGTATAAGAAGCATGTCGGCCGAAGAAGCTTCAGAAGCCGGCTGGGAAAATATTTACCCGGCTCATGAACTTATCAGGGATAATTCCCTGTACCTTAAAGCAGCAGCCTCACTTAAAGAGAATGTCTATGTTACAATAGACATGGATGTTTTCGATCCTTCCCTCGTGCCATCTACCGGAACACCTGAACCGGGCGGACCGGATTATTCAGACCTGATGAATTTTCTGAGGTATGTGGCTGATAAAAGGAATATAGTCGGATTTGATGTTGTTGAACTCTGTCCTTCAGATGCCAACCATACGCCCGATTTCGTCGCCGCTAAAGTGATTTACCAGTTCCTGAGCTATATTTTTTCAGGCGGAAGGCAATAATGTCTCCTCATTACTCTTCCTTCGCTTTGGCTTCATCCCATATCCTGTTCATCTCATCAAGCGACATGTCGTGCAGTGACTTCCCTTTGGCAATTGTTTCATTCTCGAGATAATTGAACCTCGATATAAATTTCCTGTTTGTTTTTTCAAGCGCGGCTTCAGGATCTATACCATATAACCGGCAGGCGTTAATAAGACTGAAGAATACATCACCTGTCTCCGATTCAATATTACGTGTGTTACCGTTAAGAACCTCCTCCTTTAATTCGGTAATCTCCTCGAGAACTTTATCCCATATCTGTTCAGGTTTCTCCCAGTCAAAGCCGACGCCCCTCACTTTCTCCTGAATCCTGTTCGCCTTTATAATTGCAGGCAGAGAGGAGGGGACACCGGAAAGAACCCTTTTCCCTCCGTTTTCACCATGAAGCTTCAGGGCTTCCCAGTTCTTCTTTACTTCGTCTGCGTTGTTTACTTCAATCGAACCGAATACGTGCGGGTGCCTGTAAATAAGCTTTTCGTTGATGCTTTTAAGCACTCCCGCAATGTCAAAAGTGCCGTTCTCACTCCCGATTTTCGAATAAAATACCAGATGCAGCATCAGATCGCCCAACTCTTCCTTTATACCTTCCTCGTCACCTGAGATTATCGCATCGGCCAGTTCATAGGTCTCTTCAATTGTAAGCTTACGGAGGCTCTCATAAGTCTGTTCCCTGTCCCACGGGCATTTCTCCCTCAGGTTATTCATTATGTCAAGCAGCCTTGCAAACTCTTTCAGGGCATTTTCCTTGTAATCTGTCACTTTGTATGATGTTTGAGTATTTTTTCCTCTGCAGCCAGTTCAACACGCACTACCGACCCTGTTTCAACCCCTAGCAGTTCTGATATGCTTCCGCCGTTTATCGCAACCTCGAGGAGATCAAGCATATTGAATCTTGTAACCAATTCACCCACAGGCTCATCGCTGTATCTGGCACTTATCCGGTCTGTACTGTAGCTGTTGCTTTGTATCAGAATCCGGTACTTTTTCCCCGAAAAGACCCTGTTAAAGATATCTCTTGTGACATTGGTTATCGCATTCCCGTAGGAATCGATGAATATTACACTACCAGTAATCACTTCCTTTTCGATGGTAGCCCTAAGGGGTACCTTCTCACTTACAGCGGTTACAGGGGTTCCTATTTCCCGGAGAGACTTTCCCTTTACAAGAAATGAGGCTGCATCGGCAAAAATGCCGATTTCATCAGAAACCTCACCATCCCCGATCTCTACCATCTCATCGGGCTGCTGGTTAAGTATCAGATTAAAAATTCCGTTATCGGCGCCTATGAAGTAATGATCATTTGCACGGAGAAGAAGATACCTTGCATCGCTGCCTCCATCGGTATGAACACAGATTATATGAATGCTGCCTGCAGGGTAGTTCATATATGTGTTCCGGATGACGAATGATGCATGTGTAATGTTAAAGGCCGGTATATTGAAAGCATTGTCAATGACCTGAGTATCCGGACAGAGGGAGCATAACCTTCCCTTGAGTATCCCGGAATAGAAATCGTCGGGTCGCCATTCGGTGGTAAGTGTAATTACCGGCATGGGAAAATCTTTCGACAAAGATAATCTTCTAATGAAAAATAAGCTTATTTTGTACCACCGTGAATTATTTTTTAATTTAAATATTTGCTGGTGTAGGAAAAGGGCTTAAAACGGTATTGATGACTGAAAAGACTGTATACCTTGAGGAAATCGATCCGGTGATATTTTCCGGTTCGAACAATGCTGTAATTAACCAGATTAAGTCTTATTTCCCAAAATTGAAGATAATTGCACGGGGAAATGAGATAAAATGCATCGGCGACAGTACAGATGTTGAGGAATTTACTTCAAGGCTGAATGATATCATTGAATATTACAGGAAGTATAACAGGCTCGATCCGGAGGATATTGAGCGACTTTTTTCCGATGATGAGCATATCAGCAGGGCTTCAGAGGGAGAATTCGAGGATGTAATCTTATTCGGCGCAACGGGAAAGCCCATAAGGGCCAGGACGGTTCACCAGCTGCAGCTTATCAGGGATTATGCTTCCAACGACCTGATTATTACCGACGGCCCTGCAGGAACGGGAAAAACATATACTTCCATCGCCCTGGCAGTAAGGGCCCTGAAAAACAGGGAGGTTAAGAAAATCGTCCTTACAAGGCCTGCCGTTGAAGCAGGGGAGAGACTAGGCTTTCTGCCCGGCGACATGAAGGATAAGCTCGATCCTTATCTCCAGCCGCTATACGACGCCCTGCATGATATGATACCTTTCAGAAAGCTTGAAACCTGGATCGAAGAAGGAACCGTACAGATTGCACCATTGGCTTTCATGAGGGGCAGAACACTCGAAAACGCGGTCGTGATACTCGATGAGGCTCAGAACGCTACTGTAAGCCAGCTTAAAATGTTCCTTACAAGAATGGGAATGTGCTCAAAATTTATAATGACGGGTGATACAACTCAGATTGACCTCCCCCGGAAAAATGAATCCGGCCTGCTGCAGGCAATGAGAATTCTGACCGGAATTGAAGGAATTTCAATCATTCGTTTCGACGAAAGAGATATTGTCCGGCACCGCCTGGTGAAAATGATTGTGAGGGCTTATGAAAATGATGAAACCGCTAAGGAACAAAACCAGGAATAACCAAGCAACAAGATAACAGATGAATCAGACTATCTTAAAGACCGATTTCAAATTCGACAGACTGAAAAGCTTTTACAAGGGAAAAGTCAGGGATGTTTACAACATCGGTGATGAACTCCTTCTGATGATCGTAACCGACAGAATATCAGCCTTTGATGTTGTACTGCCACGCGGCATACCATACAAGGGACAGGTTCTGAACCAGATAGCCTCAAAGTTTCTTGATGCCACATCTGACATTGTTCCGAACTGGAAAATCGCCAGCCCCGATCCTAACGTCACAATAGGAGTGAAATGTGAACCATATCCCGTGGAGATGATTGTGAGGGCCTTTCTCACGGGAAGCTCATGGCGTACCTACAAGGCAGGGGCCAGATCAATTTGCGGCATCCCCATACCGGAAGGAATGAGGGAACACCAGAGATTTGAGAAGCCGATCATCACACCAACAACAAAGGCCGAACAGGGAGCGCACGACCAGGACATTTCGGCAGAAGAGATAATTGAAAATGGCCTGGTGCCTGAAGAAGAATACAGGCTTCTCGAGAAATATACAATGGAAGTTTTTATGAGAGGCTCCGAGATCGCGGCAAAGCATGGACTTATACTTGTCGATACAAAATACGAGTTCGGCAAAAAAGACGGGAAAATATATCTTATTGACGAAATCAACACGCCCGATTCTTCAAGGTATTTCTACGCTGAAGATTATAATGACCGGTTTGAGAAAGGACTGCCTCCCAGGCAGCTTTCAAAGGAATTTGTAAGAGAGTGGCTGATGGCAAACGGTTTCCAGGGCAAAGAAGGACAACAGGTGCCTGAAATGACTGATGAATTCGTGAATGAGGTATCGGAAAGATACATAGAACTGTATGAAAAAATAACCGGAGAACGTTTTATAAGAGAAAATATTGATGACATTCACAACAGGATATTCCGCAACTGCCAGAAATTCCTTGAAGATTACAGATAATAAGATATTGACAATGAACTGCTTCCTTGCTGATGCAGGAGGGTATGTGCATACCTGTACTCTGTACAGGAAGATTACCGGAGTAATCCTGATGCTTTCCCTTTTCCTGTTAAGCCCTCTGAAAACATCGGGTCAGGTTGTTGTGGAAAAGTCGAAAGACAAGGTCATAATTTCCGGCACGCAGTATTATATTCATGTGGTCAGGAAGGGTGAGACTGCCTATTCCATATCAAGGGCTTACGGCATTACTGTCGATGAACTTGTGAGAAATAACCCGGGATCCGGAAACGGCCTTAGAACAGGCCAGGCCCTGAGGATACCTGTAGTGGAAACCCCTGCTGCCGGCCAGGAGCAGGATAAAAAGAACCAGACACCGGAAAAGCAGAGAGATGAATCAAAGTTTTTTTATCACAGGCTGAAACCCGGAGAAACGGTATATTCACTTGCCCGAAATTACGGTGTTTCCGTTCAGGAGATTACTGAAAGCAACCCCGGCGTTGAAATCAACAAACTTCCGGTAAATTATGAAATAGCCATTCCAAGGCGTACTGTTAAACAAACCACAGAGGAGATTCAGCCCCAGGAGAAGAAGGGTTTTCTCGAACACAGGGTTGTGAAAGGTGAAACACTTGCGTCAATAGCCGAAAAATACGGTATTTCGGTCAGGGATATCAGAAGGGAAAACAAGGGAATAATATTCCCGCACGTTAACGACATTCTAAGAATACCTGTTACCCGCGTAAATGAGATTAAGGAAGAAGCAATAGCGGTAACCGACACCATCACTATTCCCGAAAAACCGGTAATTGAAATTCCCGAGGGAATTACCCCGGTGAAAAACCTGAAAGGAAGATTCAATGTGGCAGTATTGCTGCCTTTTAATACTCCGGCGAACTCGGTCAGAATGGAAATAGATTCCTCCCAGGTTATAAAAGGCAAGCCTGTTTATAAAACAGTTGTCAGACCCGACGAGTGGCTGTACCCTCAGACAATTCAGTTTGTCGAATTATACGAGGGAATTCTGCTGGCAGCTGATACTCTGCGATCAATGGGACTTGATATAAATATTTTTGCGTTTGATACACAAAGCGAAGAAGAGACACCTGAAATTCTCATTGAATCAGGAAAACTAAGGGATATGGACCTTATAATTGGTCCTGTTTACTCAAGAAATCTTTTAGGTATTGCCCAATATGCCGGCCGTTACGGTATACCTGTAGTATCACCTGTTACCCTAATAAGCAATCAGCCACTGGCCGACAACCCGAACCTTTTTCTTACAATCCCTTCCGTTGATGTCGCACAGGATGCGATAATCAGGAGGGCGGGGGAGCACAGAAATTCAAATTTTGTTTTTATCAAAACAGACTCTTCAGGCGAGGATGAGGCAACCAACCGGTTCAGAAACAGACTGCTGAAGGAACTGGATTCGGAAAACGGGGGCGACACGCTGCGGTTCAGGGAACTCCTCTTTATCAGCAGGTCATCGCTGCCGGCCGATTCAATAAACAGGCTTGAGCATTCCCTTTCGCCACGCCACGAGAATGTCATCATTATAGCTTCAGAAGAACATCCCGTACTGAGCGAAATAATTATGTCGTTGCATACCCTGATGAGAAAATACAGAATAAAACTTATCGGCCTTCCGGCAGTAAGAGAACTCGTTAATCTGGACCCGAAACTATATTTTGATCTTGGCATTGAACTTTACTCGTATTACTGGATTGACTATGGAAAACCGGACGTGAAGGCATTCATCAGAAAGTTCAGGAATAAATTTCTTACCGAACCCGGCGAAAACAGCTACGCATGGATGGGTTATGACATTATGTATTATTTCCTCAGCGGCCTTTCAATTCATGGAAAAGATTTTGTAAAACACCCCGAAATACACAATCCCGAACTCCTTCAGACAAAGTTTTATTTCGTAAGAAAAAGTAAAGACAGCGGGTTTGAGAATAATCACCTTTACCTGATAAAATACACCGGTTCGATGGATATTGTACTGATAGAGGACATGGAACCTTAAAAATGATAGTCTTGCCTGTTACCATAAAACCGGACGATGATAAATATTGTTAATAAAAATTAACAAAGCCGGAATATAAACGTAACCCCGGTTGTCTAATATGCAGAAGCATGCAAATAAATATAAGGAAGCTGACGATTCCGAACTGGTAAAAGCTGCCATTGAAGGTGACAGCAATGCCTTCGGTGAGATAGTTAACAGGTACAGACAGATGGTGGCAAGAACTGTTAAAGGCATGCTCGGGGATACGGTCTTTGCAGAGGATCTGGGGCAGGAGGTATTCATAAACCTCTATAATTCATTGTCCGGCTTCAGGGGAGAGGCAAAATTATCAACCTATATACAAAGGATAGCCGTAAATCTTACCCTGAACGAGATCAAAAGAAGAAAGAGATTCTTTTCCATGTTCTCCAGGACAGATGATGACGAGGTAATTGAATACAACGTTGCCGATGATTCTGATAACGAGGGAAAAAGAGATGCACGTGAAGTTGTAAACAAGGCACTGATGAGTCTCGAACCGAAATTCAGAATCGTTGTGGCAATGAGGATGCTGCAGGGTTATTCCACAAAGGAAACTGCTGAAATTCTTAAACTCCCGGTCGGTACGGTGCTCTCAAGACTGGCAAGGGGACAGGAACAGTTAAAGAATATATTGAAAGCTCGAAGATATGAAAACCAATGAAGTAAAAGACATTATTATCAGGTTGATGGAAGGCGATGAACCTGACGAGGGTCTTCTGCTTAAGCTGCGGGAGGCAGGAGCAGATTATTCATTCAGCGAAGGTTTTACCGACCGTGTGCTGGCATCCATTAATAAAACAGCCATTGTCATTAACAGGGAGTCTGAATTCCTGAGGTCTTTCAGTAATGTATTCTACAGGATTGCCCTTACCGGGATTGCCGCAATCATCTTCCTGCTCATTTCAATTTATATTTCCCAGGGAACAATCTCCTTCGATTCGTTCCTCGGGCTCACGGATGCGAACAATGAAAGCATTATCTCGGTATTGACAGAAAACTGAAACAGATGAAGATCCGGGCAATTATACTTATAATAGCTACATTGATAATCGGGTTTGTCCTTGGCATGCTCGTTTCGGCACAGATACGCTATGCCAGGCTTAAACCGGTAATGATTTTATTTTCTGAAGAGAGGTTCAGGGAGGGTTTCTTCAGAATGCTTCAACCTGATGATCAGCAGGAAAAAACCATTACTCAGATCCTTTCCAAATATGCAAAGTTAAACAC
>Ga0116147_1001383_pt1 | contig 26781 bp, 13 predicted proteins | sample AD_JPNHG3_MetaG_FD_89749 | JGI IMG/M metagenome (GOLD analysis project Ga0116147, IMG submission 89749) | Active sludge microbial communities of municipal wastewater-treating anaerobic digesters from Japan - AD_JPNHG3_MetaG | ecosystem: Engineered > Bioreactor > Anaerobic > Digestate | place...
CGCGAAGGCTGGCCTGTCGAAAGCGGAACGTGTCGACCAGCCGCTCGGTGCGATTCGAAAAGAACGACAGCTCGGCTTGCAGGGCGGCGAGCGTCTCCATCGTTAGGGTGTCGGAGGCGAGGTCGCGGCGCAGGGTCTGGAAAACGGCGCCGAGCCGCTTAACACCCTGCATGGCGCTGTGCCGTGCCGCAGGCGTGTCACAGAGGGGGGTGAGCCGCTGTTCGAGTTCGGCGAGCGTACGGTCGGCCGCATCAAGCGCGCCGCGCGAGATTCCCGCAATGTCGCGCAGGAAGGCGGGGGGCGGGTCGGGCAGGCGTTCATCTTTCTTGAGCAGCGTCAGGGAGTCGATATGCAGCGCCATATCGGCCGGAGGGCGCGTGGTAAAGAAGTGGAGCGTGGTGATGTCGGCGCGGTTGACATTGTCTGGGAAGGCACTGAGCGGCACGACGCACCGGGCGAAGCCGGAGCTGGGCACCGCGAAGGAGTGGCGCAGACCCTGCCGGATGGGGACTTTGGAGTCGGAGACAAAGAGCGAGAACGGAAAGCGCGTCTCGGACGGGTTGGTGATGTCGACGACCAGCCGGTCGTAACCGCGCCAGTCGCGCAACGGCGTTTTCAGTTCGAACGCGGGCCACTCCGGCATGCCGGGCTGCCATTCGGCGGAACTGAACCGCAGGCTGTTGGTGCCGGATGTGGCGAAAGCGGGGACGATATCGAGTGCGGTCTTGGCGCGGCTGCGGTAGGGCAGTGCAGCCGCCGCGTCGGGCCCCTCGAAATCGAAGAGCGGCGCGGCGGCCGAGGCCGTAAGCGTAGCGCACAGCAGACCGGCTGCGGCTTTTGCAAAGGTCATGGAAGGCCTTTTGTTGTGGGTTGATAGAGTGCGTTAGGCGAGCGTGATCTTGCGGCGCACCGGATCGTAGAGCGCTTTGCGCCCGCTCTCGAACGACTTCATGGCCATGATGACCGGCACGGCGTGCCGGTAGCCGGCGTCGATCGAAGCGTTCGGCGTCTTGCCGCTGCGCATGCACTGGAGCCAGTCGAGGAAGTGGTCGGGATGGTCGACCGGCTTCACTTCGTTCTTGCCGCGGATCGTGCCTTCGCCGCGGCGCGGAGCACCTTCGCAGTCGTAGGTGGGCTTGCTCCAGTTGCTGATGTCGAGCGCGCCCTTATCGCCGTAGATCTTGCGGATCGAACCCGAACTGTTGGCGAGATTATTCGAACTGCTGACGAGGAAGCCTTCGGGGTAGATCCAAGTGGCCTGAATCACGTCCGGGCAAGTGAAGCGGTGTTCGTCCTGCCAAGTAGCGGAATGGGTACCGAGGCAGACGCAAGAGGTGGGGAGCGTCGCGCCCGTGATGTAACTCATCAGGTCGATGAAGTGCGCGCCGAGATTAGGGATCGGGCCGCGCGAAAATTCGTAGTGGCCGTACCAGCCGGACCAGATATCGTCGCGGAAGGGGCGATCAGGCAGGCCGTGCAGGAACTCCTTCCAGTCCACGTCTTCGCGGCGCACCTCTTTGAGATAGTGGTACCAATAGGGGCGCTCCGCATTGCGGCACTCCTCAACACGCGAAATGCGGCCGAAGATGCCAGTGCGGAACAATTCGCGCGCGCCGACGATCGAGGGCAGGCTGCGGATCTGAGTGCCGATCTGGACGACGGTGCCAGCTTCCTTGACCGCGTCGACCGCGCGTACGAGGTCCGGGAACTCGACGGCGAGGGGCTTCTCGCAGTACGCGTGGAGCCCCATGCGTGCTGCAGCTTCGAGTTGCGCAGTGTGGTGCAGGTCGCACGAGGCGATCATCACGGCGTCGAGGTCCTTGACGGTGAGCAGGTCGCGGTAGGAGACGAACTGCTGCGCGTCGCGACCGAACCACTCCTTCACCATGCCGTTAGCGCTCTCGCGTGCGACACGCCACGGATCGGCGACGGCGACAATTTCGAAGTTGGTCTCTTTGACGTGCTTATAGACTCCCTTCATGTGGGCGTTGCGTCCGCGGTCGCCGCAACCGATGATACCGATGCGGATACGGTCGTTGGCGCCAATCGAACGCCGCCGGGTGGCAGCGGTAACGGATGACGATGCGGTGGTACAGGAAGAGAGTGCCGAGGCTGCGACGGCGCTGCCCGTGAGCTTCAGAAGGTTGCGGCGGGAGATCATGGGTTACATCCTTTCACGTGAAACGAGTTAAAACACATTGTTAAACATTATCTGTGCGCTGGCCGAAAAATGCAATGCGTTTTTTACGGGGCAAATGTTTGAAAAAAGTCCATGCACAAAATCAAACGTATTGTTGCTGCGTTTCCTGTATACTCTCTCCTGTCGTTAACTGGATTTTGTCACAATCTCAGCAATAGGAGGACGAGAATGAGGAAACAAAATTGGATCATCATGGCTGTCTGCGCCTGTGTGGCATACGCATCGCACGCGGCCCCGCTGAACGCGCGCGAGGCGAACATCATCAAGGCGCGGCTGGTACCCGCGCCAAAACGTGTCGATCTGACCGACGGCCCGGATGTGGTGCTGAATGACGCACTTGCGGTGACGTTGGTCTGCGCCAAGGAGGGTGAACTGGCCGGGAAGCAAGTGTGCGAGATGTTTAAGACGTGGTTCGGCTGCCGTCCGAAAGTGACCACCGCCGCGCCGGGTGACACCGTGCCGAAGATCGCAGACGCCTACCGGATCGTAAGCACGAAGGGCACGTTGCGGATTGAGGCCGCCGATGCGGGGGGCGCACGCAATGCGATGCGCACGCTGCGCCAACTCGCCGAGCCGCTGCGCGGCACCCGCACCCTGACATCTTACTTCATTCCCGAGACGGTCATCGACGACGCGCCGGTGATGGCGTTTCGCGGCTTCCACCTCTGTTGGTTCCCAGAAAACACGCCGGTTGAGATCGAACGTTATATCCGGCTGGCGGCGTACTACAAGATGAACTACATCGTGCTGGAGTCGTGGGGCATGTTCGTCTTCAAGAATCATCCGGAACTGGCATGGCCCGGCAGCACTATGACCCCGCGGGAGATCAAGCGTCTGGTCAAGATTGCGAACGAGTTGGGTGTGACGCTGATTCCGCAGATCAATCTCTTCGGGCACGCCACGGGTTCGCGCGTTAACTCCGGCAAACATAGCATTCTTGATTTCCATCCAGAGTTGCAGCCCTTGTTCGAGCCGAACGGATGGACGTGGTGCCACAGCAACCCCGAGGCGATGGCGCTGTTGGAAGAGCTGGTGCTGGAGATGCACGATGCCTACGGGCGGCCGCCCTATTTTCACGCCGGGTGCGACGAGGCCTACGACATGGGCACCTGCGCGCAGTGCCGCCGTTCAGATTACCCGAAGGTGGTCGCCACCTGCCTGACCCGCATCCACGACGCACTGGCGAAGCGCGAGTGCCGCATGATGATGTGGCACGACATGCTCCTTCGTAGCGGCGACCCGCGTTGGAAGGGATATTACGCAAACGGTGCGGAGTGGGCAGAGACCCTGCTGGATGCGCTGCCGCGCGATATCGTGATCTGCGACTGGTTCTACAGTCCTCCGGTCAAAGGCGAGAAGGAGGGCGAGACCTATCCGACGCTGCGCTACTTCAAGTCGAAGGGCTTCCCTGTGCTTTCGTGCCCGTGGGAGCACCGCGATGGCTACGCGGCGCAAAGCCGCGCGGTTCAGGAGATCGGCTTAGACGGCATGCTCAGCACCACCTGGCATCATTTGTACGGGCATCAGTCCATGCGGCAGATCTATTGGAGCGCGGCCCATGCGATGTGGGGCACGCAACAGTTCGGTTATGGTCTCTTGGACTTTACGCGCCATCTGCGGCAGGCTGGCTGGGATGTGCCCCTGAAGAACTATGTCGATACCGGTTTCAACCACTATCAGATTCCCGAGAAAAACTTCACGCCGCGCTAAGAGGGAGAAGTAATAGGCAATAGGTAAGAGAGGGACAAGTGCCACTTGCCCGGCGGCGTGAACGCCGCCCACAGGACAGGGGGCACATCTTGGAGTGCGGTGACAAGAGCCGTGCTGTGCGCGGGTCGCGGCACCGCTTTCCGGCCGGTCCGCGCCAAAGCGGCGTCGCGCGGAATACCGCTTGCCGCCGCACTCCAAATCCTGTCGCTGGGCTTGCGAGTGTCGGAGGAAAGGGATTGGGTAAGAGGAGAAAGGTTATGAGCCAGATGAAAAGGTTGATGTTGCTGGGTGTCGTGGCCGTTGTCGCATGCGCGGCGGCAGGTGCTGAGTGGAAGATTCTGGAGCCTGTCGCTGCGCCGCCTGCTTATGCGGTGGCCGCGCGGGAGTTCCAGAAGCTGTATAGCGGCGTGACCGGGCGACAGTTGGAGATCACCGCCGCGCCTGACCCATCAGCCGATCTGGTCGTGATCGGCTCCGACAGCGTCAACCGCTTTGCGCGCACTGCCGTGGAGAATGGGATCATCCCGCCGCTGGATGTCGGTGCCGACACGGACGGGTACCGCATCAAATCAGCGGAGAAGGACGGTCGGCGCTGGCTCTTTCTCGCGGGCGGCAACGGCCGCGCCACGCTCTATGCGGTCTACGACTTCTTCGAGCGTCAGGCCGGTTGCCGCTACTTCTGGGACGGCGACGTCATTCCCCGGCGCGAGACGATTGAGATGGGCGGGCTCGACGTGCATGAGACCCCGCGCTTCGCCTACCGCGGGCTCCGCTACTTCGCCCATCGCAGTCTCGACCGCTTTCAGGCCGAGCACTGGGGGCCGGAGCAGTGGGAGCGGGAGATCGACTGGATCCTCAAAAAACGCCTGAACTTTTTCATGCTGCGCATCGGCATGGATGATGTATGGCAGAAAGCCTTCCCGGACATTGTGCCGTATCCGCCGACCAATGCACCATTGCCTGAGGCTGTGGAGCGCTCATACGACGACCGTACGAGCGCGTGGCCGTTGCGCTATCGCGGTGAGCTGCGCAAGCATGTGCTGCAATACGCCCGTGACCGCGGCCTGATCCATCCCGAGGATACCGGCACCATGACCCACTGGTACAGCCGCACGCCCAAGGCGTTTCTTGAGAAAGCGCAACCCTCGTTTGTGCCGCAGGCGGGCGGCGCGTATCGCGGCAATCCGACCGGCGCGATCTGGGACATCCGGGACGATCAGAATCTGGACAACTACTGGAAGCTGACGCAAGCGCACGTCGACCACTACGGCGCACCTGACATGTTTCATACCATCGGGCTTGCCGAGCGTATCGTCTTCACCAACCACGCGGACAATCTGGAGATGAAACTCTACGCCTACCGCCGGATCATCTCGAAGCTGCGCGAGCACTATCCGGTGGCGCCGCTCCTAATCGCCTCGTGGGATTTCTATTATCCGGGTTGGACCGGCGACGAGGTGGCCAGACTGCTGGGATTGCTGTCGCCCGAGAACACGATCATCTTGGACTACACCTGCGATCTGCCGCAGCGGTTCCGGAGTTCCAACTTCACCCAGTGGGGGATGGTCGGCAAGTTTCCGTGGATGTTCGGTATCTTCCATGCGTATGAGTGGGAAACTGAACTGCGTGGCAATTATGACCTGATCCAAGAACGCATGCCGCTCGCCGCCGCTGACCCAATGTGCAAGGGGTTCATCTACTGGCCGGAGAACGCGCACAGCGACAGCCTGATATTGGAGTTCTTCACGAAGAACGCATGGCGGCCCGACACCCTGACGCCCGAGGCACTGTTGCCGGATTTCTGTCGCGACCGCTACGGTGCCGCCGCCGAGCCGATGCTGGCGGCGTGGCGTGCCGCGTTGCCGCTGATCAAACTGCACACCGAACTCCCGCCCGATTTCCGTGGTCTCGCGAGTCATGCGAACCGGGCGGTCACGGCTAAGCGCGCCGCCGATCTGAGGGACCAGTGCGAAAAGATCGCGCCGCAGATCAAGGGCGTGCCCGATCTGCTAGCCAAACTGCAAGCGTTGCCGGTCTTCGGCGGTGACGCCAGAGTTGACCGCGATGCAGTGGATCTGGCGCGTACCACGGCTGGGCGGCTTTTCAGCCTTGTTTTCAAGCGCTATGTGGTGACGCAAGGCGATTGGCTGCAAGGCAAGGCTGACGCCGCCACCGTGAAGGCGGCCGGTGCTCAATGTGTGACGGTGTTGACCGCACTGCGCGACCTGCTCGCGCTTCACGATGACTTTTCGATGAACGCCTCGATGGATAAGTTGCAGGCGATCCATCCCGTCAACCCGTGCTTCGAGCAGGCGCTCAAGGGCAACGCGGAGAACGGTTATTGCCGGAGCTACATCTATGAGCTGTTCAACGACTACTACCTCAAGCAACTGGCGCTCTACGTGGCGTGGGTGGACGAGCGCGTGGCGGGCGGCGATACAGCCAGTCCGATGAAGCCGGCCAAGCCGTTGCCGATGCAAGCGGTGACCGACGCTTTCTACGCCAAGCCGTTGCGCGAGATGGCACCGCCGGCCTGCGCTGACCGGAGGGCGGCATTCCGCGCGGCGCTGGAGAAGCTGAAATGACACGCTGGATCATTTTGTTTGTCTTCATGTGTTTGACGGTGAGCGCAGAAGTCAAGATGGTGCCGCCGCCGAAAAACCTCAAAGATTTGGGGCGCACGTGCCGTCTCGCTTCGGAGAGTGTGATTGTTGTGAGTTCACAAGCGGGGCAGACCGAACGTGCCGCTGCTGAGCGGTTGCAGACGCTGATCACACGGCGCTTCAAAAAACGGCTGGAGATCGTCGACGAAGCCAACACGACGGTCGGCGGGAAACAGCAGATCCTGCTGGGGCTGCCCGCCTCGTATGCCCGTCTGAATGCGGCTTTGGCGAAGAGCAGCGTTTCCTTTTCGGCGGAAAAACTCGGATCGGACGGCTTCCTGCTGGAGATGATTCCGGCTGCCGCAGGCGACACGGTGATCATCGCGGGTGGCGGTCCGCGCGGCGTGCTCTATGGGCAGGACGCTTTCTTTGACCTGCTTGAACGTCGCGACGATGGGATTGTTTTCCCGGCGGTGTCCGTGCAAGACTGGCCGAGCATCCCTTGGCGCGGACGCCCGCATTCGGTGCTGGCGCATCATCTTGAACCGGGGTCCATGGACGCATACGTCCGGGCGCGGCTCAATTTCACTGACGTGCGCGATAACCCGCATGTGCGGGCGAACCTTGTTTACGAGGCGCGCAAGGCGTCGATGGGATGCCCGCCCGGTGTGCCGCTTGATAAAGAGCGTATCGCACAACACATCGCTAACGCCCACAAGCATGATTTCTTCGTCTACGGGACGGTGTCCTGCGCCGTGCCGCGTGAACGCTTTGACCAAGTGCTCAACACCTACCGCGAATTGTTAGCGCTGGGCGCGGATGGCCTTTGGATCTCGTTTGACGACTCCGGTGCAGGCGGTTCGCCCTGCGAGATCATCAAGCATGTGCTCGCGCTCGGGGCCGAACACGGCATCAAGGGGCGGGCTGTCGCTATCACGCCGCCACTCAAGGAGTACCAAACAATCGATCTGCCGCTCAACCGCGAAATGGCCGCCGTGCCGGGTATGGCGGATGCAACGTGGTTCTTTACCCGTGTGCCGTGCGCGGCGGACGCGGCCATGGCCAAGGATATCGGGTTGCGGCGGCTGCCTGGCTGGTGGCACAACCTTGTGAACATCACGGCTGGCTTCACACATTCGGGAGAAGTGGTCGCGCCGTTGCGAGTGAGCAATCTCCCCGGATATCTCGACCTGCAGCCCTTGTCAAGCGGTTGGGGGCAACCCAAGTACGATGCGATCCGAGAAGCGGCGTCGCACACGGATACGGTGTTGCTGTGGGGGTTGTGTTCGGGCTTCCCCAATGAGTACGAGTTGACCGCGCTGGGATACTGGGCGTGGAATCCTAAGCAGCACAATTGGGACGACACGCGACTCGCCATTTACCGTCATGTGTATGGTGCGCCCGCGATGGATGATGCGCGTCTTTTCGATGACCGGATGAAGGAGTTGAAATCCTGTTATGAGCTTTCTGGGAGATGGAATTTTGTGGAGTCCCCATTGTGGCCGTGGCGGCTGAAACGAGTTGAAGACCGGGCGCAAGTCCTGCAGCGTATCGCGGAGATGGAGAATATCTACGCGCGTTTGGTTCGCAACGCCCGTCAGGAAAGTGCCTTGGAGCCAACGAGGCTGGAAAGAGGGTACCTTGAGCCGATGGGTGCCAGTCTGCGTTTCGCCAAAAAAATGGCAGAACTTGAATATCCCGACTACACGTACGCATCCTTTGAATCCGACATGCTTGATCTTTTGGAGTCGGGTAAAACCGACGGGGTCGAGGGAATCCTGGCTGAGCGTAAACAAAAAATCCTGCCCGGCCTGGAACAGATCCGCCGCGAGTTGGCCGAGTTGAAAGCTGTGGATCGCTATGTGGAGCGTTGGGAGCAGCGGCTCTCAGGGGTGAAGTACTGGCAGGCACTTGTGGACAAACGGACCGCTGACATGCGGGCGCTGTTCAAGAAGCAGATGGCGCGTCCCGTGCAGGAGTTGTTGCCCTACTTGCCGGATGCTACCGAGCGTGATTGGAGCATGATTTTTGATCGTTACGGCAATCCGCCAGGAGGAAAGGTTCTTGCCAAGTTCCCGTCTGACCAATGGCTCAAGGAACCGGCAACTTGGCGGGGCGTGTGGGGGATCGGTGCCTACACGACCGGTACGGTTCAAACGGTGGCGCTGGTTTATCCTGACGGGCGGCCTTCAGCGGTGGGAGAGTACGCGGAGGTCACGGCCCGCATCGACGTGCCCCCATTCAAAGAGCGTCTGTTGCTGGATGTGTTCGTGCAGGATTCACGCCGGGATGCCCGCTACAAACAGTTTCGTTTCTTGCAGCTCTGGGCAGACGACTCCTTGATCTGGAGCGAGGATATCGCTCTCGACCGGAAGGACCGCGCATGGGTGACAGTGGACATCACCGACAAAGTTCAGAAAGAAAAAGAGGTGCGGCTGCGTTTCCGTGTCGTTGACCGCAAACCGGTGGGCAGTCATTTGACGGTTGCATTTGTGGGGCCGTTCCAGTTGCGCGCAGAATAACGTTTTTTTAACGCGGAGGCGCAGAGACGCAGAGGTTTTTTTGTGGGCAGTGCTCAGGTTTTTCTCTCACAGAGGTAAAGAGAACACGGAGGTTTTTGGGGGGGGTAGCGTGCTCCCGGACAAACTAATGCACTAATTAACTGATTAACTTGGGTTGCGGGCTGCGCCCGCGTTAGCAAGGAGGTGTACGATGAAATCTAGCATACGCGATATCGTGTTGGTTCTGGGTATTCTCTCGTGCGGCGCTGTCACGGCGTCGGCGGCCGAGATCGAAAATCTCGGTACGAACGGCATTCTCTCATCAGGTTCCAGTTGGCTGGGCGGTCAGGTTCCCGGCCCCACAGATGTCGCCGTCTGGGACGGCGCGGGTGCGGCATCTGCGGGCGGCTGGCAGCATGTGCTGGGAGCCGATGCGACGTGGCGCGGCCTGCGTGTGACCAATTGCGTCGATGTTTTGTCGATCACCAACGCCGGGGCGGAAACCTTGACGCTGGGCGCCGACGGGATCTTTTCCGGGAATCGGAACGTCTACAGTTACGTCCCGATCAACCTGAGCGCCGACCAGACCTGGACGCTCGGAGAGCCGTTGTACCTATATGCGCCGGTTTTCGGCGATCACACCTTGACCGCGCGTAATCAATGCCTCGTTTTTTTAAGGCCGTGTACAATTGCAAAGCTTAATGTCGACAACGGGGCCTGCATTTTGCGTGACGCAGGCGCCATCGACGGCGAAGTGGTCGTCAATCCGTGGCGTAGGCTCTGCTGGCATCGCGGGCTCGCCGACTGGTCCCAAGTCCTGCGCCCGCAGTTCACCAACCAGAACGGCATCTTGCAATTCGGCTGGTACAACGTGCCGCCGCTCGCCGCAACCGTGTTGCATGACGGTGATCTGATTTGCGGGACGGCTTCACCTAATCGGGGGATAGGGCGCATTGAACTAGATAACGGACGTTTGACGAACACAGGGGGAATCGTCTCCAACAATTGGATCTACCTGAAGACAGGCCTGTACCATCAGGAGGCCGGAAAGACTTGGATCAAAAACGGCCTTTACGTCGGCTACGGCGATAACTCTGGACGCTTTGAGACGGGATCTGTCGTGCGTGTGAGCGGCGGTTCGCTCGACGCCTGGCGGATCAACATCGGTCTGACGACGCAGGAGAGCCATCCCGGCGGGATGCTGATCGAAGGCGGCGAGGTTTCGGTGCTGCGCAGCGAAAACGGGTCGCAGGACGGCATTGAAATCGCGGTTTCAAGAGATGACGTATTCGGCATGTCGACCAATTATGCATCGGGTTGGCTGCGCATGTCCGGCGGGACGCTGAACACGTTTCAAATCTCTTTCGGCAGACTGTATTATGCCGTTGCATTCGGCAACGTGGTGCGGGACGGTCACGCGTGTGTCGAGCTGACGGGCGGCACGATGAATATCGGGCAGCAGGGCCTCGGCCCCTGCTCTCTGTGGAACACCACCGATGATCCGGACATCCATCCCTCCGCCTGGTACGACGTGCGCATGTCCGGCGGAACGCTCGGCGCGCTGGCCCCCTTCACCAACCGGGCGCGCACCCGGTTGAGTGACCGGCACGGCGGCCTGACGGTGCGTGCCGCCAACCCCGCCGGCCAGCCGCGCGACATCGTCATGGAGGAATCTCTGACCGGCCCGGGCGGCTTCACGAAGACCGGCGGCGGCACGCTCTCCCTGAAGGCTGCCAACACGTACACCGGCCGGACGGACATTTTGGCCGGCGCGTTGACACTCGACACCAAGGCGGTCGCTCCCGAAACGCCGGTCGCGCTGCCGCCGGCCACGGCCATCTGGGTCGCCGGCAGCCTAGGTGCCGCGCCGGGAGCCGAAGTGACCGACTGGCCTTCCACCAACACCACGCACCACTTCACGCTCGATGTCGCGCAGGCCATCCGCAAGGCCTCAACGGCGCCACGCATCGCCGCGCGGCCTATCAGTGGTCATGCTGCGATCGCTTTCGACGGAATCAACAATGCGCTGGGATTGACAGGGCTGCATGCGACGCCTGTGACCGACGCTACTAATCTCACTGTCGCTCTGGTCATGCGGAGTGACAGCCTCGGCAAAGGCCAGGCCTCCCCGTCAAACCCTTTCGGCACGTCCATGCTGCTGTCACAAACATATCCCTATAGCGGTTTTAGCCGCTGGTGTGTCGGTTACACCGTCGCCGGACGGCTCGGTGCTGCGGTCTTGACGAATTATCCCGGCACGCAAGCCACGGCCGTCTGGGCGCCGCCGCGTTTGTTGAACGATGAAGAGCCGCATGTCATGCTGTTTACCTGGTCGGCCGACGGTGACATCATTGCGGAAGTCGACGGCTACGCGCATAACGCGCCCGATCTCAGCGGCGTCAAATCAATTTCGAAATCGCGCATGATGATGGGCACCGCCGAGGGCGGCGATCCCTTCTGCGGCGACATCGCGGAAATCCGTTTCTACAACAATACACCTCTTTCCGCCGAACAGCGGCGATGGCTTGGCCTTGAGCTGGCGCGGACCTACGGCGCCGAAACGGTGGGTTATCTGAGTCAGGAAGCGAAACAGAGCGCGACTCTTGCGAGCCGCGACATCCGTGTCGCGTCCGGCGCGGCGCTCAATACGGGCGAGGCCGGTCTGGGCCTTTCACAGGGCCAGACCATCAGCGGTGCCGGCGCGGTCAACGGAACGCTACGCATCGGCGCGGGCGGCGTAGTCGCCGTGACGAATGCAACGGGCGCTCTGGCGATTTCCGAGCTTGCGCTGCAACCGGGCGGCGTCATCCGCTGGCGTTACGACGCTCAGGGGCATGGTGCGCCCTTACAGGTGGAAAACCTGGCCCTACCGGATGGCGTCGTCACGTTGGAAATCACCTCGGACATGGCAACGCCGAAGCCGTTCGGCGTCGTGCTGAACTATACGGGCACATTGACGGACAACGGAGTTTCCTGGAACGTTGTCGGGGGCCACAGCATGACGCGCGTGAAAATCGATGACGTCGGCAAATGCCTCAAGGTGCAAACCAGAACAGGAACGTTGATCACGGTGCAGTGAGTGAGAGGAAAGCGACCGTAGCACTCAAATGGGACCATGAAACACATGAAACTTCATGAAAAACAGGGGAATCTTGATGGTTCCGGAAAACGCTCAACATGCAACGTTCCCTCCGCGCTGTGCGCGGAGACACACTTAGTCCCCACTCTTAGTCGAATACACTTAGTCGCTACACTTAGTCGGATACACTTAGTCGCTACACTTAGTCGATTGCGTCAGCGACGAAGTGTTTCGACGAAGTGTTTGGGACTAAGTGTAGGCGACGAAGTGTTGGGGCGAAGTGTCCCCACGAGCCGCCGGGGCGCGGCAATGGAGGGCGAGTGTCCCCACGAGCCGCCTTCCGCTGTGCGGAAGGATAGTTTCAGGTTTCACTGCGGAGCGCCGGGAGGGGCAAGCGTCTGCTTGCCCGCGGACGAGCAGACGCTCGTCCCTCCCGCCCGGCGGCGCTCACGCCGCCGTCCCGCAAAGACCTCTGCGTCTCTGCGTCTCTGCGTTAAAAACCGATTGCGTGTTTTTATCATCCTTTGCGGGTTGCTCGGGGCCGTGTTGGCGCCGGAGCGGGTCGCGGCGGAGACCGCGACCCCCTTCCCGAACTCCAAGGCGTCGATCCGCTGGCGGTTTGATGCGGATGCGGCGGATGTCGTGACCGTGAAGGGGAGGCAGGCCAAGGCTGTTCCCCTTTATCCCGACGCGCCTCTGCGCTTTGCTCCGGGGTTGTTCGGTCGCGCGTTGGACGTTTCCGTCGGCCGTAGCGCGGTTGAGACGGCTCACGACGCGGGCTTGGATTTGACCGACGATTTTTCTGTCGAGTGCGTGGTCTGTCTGCGCGAGCTTCGTCATTTCCGTACGGTCATTATGAAGGGGGTGCGCACCTGTCAGCCGGAGCGCATCAACTATACGCTCAGCTTTCGCGATGGCAAGCCCGAGTTCAAGACCAAGGATCGGCAGGGCGACTGGCTGGTCTTTTCAGGCATGAGGCCCGTGGAGTCCGGCCAGTGGGTGTGGGTGCGCTTCTCGGTCAAGGACGGCAGGGTAAGGCTTTGGCTGAACGGGCAGCCGGAGAAGCTGTCTGCTTCGGACATTCGCGGTTCCGAGAAAACATTGGTCGCGAACAATGCTCCGTTGCTGATCGGCAGCGGGATCACTTTCGCCAGCGACAGCCGCTCGGCCATGTTTGATGGCCTGATCGACCACATTACCGTGTATGACGGCGCGTTGGATGAACCGGAACCGGCGGAGAAGGAGGCGTTCGCGCAACGGCTGGCCGCGCATCAACGCGATGGCGTGCAGGAAGAGTGGCTATGCCGTGAACTGGAGCAGAAGCTGCAAGAACATTGCAGCGGCAGTCTCAATACGTGGCAGGCCGCGCAAGTCAAAGAGATCAGATCGGCTTTGCAGCGCGGCGCGGATGAGACCTGGCAGACGTTTCACGTCAGGCTTTCGGCGCTGGACACGCGGATTGCCGCGCTGGCGGCGGACATCCACTACTGTCGCTTGTCCGATGCGGACGGCGGCCCCTGTCCCGTGGTGATGGGGACGGCGGAGCGTTGGTTCAAAGAACCCTATTTTTTCACGTTGATCGGCACCGAGCGCAAACGGCGGGTCGACATCGAGGCGGCCCGCGGCGAATACGAGGGCTTTCAAGTTGCGTTGCTCGCGTCGGCGCGGCACGGCTTTGAGAACATCGGGGTCGAAGTAGAAGAACTCAAGGGTTCGGACGGTGCGGTCATCCCCGCCACCAATATCGAGTGGGGGTGGATACGCGACATCACGACCGAGTGTCCCGACATCCCGGTGCCGTTTGTGGGACCGATTCCAGATGCGATCATGGAGGGAGAGCGGGCCTTCGATGTCGCGCCCGGCAGTTTCACGCCGGTCTATTTCCGCGTGGGTGTCGACCGCGACGCGAAGCCCGGCGTGTACAAGGGCGGGGTCGTGTTTGTGTCCGGCGGGCAGCGCGTCCGGGTACCGGTCACGCTGAAGGTGCGGAACTTCACGCTGCCTGTGCGCGCTTCACTGAAAATGGCCTTCTCCTTTTTTGAGGGAAATTATCGGAAATGGTATAAGCACTCCTCTTTGACGGAGGAGCAGCAGCGCTACCTCTATGAGTTTCTTTTGAAGTACCGCATTTCACCCAACAACATCTACGACGGCAGTGAAACCTATCCCGCGCGGCGTTTCTTGGAGCAGTACCACGACCGGATCAACTTCTTCACTTACGGTGGCGTGCCGAGTGCTAAAAAGCCTCTGCCAGAAGCGACCTTAAAGGCCCGAGTGGAGCGGGCGGTCAAGGTGCATGAGTGGGTCAAGGAGAAAGGCTTGCAGGAGGCGGGATATGTTTACCTGTACGATGAACTTGGCTTCTTCTCCGACCCGCTGGATGCTGCCCGTCAGGTGATGGGCGCATTGCAAAAAGCCATGCCCGACGCCAAGTTCATGCAGACATCGTTTCCAGACCCACGCTTCGAAACCCTGTTCAATGTCTGGTGCCCGCTCTTTGAACAGTTTTCGATCGCCGACCGTCGAGCGAAGCTCGAGGAGAAGCGGCGCGAAGGCCACGAGATCTGGTGGTATGCGGCTGACAATCCGTCCAAGCCGTATCCGAACTTCTTTCTGGATCACCCGGTTTTCGATTGCCGGATCATCGCGACGCTGAGTTGGATGTACAAGGTGGACGGGGTGCTGTACTGGTGCATCAACCGGGAGTGGGCCACCAACGTGTCTGAAAAAGAGCGCTGGCCCGAGGGCGAGTGGAAACCCTGGATCTACAATGTGTTTAGCGGTAAGCGCGTATACAAAAACGGCATGGGGAATTTCGTTTATCCCGGCCCGGACGGGCGTCTGCTACCGTCATTGCGGTTGGAAAATCTGCGGGACGGCGTGGAGGACTACGACTACCTCTGCCTGTTGCGTGACGGCATTGAAAAGCTCCGGCAGCAAAACGGCGACCCCGATTTGTTGGCGCGGGCAGAAGCGGTTTTGGCCGTGCCCCCGTCGGTGGCGCGGGCCGTGAACGATTACGCGAGCGATCCCTCGCACCTGCTGGCCTGGCGCACGCGTCTGGCCGACATGATCGAGGAGCTGGCAGCTAAGAGGTAATAGGTGAGAGGTAATAGGTGTCTTTTGTGGCATGGGCGTCCCGCCCATGAAGCAAACACGGGCAAGATGCCCGTGCCACACTCTTCGTGGCATGGGCGTCCCGCCCATGAAAGAGCAACGAAGGTTTTGCACGAGCCTCAGGTAAGAGGCAATGGGTAAGAAGTACGAGGTACAAGGTACGAGGTACGAAGTAAGAGGTAAGAAGAAAGGAAACAACCATGGCGATTACGCAAACAGCTATCAGTTATTACGGCATGAACTATGTGGAGCATGCGGAGTGCGATTTCAGGGAGATGATTGAGCACGGTTGCACCACGGTGATCTTGGCGGTCACGGAGTTCGATTTCAACTTCTGGCGTCCGAACATCCCGAAGATCGTGGACACGGCGCACAAGCTCGGGCTGCGCGTGCTGCTTGATCCTTGGGGCATCGGCAAGTATTTCGGCGGAGAGCAGGTGAGTCTCTTCCTGCAGAACAACACCGAGAACCGCCAGGTCTCGGCGATGACCGGCGAGAAGCTGCTCGGCGCCTGTTTCAACACCCCGGCGTTCCGCGACTATTTCGAGAACTTCTGCCTGACGCTGGCGCGCGAGACCGACGCGGACGGCTTTTTCTGGGACGAGCCGCACTACGCCCTGCCGAAGTCCTATGCCTCGATCACCGGCGGCGCGGGCGAGGACTGGGCCTGCCGCTGCCCGATCTGCATGCGGCGTTTCCAGGATTACTACGGCTACGAGATGCCGCGCCTGATGACCGATGACGTCAAGCAGTTCCGCTGGCGCGAGGCGATGGTCATCCTGGAGGAGACCTCGCGCAAGATCAAGGAGATCAAGCCGAAGATGGAGATCACCTGCTGCGTCCACGCCACGCTCAACACCTACTATGTCTGCGAGCATCGCGGCTACGACAACTGGGATATGGTGGCGGCGTGTCCGTACTTCGATGTCTTCTCGACCACGATCATCTCGTGGGATCTGCCGCAGGCCTTCTTCGAGAACATCACGCGGCGGACCGTCGAAGTGGCGAAAAGGCACGGCAAGCTGGCGGAGCGCTGGCTGATGGGCTACTACAAGCAGCCGACGGATTTCGCGATGATCGACCGCGTGGTGGATCTCTATGACGCGGCCGGCGTGGACCGTCTCGGGACCTGGACCTATCGCGGCGGCTACGGCACCGTGCTGGCGGCGCCGGATGCGCTGAAGCTCTGGGACCGTATCGGCGAGAACTACAAGCGCGTGTTGAAGAAGTGAGGAGAGTTCATTAGTTAATTAGTGCGTTAGTGCATGAGTTTGTTTTGGCGTTGCTCGGGCTTTTATCCACAGATGGACACAGATGACGCAGATTTTTTGAGGGTGCGGGGCTGGCCGCAGGTTATTGCGACCACCCAGTGGTCGCAATGATGAGTGTAAAAGCAGTGCTCGGTTATTTTACGCTAAGGCGCGAAGTGCTTGAGGGCGAGTGCCCCCGCGAGCCGCCGGGACGCGGCAATGGAGGGCGAGTGTCCCCACGAGCCGCCTTCCGCTGCGCGGAAGGATGGTCTCTGGCTCTGTCGCGGAGCACCGGGAGGGACGAGCGTCTGCTCGTCTGCGGGCAAGCCGACGCTTGCCCCTCCCAGCGCATGGAAAAACTAACGCACTCATTAACTTGGGTTGCGGGCTCCGCCCGCATGTGTATGGGTGAGTTTGGGAAGGAGAGAGAGAATGTTGAATGACTTTGGATACCTGGAGCAGACTGTGGCGCTGCTCAAGCGGGTCAAGGAAGAGCAGGAGGCAAATATCAAGGCGGGGGCGGCCCTGATGGCGGATGCCATCGCGGCCGACCGGCTCATCTATGTCTACGCCGGCGGCGGACACACGACGCTTGCGATGGGCGAGATGTTCTTCCGCGCGGGAGGCCTCGCGAACATCAACCCGATGATGGAGACGGCGCTCTCCGTTTTTAACCAGGCGCTGAAGTACCTGGAACTCGAGCGCACCGTGAACTTCGGCGCGTCGATCGTCAAGTACTACAATCCGCAGAAGGACGATGTCGTCATCTTCTTCCACAATATCGGCATCAACCCGGCGACGATCGACGCGGCCGAGGAGTGCAAGAAGCGCGGCTGCAAGATCATCGCTGTCGCATCGAGCCACTGGCAGAACGAGATGCCGAAGGACCACTTCATCCGCCACCCGAACGGTAAGAACCTCTTCGACTACGCTGACGTCTGCATCGACGACTACAATCCCGTCGGGGATGCGGTCGTGAACGTGCCCGGCATGACAACGCCGATCGGCCCCGTCTCGAATGTCGTCGACTTCATGATCGCTCATCTGCTGGAGATTGAGTGCTGCAGCCAGTGCGTCGCGCGCGGCATCGTTCCGCCGGTCTGGAATTCGGCGAACGCGCCGGGCGGCGACGAGAAGAACGCAGCGTATCTTGCGAAATACAAGCCGCTCGTAAAATGTCTGTAATGTCGTGGCTCTTGCAAAACCCTTCGTGGCATGGGCGTCCCGCCCATGAAACACGGGCAAGATGCCCGTGCCACACCCTCGTGGCATGGGCGTCCCGCCCATGAAGCACGGGCAAGATGCCCGTGCCACACCCTCGTGGCATGGGCGTCCCGCCCATGAAGCACGGGCAAGATGCCCGTGCCACATCTGCAAGCACGGGGTTTTGCAAGGCTCTCATGTCGTAAAGGAGAAATGATGAATCTCAAAAAAATGAACAAGGGACTCGACTTCCTGCGCCAGAAGTATGGCGCGGCGAAGGGCGAAATCGAACGGGTCGACGGTCACTGTTTCGTGGGAGCGACGCCGCTCCTGCCGGGGCGCATGGAGCGCAAGATCGTCGAGCTTAAGAAAATGACCGAAAACGGCACGCTCGAAGGCATTTCCACGCTCCGCTTTGCGGCGTTCGCGCCGAAGGGCACGAACCTGGAAAGGATGCTCGCGAAGGAACTCGATCTTGCGGCGTATCTCGGCGCGTCGGACATTGTCCGGGTGATGGCCGTCGCCAACGGGCCTGCGATCAACGTCCTCGCGAAACTCGCGAACGATGTCAATGTCTCCGTCGAGATCGGCGCGAATCTGCCCAAGGGCGAACTCGGTTACGACCGCCATGAGATCATCGCCAAGCGCGGCGTTGCATCTGACCAGACGGTTGACACCCACACGCCCCATGCGTCGATCCGTTGCTGGAACCGGGACGGCATGGTTGAATTCACCGACGTCGATACGGAACTCTTCGGCCTCTCCTACGAGGAAATCTGGAACGTCCGCGCGGCGTTCGCGCTGCTGCAGAAACGCGCCGACGCGAAGGTCTGGAAAGCCGCGTGGGCCAAGGCGACGAAGGCCGCTTCGCTCGCGTTTGCCGCAGACGCGTCGAAGTCCGCGAAAAAGATCGCCCTCAAGAGGGGCCTCGACACGAACGAATCCATCAAGGTTGCGGAGGTGCGCTAATGAAGCCGGTTAAGATTGCAATGATGGGCATGACGCATGGTCATACCCGTAAGTACTACCAGACGCTTTTGGACAACAAGAAGCTCGACTGGGTCGCGTCCTGCGCCCAGGACGAGGACGCGAAGAAAACGTATGAGCTTTACAAGACGGGCGTTCCCTGCTACCTCGATCCCGAGGAGATGTACCGGAAGCACCCCGACATCGAGGCGGTCGTCATCGCGTCCGCGAACGACCAGCACTTCGCGCAGATGAAGTGGTGCGCCGAGAAGGGCATCCACATCCTCTCGATGAAGATTCCGACCTTCGACATGAAGGAATACGATGCGATGATCGCAATGTGCGACGAGGCGGGCATCGTCTGCCAGATCGAGCTTGAAATGCACTACAATGCGGTCGTGCAGCGCCTCAAGAAGCTCATCGCGGACGGCGCGATCGGCAAGATCAAGGCCGTTCAGGCGACGAACATCACGCTGTCGCCCGTCTGGGCCTTCCCCTGGCAGGGCGATCCGCAGGCGAGCTTCGGGAGCGTCGTTCCGCTCAAGAAGGACGATCCGCGCTTCCGCGGCGGTGCCCTCTGCGATCATCCGCACATTTTCGACCTCATCCGCCATCTCACGGGTTCGAGCTTCGATTACATCTACGCCGAAGTTGCGCCGAACCTCCGGGACGGGCTCAAGGTCGAGGACATGCTCATGGCGATCGGCAAGATGAAGGACGGGACGGCGTTTCTGTTCGATCCGTCGTGGTCGCGCCTTGAAGAGAAAATCAAGGTGCCGGGGCCGGGCTGGGAGATCTTCCCGAAGCGCATGGAAGTGAATCTCACGATCACGGGTGAGAAAGGCATGCTCTCCTGCGATTGCTTCGGGCCGAACGTCTACCACAACGGCGCGCCGAACGACCGCTATACGGTGCAGTACACCTACTTCGACGAGTGGATCGGACTGATCGACGAGTTTGTGGCCTGCATCCGCGAGGGCAAGGAGCCGTTGATCAACCTGCGCTGGCACCGTTCGACCATCGCGGCCATGAACGCCTGCTACGACAGCATCGCAAGCGGGCGGGCATGCACGGTGAAATGATCGGATGCGATTCAACTCTGTTGAATGCGCACCCGAAGGAGGATTTAGGATTTAGGAGTTTTCCACTTCGGAGTTCAGAGTTCGGCGTTCAGCGTTCTGAGTTAAAAACGCTCAACGTCCAACTTTTAACGTCCAACGTTCAAGTTGGAACAAGCGAACAGGATAAGACATGTTTAAGCTGACACTGTTGGATATCGTCATCATTATCGGTTTTCTGGTTGCGGTGGTGGGAATCGGCGCTGCGGCGACGCGCCGGGCGAGCCGTAGCGCCTCCGACTACTTCCTGTCGGGGCGCTCAATGCCGTGGTGGTTGCTGGGCATCTCGATGGTGGCCTGTACCTTCTCGTGCGGTACGCCGAATCTGGTCACCGACATCGTGCGTAACGATGGGGTGGCGGGCAACTGGGTCTGGTGGGCATTTTTGCTGACCGGCATGTTGACGGTCTTCGTGTACGCCAAGCTGTGGCGGCGCTCGGAACTGGACACCGACTTGGGGTTCTACGAGCTACGTTACAGCGGGCGCGCGGCGGCCGCGCTGCGCGGCTTCCGGGCGCTCTACCTCGGTGTCTTCTTCAACGTGATGTCGCTGGCGATCGGTTCGCTGGCGGCGATCAAGATCGGGCAAGTGATCTTCGGGCTTTCGGCGGTCGAAACGCTGCTCTGGGCTGGCGTGGGGGTGGGTATCTACGCGACGCTGGGTGGGCTCACCGGCTCAATCTGGGCCGATTTCTTCCAATACGCGATTGCGATGATCGGCGCGATTGCGGCGGCCGTCTATGTGGTCAAGGCTGATATCGGCGGCACGGGTGTGACGACGTTGGCGGGGCTATGGGAGCGCTTGCCGGCGGACAAACTGTGTTTCTTCCCGAGTGTCGAAGGCGGTGACACGGCGGCGCTGATGACGGTGCTGATCTTGCCGCTGGCGGTACAGTGGTGGAACGTCTGGTATCCGGGCGCGGAGCCGGGCGGCGGCGGCTACATCGCGCAGCGCATGTTGGCGGCCAAGGACGAGAAGCACGCCATCGGCGCGACGCTGCTCTTCAACTTCATGCACTACGCGGTGCGCACATGGCCGTGGCTGGTGGTGGCCTTGGTCTCGCTGGTGGCGTTACCTAAGGAGACGCCGCAGCAGATGGCGCGCTCTCAGGCGTGGCTCACGGAGAATGCGGCACTGGTTCAGACTTACCGCGACGACAAAGAAGCAGTTGCGCCGGATGCGCGCACGGAGGTGCGGGTTCACATTGCGGCTGCGCGCGGACATGGTGCGCTGGCGCGCGCTTTCCCCAATGTCGAAGACTCCTTCTTGCGCGATGATATCGCGTATCCGGGCATGATCTCGCGCTTGCCGGCGGGCTTGCTGGGGCTGGTGGTGGCCTCGCTGATCGCGGCGCACATGTCGACCGTGGCGACGCATTTGAACTGGGGGGCCTCGTATGTGGTCAACGATTTCTACCTGCGCTTCCTCAAGCCCGAGGCCACGCCGCGCCAGCAGGTGCGTGTGGCGCGGATCGCGACAGTCTTTCTACTGATTGCGGGCAGCGGCGCGGCGCTGCTGCTGCAAGGGGCGAAAGGCGCGTTCGATGTGCTGTTGCAGGTTGGCGCGGGCACAGGACTCATCTACATCCTGCGCTGGTTCTGGTGGCGCATCAACTCCTGGAGCGAGATCGCCGCGATGATCATCTCGTTCTTGGTCGCCGTGCTGTTCAAGTGGGTGGCCGAACCGTTGGGGTTGGAAAGCGCGATGCGTGAGGCTGGGTTACTGAACATCATGGCGTACAGCGGCTGGAAGCTGGTGATCGGAATCGCGATCACGACGGTCGGGTGGCTAACGGTGACCTACCTGACGCCGCCGGAAGACATGTCGGTGCTGGCGGCGTTCTGCCGCAAGATCCGCGCGGGCGGTCCGGGCTGGCGCAAGGTGGAGCAGTGGGCCGCAGCGCAGGGCGAGCCGATCAGTTCAGACGACGGGCGTTCCGATTTGCCGCTGGGTATCCTTTGCATGATGCTGGGATGCGCGGCGGTTTGGGGGCTGCTCTTTGCGATCGGCTACGTGCTCTACGGCAAGTGGGTGCACGCGAGCGTACTCGGTGTGGTCACAGTACTGGCCACGATTTGGCTTATGCGGCTGGTACCGCGGATCAAGTTGAGCTGAGCAACTTGCTCCCTCGGGCTCGACAACAATCCCCATCAACGTGACCATACCGCTCGCATCGTCAGTTTTTTGCTCTCCTCTTACGTTCATTACGGCTGTTCGCGCTCTACCGTTTAACCTAAAAAGAGCAGTTGGGTGTGCGGATTTTGAGCAAAGCCCCGTAAATATTGGGTTTCATCGCGATCCTCGCCGCACCTGTTTGGTGCAACACACAGCGGTGTTTTGAACTCAAAATGGACGCGAGGCACACAGCATTTTTGGACGACAACGGTACAGGTGTTTAGACGCACTACCGGCCCAAAGGGCCGGATGCACCATAGCCCGGGGCAAGCGAAGCGCAGCCCCGGGGAGCGTCACCCCGCATCCTCGTGCCCTGAAGGGGCACTTCAAGCCCACGACGACGGTCATTTTTGAAGTGGCCCTTCAGGGCACAATGCCTCCCGCCCGCCACCCAGGGCGGCGCTGCGCTTGCTCTGGGCTAAGGTGAAGCCGCCCCTTCGGGGCTGTGACTCCGCGCACCGCGCCGGAAAAACGCTCAGCTCTCAACGTTCAACTTTCAACGCTCAAGTTGTTCGGCTCACGAGAACGCCCGCCTTCCCAAAACCTTCGTGCCCTTCGTGTGAGAAAAACCGAGCTTTGTCAGAAACCAAAAGAGTTGAGATTTCAACTGCTCTTTTTAGGATTAAAATCACACCCGTCTGACGACATGTATCTTTTATAGGGTTGACTGTTTTCTCCACTCCCAGCACAATGAACACCGACTCATGGAGGTTTACTCTATGAGATGTTGTGAAAGGAGCGGTCTATGAAGGTGAGAGCCATGCATAAGGAGCTCAGTGCCGTCGTCGCGCTGACAGGTTTGATGTTGTTCGCCGAAGTGCCGATACAGGACGGCAAGATCGTCATCGAAACGCCGGGAACGTATACACTCGATGTGACGACGAATGTGGCGGGCGTGTATTTCAACGCGCCGGCGACCGTGAACGGTGCGACGCTCACGCTTGACGCGCCCGCCGTGGTGGCGGGCGGGGGTTGCCTGATGACGCCGCTCGCCGGTTCGAACGGATTGTACGTCTCCAACCGCTGGGCATCCTCTGACTCGGTGTACCCGCAGAAGGGGTCGGCGACGCTTCTGATGACGAACGCTTGCGTCGCTGAAATGACCAACCTCACCGCTTTCGTTAGGGGATACTGGACCAGTTGGTTCCCTCGCTTCCTTGCGACCAAGACGGTCGCGTTTACGAAAAACGCGGCGGGCACCGAGGCGACGGCTCAGTTTCACACATGTACCAAAAATTGGGCTGTGGCGTTCAAGGTGAAGTTCACCCAGTCCGGAAGTGACATCTACGGCGAAATCATCTGGGCTAAGTATTGCGCGGATAAGACCAAGTCGGGGCAGGATTGGGAAGTTATTCCCATCACCATCGATGGCAACTACGAAAATCCGTTCAGTTTCGAACGGATCGGCATAACTAGATTCTCTTTTGGACACGATCTTGAGGTGCAGGGCACGCTCCCCGGCGGGACGATCAGGCTTGATGCGCGGACGTTGACGGTACGTCCCGACGCCGACGTCACGATCACGGCGTGTTTGACGGGCGGGATGGGCAAGCTGGCCTTTGTCGGCTCAAAGACGTCGCTTCAGGACACTACCGCGCCGCAGATCACCTTCAGCGGTGGCACACGCAACACGTTTTCCGCCGACGAGTTCGTGATGGATGGCATCACCGTCAACGCGACCACGCCGTATCTGTTGCCGGTAGGCGCCAACCTCGTACTCACCAACTATGCGAGCTATGCGGTGACGTCCGGAAGTACTACTAAGGGATTCCCGAACAACTGCACCGTCACCGTCAACAAGGAGTGCCGGGTGAGCGTTCAACAACCCTGGAGTACCGCCGACTCGGCCAAGTTCGTCGTTGATGGCGGCGAACTCAATCTCCACAATGCCGTGTACCTGCAATATCTCACGCTCAGGAACGGCGGCAAGCTCACCGGCTCTGGATATGTCGTCGGCTACCAGACCGCCGACGGCTACACGCGCACCTACGGCACCGAGACGTGCATCATCGAGTGTACCATCCGCGGCGCGAAGGACACCGCGCGTCCTGCGCTGAGCCATGTGTTCGATACGGCGGCGGATCTGCGGCTCACGACCGGCCTGGGCGACCAGGCTGGCTGGGTCGGTGCCACTTGGGTCAAGCGCGGCGACGCGACGCTCGCGATCGAAGGGAACGGCAGCACGGCCACGGGCGGCAGCGCGAGCGGGTCGTTCACGGTGGAGGCGGGGAAAATCTTTTTTGGCGCTAATGAAGTGATCTGCCGCACGAACGCCTTCACGCTTGCAGGCGGCGTGCTAGACGGCGGGGCGTTCACGAACCGGCTCGGCACGCTTGCGGTGACGACAAACTCAACGCTTGTCGCGGGAACGGGCGCACTCACGTTCAGCGACTCGTCCGCAGTGTCGTGGACTGCGGGTGCGCGGTTGTCGATCACCGGCGTGACGGAAACGCTGACGGCGGGGCATATCCGGTTTCTCGGCACTGGCCTCACGCAGTCTCAGCTCGACGCGATGCGCTATAACGGCGAGTTGCGTCTCAAGCTTGATGATAACGGGTGGCTCCGTTCTTATCGGCTCGGGCTATTGATACTTTTCCTGTGACATACAAAACCTAGGGATACCATAGAATGAACAAAAGTCTGTGTTATGTTTTGGCCGGTGTGTTGTTGCCGGTTATGACGTCGGTAGCGTTTCGTCCTCCGGCTGTGCCGCTGGTCTCGGTAGAGCCGCATTTCAGTGTGTGGAGTGCGGCAGATCGTCTCTATGACCGCGACACGACCCACTGGGCCGGCGCGGTGCAGCCGTTGGTGCTCCTGCTTGATGCGGACGGCGCCACGTATCGGCTCTGTGGACGCGGGCGCGGCCACATGCTGGAACTGCCCGTCTTGCCGCAGACGTCGTGCCGCGTCGGGGCGACCGTGACGCGCTACAGCTTTGATAATGGGAAGGGACTATCGGCGGTGGTTGATTTCACGACGCCGCGTCTGACGGGTGATCTGGACGTGTTTTCCCGCCCCGTCACCTACGTTACGGTTCGCGTCACGGGCGCGAAAAACGCCGCCGTGCATGCATCCATCACGGAAGCATGGGCCACGAATGACGACGCGGCAAAGATGTCGTGGGCGACCAACACGGTCGCGGGTGTCCGCGATCTGTCTGTCGGGCGTGTGGACGCCCGTCCCTTCTCGATCTGGGGCGACCGCAAGCGAGCAAACTGGGGACGCGTACACCTTGTCGGACCGGTCATATCTCCACCTTCGACGACCACCTATGTTTTGGCTTATGACAATGAGAAGAGTGTCCGCTTCTTCGGTGCGGATCTCGTGGACTGGTGGCGGCGCGGCGGCAAGACATTCGCGGCGATGCTGGAAGAAGCGGTGCGTGATATCTCCGCGCTGGAGGCGAAATGCCGTGCGTTTGATGAGAAGTTCCGACGCGACATGGAACACGTCGGTGGTGCGAAGTACGCGGCCATCGCTGAACTGGCATGGCGACAGAGCTTCGCCGCGTGCAAGTTCGTGGCGAACACGGACGGCGAGCCGTTTCTGCTTTCCGCCGAAAACGATTCTGGTGGGATGATCGGCACAACGGATGTTTTCTATCCGCAGTTTCCGCATCTCCTGATCTCCAGCCTGACATTGGCGAAAGCGTCGTTGGCGCCCACGTGCCACTATGCAGCGTCCACAAACTGGCCTTATGCCTATGCGCCGCACGACCTCGGGCTCTTCCCCATCGCCGAGGGGCAGTACTACGGCATGAAGAAAGGACAGGCCGTTGGTGGGGGCACGGATGACACGTACCGCATGCCGGTGGAGGAGTGCGGCAACATGTTGATCCTGCTCGCGGCGGTTGCCCAGGCCGAGGGCCACGCCGATTTCGCGGGTCGCTGGTGGGGCGAGGTGACGAAGTGGGCCGAATATCTGGCTCAGTTTGGTTACGATCCCGGCAACCAACTCTGTACAGACGACTTCGCCGGACATCTGGCGCATAATGCGAACCTTTCGGTCAAATCCATTGTCGCCCTTGCCTCTTATGCGAAAATGGCGGAACTGCGTGGTGAAAAGGACGTCGCCGCAAAGTTCCGCACGCTGGCAAAAGAACTGGCGCCGAAGTGGATCGCAGCGGCAAGCGGCGGTGCGTTCGGTGGTACGCGCCTTGCCTTCGACCGGCCTGGAACGTGGAGCCTGAAGTACAATCTTGTTTGGGACCGAGTCCTCGGTCTCGGGCTTTTCCCGCCAGAGATCGCCGAAGCGGAGATGCGCACGTATCGGGCAGTGGCGCAACCCTACGGCGTGCCGCTCGATTGTCGCAAGACTTATACGAAGTCAGATTGGATCGTCTGGGCCGGAACGCTCACCGGGCAGCGGAAGGACCTTGAATTCATGTGCGAGGGGCTTTATCGGTTCCTCGACGAAACGCCTGACCGCACCGCGTTCGGGGACTGGTACATGACCGACTCGGGTCTCTACAGGAGTTTCATTGGTCGCAGCGTGGTCGGCGGCGTTTTCATGCCCGTCCTGCTGTCAAAGACGCATGAGTTTGCCAAGTAGACCTCCGCGACCGTCATCCTGCCGAACGGGGAGGCACGCGAGCAGACTTCCGGCAAATTTGCCTGAAACGGCAAGGACGACTGACGGTCATCGGCGCGGCGGGAATGCTGCCTTTTTTCACCTTGCGTTCTGTCTGCCAACGGGTGTAAAGTAGATTCAACGCTGGAGTGCGGCGTTGCCTGTCGTCCCGGATGGGGACGGGGGCGGCCGAACGCAAACGAGGACTGCCCGGCGGGCAGCAAGAGAGAACCGGAGAACGAGAAGAGAACCGAACCCCATAGACTGATTTGATTTTGCGCTTTCGCGC
>Ga0116147_1001405_pt1 | contig 26502 bp, 18 predicted proteins | sample AD_JPNHG3_MetaG_FD_89749 | JGI IMG/M metagenome (GOLD analysis project Ga0116147, IMG submission 89749) | Active sludge microbial communities of municipal wastewater-treating anaerobic digesters from Japan - AD_JPNHG3_MetaG | ecosystem: Engineered > Bioreactor > Anaerobic > Digestate | place...
GCAAAAGAATGCGCAGATCCAGTCGTATATTGATCAGGCGCGGGTGGCCTGTGCCTTGGAGCGATACCGCCTGGCGAATGGCCGATATCCTGAAACGCTTGCGGCCCTGGCTCCCCGATTCATTGACCCCCTGCCGCATGACCTGATTGACGGCCAGCCCCTGCGATACCACCTCGCCACCGAGCACCAGTTCGTGCTCTACTCGGTGGGGTGGAACCGGACCGATGAGGGGGGCAAAATTGAATTCAACAAAAGCGGCCGGGCCGATCCCACCAAAGGTGACTGGGTTTGGCGCTATCCGTCCCGCTGAACCCGGGTCCGAGCCTTCGGACGGGAAAGCCGCCGCGGGCCTGCCGCGCCTTGTTGACTGTCGGCGCGGCGTGCTATTCACGGTCCTCCGTCGTCAAACTGGACTCGGGTCGCAGGGGAATCGTTCGAAGGACATGCTCGGCGCCCCACAAATCGTACGTCACGAATTCGACGCCACCTCCGCCACGCCGAATGGTGTAATTGCCGGGAGAGTCTTCCTCGCGAATCTCGCCGCCAAGCAGCACGTTTTCGGACCCCATGCCGGCCATGCCGTGCATGTTGCGAAGGAGCTCTCGCGCTTCGGCAGAAAGCACCGCCGGGTCCGGGTGAGCCCCGTCCGTTAATGACCGTCCCACACTTTCCACGCTGAGGCGGGCCCGAACTGCGGGTGCTTTAACCAACCGCACCTCGACCTTGGGCGAGGCAAGATAGATGAAGGCACCGGTGAAAAGAACCAGGGCGGCCAGGGCCCAAGTCAGTGAGGGGAACCGGCAGATCAACGCCTTGCGCCTGTAGGAGACGCCGCATGCCGCCAGCAGTCCCGCAGCGAACACCCCACTGGCCCAATTGAAGGCGCGCACTCGCGCACCGGCCGGGCTGTAGAGGCGCGCCCGCTGTTTGGAGAAAGGAACCCAGTTGATGACCACGTCCTCCCGCATGGCCTCCGGAGCGAGGGTGCTGGTCAAGCGTGTAGCCACCGGCGCGCCCTCAACCCACTTTCGGAGCAAGGGATGCACGATGGCTATCCTTTCAGACTTTCGACTTGTCCAGTCAGAGGGCGGCGGAGGGTAATCCGGCTGAACGCAATCCTTGACCTCGAATCCCCGCGCCTGCGCCCGGTCAGGTCCAAAAACAAACAACTCAACACTGACGGGGCCATTGTCCACGCCCGTAAGCCGCATCGGGTAAAGGGGCCTGGCGGTGGGAAAGGTGAAGGACAAGGGATGGATGGTCGTGGTTTCGGAAGCGGCATGGTTTGACCCGCGATTCAGTTTTGCCGCGACAAATACCCATTGCTGTCTGACGTAATCGGCAATCACCCGTTCGCTGTTGGTCGAGACGCCAAAGCCCTGATCGCGCAGCCACCTGCCGAGGGCACTGGCGTCCTCGGACGCAAGGGTGGTGATTTCAAATGCGCCAACGATCTTGCGTTCAAGAATCGAGACGGCCGGATGCGACGACGCGATTGCGCCCGCTTGGGCGCGTCCCAGCGCCGGGAACATCATGGCCAGCAACACGAAATAAATCAGGATCAGGAAAAGAATGGTCAGTGCCGTGGTTTTGAAAACCCGGACGGCAGCAATCGAGGCGGCCAACGCGACACCCGTGAGGGTCCCCAAGGCCGGGTCCACCAGTCCGAGGGAACCAGCGACCAACAGACAGGCGGCCAGGTCCAGCCAATGGACCGGCCGTTGAGGCCGGACAAACAAAAGAAGGTAAACCAGGCCCAGGCAGCAGCAGACCCCAATGAAGTACCGGGGCACGGCGTGCTCGACGCGCGGCTGAAACAAATACTGCAAGGTAGGAAACAAGCCTGGGGTCGCCTCTTCGATGACGGGTTGGCGGGGCAGTGGCAGCACCCAGGCAAAGTGGGTGCCCGCCGAGGTAAATCGTGTTTCGATGACCAGCCGTTCCACGCCGTTGGTGAAGTGGATCAAGGCTCTTTGGTCCGGGATGTTAACAGGGCTGGCCACGGCGGTGGTGACATAGACCTTTCCGTCGGCCGCCGCAAGCAGCGGCAGCAAGACCAACGTCAAAGTTGCCAGCAACCGTCGCATCCCTCGCGGCCAAGGCTACCACTCCCCTCGGGAAAGTCAAGCCCCCGCGCGCGGCGACGCCTGCCCGCGGTTTCCCCCTCAAAGGCCGCCCTCACCGCCCGAATCCCGGCGCGTTGCAACCGGGGCTTTCAGGGGCTTTCCGCTTGCCAATTCGACCGCCGCCCGTAAATTCCCGCGCATGGAATTGTCCGAAGAACTGAAACAATATTTGCCGGTGCTGCTGCTGGGGATTCTGGCGGTGGTTTTCTCGGCGGGGATGTTGATCGGGTCGGTTCTGTTGGGCAAGAAAGGCCGGCGTTCGAAGATCAAGGACACGGCGTATGAATGCGGGATGTTGCCGGCCGGCGGGGGCGGCAGCCGGCTCTCCATCAAATTCTACCTCGTGGCGATGCTGTTCATCCTCTTCGATATTGAGGTGGTGTTCTTGTACCCTTGGGCGGTGGTTTACCGGGACATGCTGGCGGACCAGGCGGGCCTGATTCTGGGCGCGATGCTGACGTTTCTGGGGGTGCTGCTGGTGGGCTACCTCTACGCGGTGAAGAAGGAAGCCTTCGATTGGAAGCAGTGAGCGTATGATCAAGTTTGGAACCAGCGGGTGGCGCGGGCTGATCGCGCGGGACTTCACTTTCGACAATGTGCGCCTGGCGACGCAGGCCATTGCAGATTACCTGTCCACCTTGTCCGAGCCGAAATCCCGGACAGTGATCATGGGCTACGACACGCGCTTCCTGGGACGTGAATTCTCGCTGGCGGCCGCGGAGGTTCTGGAGCGCAACGGGTTCACCCCTCTGTTGTGCGACCGCGACACCCCCACGCCGGTGATCGCTCACACCATCCGTGTCCGGAAGGCCATCGGCGGCATCAATATGACCGCCAGCCACAACCCGGCGGAGTACCAGGGGCTCAAGTTCTCCACCAGCAACGGCGCACCGGCGCACCCCGAGGTCACCCGCCAGATCGAGGCGAACGCCGCCCGGCGGCTGGCGGAGAATTGGAGTTTCGACGCGGCGGTCGTGGGAACTTTTTCGTGCAAGACCATCAACCCGCAGCCGGCCTATTTCAAGCAACTGCGGAAGCTGGTGGATTTCGACGTCATTCGCAAGGCCCGCCTCAAAGTTGCGGTCGAGCTCATGTACGGAACCGGCCACGGCTACCTTGACCGGCTTCTAACGGAGGCGGGGGCGAAAGTCACCGTTTTTCATAACGAGCTGAATCCGCTGTTTGGGGGGCACCACCCGGAACCCAATGCGGAAGGGATGGCGGAAGCAAGCCGGTTTGTTCGAAGCGGCAAAGCGCAACTCGGGCTCGGGTTGGACGGCGACGCGGACCGTTTCGGGATTGTGGACAAGGACGGCACCTGGCTGACGCCCAACCAGGTGCTGGCGCTGGCACTCTATCACCTGAGGAAGAACCGCAAATGGACCGGAGCGGTGGTGAGAACCGTGCCCACGAGCCACCAGGTGGACGCGGTGGCCGAGCTGTTGGGAGTGAAGGTGCATGAAACCCCCGTCGGCTTCAAATACATTGGCGCACTGATGGAGAGCGAGCCGATTATCGTGGGCGGCGAGGAGTCCGGCGGTCTCAGCGTCAAAGGTCATGTGCCGGAGAAAGACGGAATTCTGGCGTGCCTCCTGATGGCGGAGCTGGTGGCGGCCGAAGGCAAGTCATTGGGCCGGATTTTGAAAGACCTCGAAAAGCAAATCGGCGAGTTTCACACCGAGCGCATCAACGTTCGCATCCAGCCCGACACCAAAGAAGCGTTGCTGGCGAAGCTGGGCAGCGGGCTCGCAAGCATTGGTTCGTTCAAGGTCGAGAAGTTCATTACCACCGACGGATACAAGTACTTGTTGCCAAACCGGGAGTGGGTTGCGTTCCGCGCCAGCGGCACCGAACCGTTGATTCGCTGTTACATCGAAGCCCGGTCGGAAACAAACCTGCGCAAACTGCGTTCAGCCTGCCGCGCCTTGCTGAGCTGAAGAACCGCGGCATGCCTTGCGCCAGCCGCCGCGCACTTACGGCTTGCAGACCCTCTCTCCCGGGCTAATTTGAGACTGTGGACTGGTTTACAGAACGCCATGTTTTCATGCTTGCCGTGATGGTTTACGGCGCAAGCATGATCTACTCGATTTTTCTCTGGCGCCAGGGCTTTCGTCACCACAATCGCATCGTCTATTGCCTCCTGTTGCTCGCATTTGGATTTCACACCGCCGCGATGTTCCTTCGCGGTTACCGGCTGAACCATTGCCCCGTATCCAACCTCTATGAGGCGACGATCTTTTCGACGTGGACGATTGTCGCGGTGTATCTGGTGATCGGCCTTTGGCGGCGAGTCCGGTTTCTCGGCGCATTCGCTTCTCCCGTGCTCTTTGCGGTGGGCGTTTTTGCGCTGATGCCGGGGCTGGACACGGTGCAGGCCGCCCGGCCGGAAGTGCCAAAGCTCTGGACCAGCCTGCACGCAGCGTCCTTGTCGCTGGCGTATGGCTGTTTTGGTTTGAGCGCGGTCGCCGCCCTGATGTATCTGACCCAGGAACGGAATCTGAAGTTTCACAAGCTGCAAGCCGTGTTTTCGCTGCTGCCGCCCATTCAGCGGCTGGAGTTGGTGGTGGGGCGGTTGCTGGTGGCGGGTTTTGGGTTGCTGACGGTTGGGCTGGCGATCGGCGCCCTGGGTCTGACGCATCTTCAGAATCCGCAGGCGTTTCGCACCGATCCCAAGGTCCTCTGGTCCGCCCTGGTCTGGCTGCTTTATCTGGGACTGATTCTGATGCGTTGGGTGTTCGACCAAACCGGACGGCGTTTCGCGCTCGGCGCGCTGGGCAGTTTCGCATTCGTGCTGCTGACCTTCTGGGGAACCAACGCCCTCTCCCCTCTGCACAACCCATGAGCGCGCTCCCAACAGGCCTCCTGACTCCTAGCATCCCCGGACCGCCCGCTTGCTGAGATGCCCATTATCGTCCTTGGCTTGAGTCATCATTCCTGTCCCGTAACGGTGCGGGAACGTTTTGCCTTTCCGGAGGCGGGCGTGCCGGAAGCGCTGGCTTCGTTGCGAAAAACCGGGCACGCCGAGGAAGCGGTGATTCTTTCGACCTGCAACCGCGTGGAGATTTACGCGGCCACCTCGCGCGAACCGCAGCAGGCGTTTCAGGGCCTCGAGGCGTGGCTGGTGGATTCACGGCGATACGACCAGCCGGTGGGCAACGAGCTGTACCGCCTGGTCGAACCCCAAAGCCTGCATCACTTGTTCAAAGTGGCCTGTGGGCTGGACTCCATGGTGCTGGGTGAAACGGAAATCCTCGGCCAGCTCAAGAAAGCCTACGACCTGGCCTTGAAAAACGGCCACACCGGGGCCCGGCTCAACAAGGCCTTCCAGCGCGCCTTCAATGTTGCCAAACAAATCCGCACCGAAACCAACATTCAGCGCGGCAGCGTCTCGGTCGGTTCCGTTGCCGTCGAGCTGGCGGAAAAAATCTTTTCCGACCTCGCCCGGAAAAACGTGCTTGTCATCGGGGCGGGCGATACCAGCGAGAAGACGGCGCGGGCGTTGCTCTCCCGGGGGGCGGGCGCCATCCTGGTGACAAATCGGTCGCCTGAGAAAGCCGTCGCGCTGGCGGAGGCCCTCGGGGGAAGGGCCGTCCCGTTTGAGGACTGGACCGCCGAATTTGCGGCCGTGGACATCGTCGTCAGCAGCACGTCGGCGCCGCACTATGTTCTGGACCGCAGCCGGCTCGAGCCCCTGATGCGCCTCCGCCGGAACCGTCCCTTGTTCCTCATTGACATCGCGGTGCCCCGCGACATCGAGCCGGAGGTCAATCTGATGGAGAACGTGTTCCTTTACAACATTGACGATCTGCAAGCCATCGCCGAGGACTCCCTCAGGCAGCGCCGGCAGGAAATCGCGCGCTGCGAGCAGATCATTCAGGAACGAGCCGCCGCGCTGTTGGACAAAGCGCCGGTTCCCAACCCCAAGCCGACATGATGACCGCCGCCAACCCTCCGATTCGCATCGCCACGCGGGGAAGCGCCCTGGCGCTGGCCCAGGCCCAGATGGTGATGGCTCGCTGCCAGGCTGCGTTTCCCGCCCTCGAGTTTCAACTCAAGGTCATCAAGACCACCGGCGACAAACTGCAAACGGCGGCGCTGGCTCACGAGGGCAGGAACCTGCCGAAGGGGCTGTTCACCAAGGAACTCGAGGTGGCGTTGTTGAATCACGAGGCCGACCTGGCGGTTCACAGCCTGAAGGATTTGCCGACCGAGCTGCCGACCGGCCTCCGCCTGGGGGCGGTCACCGAGCGGGCGGACGTGCGCGATGTTCTGCTCTATCGCGACGCCCAGGCTGCCGGGGCGGAGGGCCGCGGGGGCGGCTTCAGAGCGCCTGTGCGCATAAAGGACCTGCCCGCCGGCACGGTGGTGGCCACCAGCAGCACGCGGCGCAAAGCACAATTGCTGGCAATCAATCCGGGACTCAAGACACCGGATATTCGGGGCAATGTCCTGACCCGGATGCAGAAGCTGGCCAGCCAGCGGTCGCTGGATGCCACGATCCTCGCCTTCGCTGGAATGTCCCGTTTGCGGTACGCGGTTTCCCCGGCCGGCGCGATCGAAGGGCAGGACGTGCCCGCGGGCTTGCGGGCCACCATACTGGAGCTGGACGAAATGCTGCCATGCGTGGGCCAAGGCGCCATTGGCCTGGAGATTCGGGACAACGATGAGCCGCTGGCCGCCATTTGTCAGCAGCTCAATCACGAACCTACGGCCCAGTGTGTAACCGCCGAACGAGCGTTTCTGGCCGCGATGGGCGGCGGCTGCCAGAGCCCCGTCGCGGCCTACGCGTGGGTGGCGGGAGAAACCCTTGAAATTTCGGCCGTCTCCTTCGCCGCGCATCCGGTGCGGCGGGCCCGGGCCTCGCGTCCCCGAAACCAGGCCGTGGAACTCGGGCAATGGGTGGCCGCCCAACTGAAAAAGTAGGAGTATGAAGACCCTTGGAACCGTCTATTTGGTTGGAGCGGGCCCTGGCGACCCGGGGCTGCTCACCGTGCGGGGCGCGGAGCTGCTGGGGCGCGCCGACGTGGTCGTCTATGACGCCCTGGTCAACCCGGAATTGCTGCGCCTCGCCCCCCGCAGCGCTGAGATTGTTTTTGGCGGCAAGCGGGCCGGCGCGCATGTTCTCTCGCAGCAGGAGCTGAATCAAATGCTCATCGCCAAAGCGCGCGAAGGCAAAACGGTTGTGCGGCTTAAAGGCGGCGACCCTTACGTGTTCGGCCGGGGGGGAGAAGAAGCCGAACAACTGGCGGATGCGGGCATTCCGTTTGAGGTCGTTCCCGGCGTCTCTTCCTTTGTGGCGGTGCCGAATTACGCCGGCGTGCCGCTCACCCATCGCGATTGCTGCTCGCGCCTGACGCTGCTGACCGGGCACGACGACCCGGCGCGCGAATCGGAGAGCATTGACTGGGCGCACCTGGCGAAAACGCCCGGGACCAAGGTGATCATGATGGGCACCCAACGCATCGGCCAAATCGCCGAACGGCTCGTCGCCGAGGGGATGGAACCTTCGACCCCCATCGCCGTCGTGCAGTGGGGCACCACCGACCGCCAACGCTCGGTGGAGGGCACGCTGGCCACGATCGGGCAGGTGGTTGCCGAAAGCCAGATCGGCCCGCCCACCGTGGCGGTGATTGGCGAGGTGGTGAAGCTCCGGTCGAAATTGAACTGGTTTGAACGCCGGTCATTGTTTGGACGGCGACTGGTCGTCACCCGCGCGCGCGAGCAGGCCTCGCAGCTTTCCCGTCAATTGCGTGAACTGGGCGCCGAAGTGCTGGAGGTGCCCACCATCACCTTCGAGCCCCCCACCCGCCGGGAGGACATCGTGGACGCGCTGCTGGAGCTCAACTCGTACGACTGGCTGGTGTTCACCAGCCCGAACGGCGTCACCAAGTTTTTCGAGTACTTCTTCCGGCAGTTCCATGACATGCGCGACCTCGGCGGGGCGCGCATCGCCGCCATCGGACCCGGCACGGCGCGGAAACTGCAGGAACTCCATTTGCAGGTGGACCTGATGCCGGAGGAATCGCTGGCGTCGAGCATTGCCCAGGCCTTTGCCAAATTCGAGAGCATCGAAAACCTTAAAATCTGCCTGCTGCGGGCGGAGGTGGCCAATCCCGAACTGCCGCGCGCCCTCGAGGCGCTGGGGGCCATTGTGGATGACATCGCGTGCTATCGCACTGTGCCGGATCCCGGCGAACCCGGCGGCGACGCGGCCAAGCTCATCGAACAAGGGGCCGATTGGCTCACCTTCACCAGCGCCTCGACGGTGGAACAATTCCATGCCCGGTTCGATCTTCCGGCATTATTGGTGAAGCATCCGCGGCTGCAGGTCGCTTCGATTGGCCCCGAAACCTCCAAAGCCCTGGCGGTGCTCGGGATCAAGCCCCGCGTGGAAGCCAAACCCCACACCATTGAAGGCCTCGTCGCCGCGGTGCTCTCTGCCATTTGATTGGGTGGAAACCAACCTTCGTCGTAGAACCATGAGCTCCGACCTCTGGTCCACCCGCTTGCCTTCTTCCCTCCCCTCCCCTTTGCGGCCGAAGACAAATCTTTCCGCCAGGCCGCCCTTTAGCTTATTTGTAAGGCTGTGACTATGCGCGATCGCAGCATCTCAGTTTCTACTGGGCCGTCACAGTCTTTGCCAGCCTATCTGCGCCAGGAAACCGATGGGATACTCCTTGCCCTCAAGCTCCAGCCCCGCGCCGCCGCCAATCAAATTGGGGACCCGCTCGCTTCGGAACTTCGGGTGCGGGTAACGGCACCGCCGGTGGACGCTGCGGCCAACGACGCGCTGATCCGGCTTCTTGCCCGGACACTCGACTGGCCGCGGAGCCAGATTCAACTGGTTCGCGGACATACGTCCCGCCACAAAACCATCAAGATTTACGGCCTGACGGCGACCGAGTTCCTCGGGAGACTGAAAACCTGATGCCGAAGGCCGCGCGGTGGCCGGCAGCCTGCGAGAGCGCGGTCTTCACCTTATTCCCGCCGGCAAGATTATCCTTTGTAGCGGTGTTGGCGAAAGAAATTCCCCGCGGACAAGAACTGAAGCGCCGGGGGGACTGGTTCCATCGGGCATCGTGTCGGGTTACTGGCTGTCCACGCCGCGGACGCGCATGCGCATGCTGTAAAGACCCTTGCTGGCTGTGATGAAGAGGGTGCGGCGGTCGGCGCCACCGAAACAGACGTTGGCGGTCCAGGGCTCGGGCACGTCTATCTGGGCGATTTGGCGGCCTTCGGGATTGAACACCGAGACTCCCTTCCCTGTAAGATACACATTGCCCGCCTCGTCAATTGTCATGCCGTCGGAGCCCAGTTCACAGAACAAGGTTTTGTTCTCCAGCGCCCCGTCAGGCGCGATGCGATAGCGGTAGGTCTTTTTGGCTCCGATGTCAGCCACATAAAGGGTTTTTCCGTCGGGTGTGCCAATGATGCCGTTGGGCTGTTTCAAGTCGTCAATGACGCGACGCACCTGCCCGCTGCGCGGCTCCAGCAAATAAACAGTTTCCGGGAGTTCCTTGGGACCCCGATTCCAGTAGGGCCGTTTGTAATAAGGGTCGGTGAAGTAAATCCAGGCTGCGGATTGCCGCCCTGCCGCGGCCGTGTCCGCCGGTGACCGCAGGACCCCGGATGGGCGGTAGCAAATCCAGATGTCGTTCGGGCCGTTGAAAAGCTTTCCCTGGAAATCCTTGAGCACAACGGTCTTCTTGCCGTCGGGGCTGATGCGCCACAGCTCGTTTTTCTCATCCGCGCAAGCCCACAGGTTGCCTTCGCGGTCAAAAGTCAAGCCGTTGGCCCGCCCGCACGGCTGGAGGTAGGTGGAAAGGCCTCCGCCCACGCTCCATTTCAGAATCCGGTCGTTGGGTTGGTCGGTGAAATAGACGTTGCCCTGCGCGTCGGCTGCGGGTCCTTCGGTAAAGGAAAAGTCACCTGCCAGTTTTTCGAGACGGGCGCCGGGAGCCGTTGGCTCGAGGTCCGCGGCCACGACGCAAAACGCGGCAGCCCAGACCCCCAGTGGAATGATAATGCGGTTCATCATGGCAGCGATGCTGCACGGCCGTTGAAAAAATGGCAATCCCCGGGTGACTTCCCTGGACGGCAGGACGGCCCCGATCGGGACGCCGGCCGAATGGGTCCATGAAATGCGGAAACGAATTGCGGTCGCAGCGCGGCGGTCTCACCGGCCGGCCGCCCAGGCACAGCCCTGCTCGAGGAAGCGCGCGACGGGGCCGTTGGTCAGAGCCCGGACGTCATGGCCCAGGGTGGTAAGGAACACCCTGCCCTTTTCATAGTGGCGGACGAAGGCCATGGGATGATCCCGCTTGTCCACCTTCGAGGTCGCCTCCGCCAGAAGGTGAATCGGCGCGTCGCCGGTCAGACAGGTGTAAAGCTCATCGTCGGTTTCAAAGTCTTCCAGGCCGGCGGCAGCGGGATGCATTCGATCCACGATGCGCACAGTAAACCGGCCGCGGGGATCGTGCTGGGGCTTGCCGGGTCCCTGGCCGTGCCAGACCCGCCCCACCATATTCTGGAATTCCGGCCATTCACCGTGCCAGGCACCGCAGGCAAAATGGACGCTGACCAATCCCCCGCCCTCGGCGACGAAACGGCGCAGATTCTCCCGCGCGGCCGCACCGGGGCCGACAGCTTCCCAGTTCTGAAAGTGGAGCACAACTGCCCGGTAAGTTTTCAGCGCGGCTGAATCCAGGAAGTGCGGGTCTTCGACGATCCGAACCTCGAGACGGTTGTTGCGCTCAAGGACCGCCTTCAGGGCGGGCGCAGTCTCCCGCCAAAGATGGGCCGGATGATCAATCCCGGTGACGAGGAGAACCCTGGCTTTCTCAGCGGCCAGGGCGCTCAAGCCGGTGAACGTCAGCAGCAGCAAACTCCAGAAATGGGATGTCATGGCAAAGGGAGCACGAGTGGTTTAACGTCCCGGCGGATTGCCGGCCGGAGGATTGGCTCCTTGGGCGGGGGGCCGGGCGCTTTCCGGCGATCCAGCCGCGGGCGGTTCGCCGGGCGGCGGTGGAGTCTCCAGCAGCACCGTCTGGCCCGGAATATAAACCGGGTAGGTCCCGTCAGGCCCCGGCTTGACGGGCGGCTCCATGTCGTCACGGCAGTCTTCCGGTTTGGGAGGAAAGTGGAAGTCTGAATGGGTGATTTGTTCCCAGGTTACCTCCTTGCCGGTGTAGCACGAGATTTGGCCCATGATGGCGATCAGGGTGCTGTTGGCCATGTAATCGCCGTTGTTGATGGGCTCGCCGGAACGGATGGCGGCAAACAGCCGATCATGCTCGAGCTGGTAGGCATCCGCTTTGTCCTTCCAGCGCCAGACCTTTGGCCCACGGATTTCACAACGGGCCACCGAGGCCCGTCCCTTGGCGCCCAGCACAATGCTCGAGCTTTCATCGTAGCACCCGGTGGTGGTCCGGCAAAAGCCATACATCCGGACGCCGTTGGCAAACTCGTAAACGACCGAGTGATGATCAAAGACATTGCCATATTCCTCGGCGGTCATGGAGGAGCGTCCACCCAAGCCATGACATTTGACGGGAGTCTGGTTGCCGAGGACCCAGCTCGCGCGGTCGAAGTTGTGCACCAGCGACTGAGTGACATCGTCGCCCGAAAGCCAGTTGAAATGATATTGCGTGCTGCACTGATATTGGAGCTCGCTGAGTTTGGGGTCACGGGCGACAATCACGTAAGGCGCGCGCAGGAAGTTCTCCTCGATGGCCACCACCTCCCCGATTTCACCGTCTTGAATGCGCTGCACCGTCTCCGCGATGCCGGGGTGGTAACGGCTCTGCAAGCCGGAGACGACACACAGCCGCTTCTCGCGGGCGAGCTCGCAGGCAGCACGCACAACTTTGATGCCGGCGGGATCAATGGCGTGGGGCTTTTCAACAAAGACATGCCTGCCCGCCTGGATGGCCGCCAGCATCTGCAGCGGATGGAACTTCGCCGCGTTGGCAATGAGCACCACGTCGGAGGCTTCAATCACCTTTTTGTAGGCCGCAAAACCGGTGAAGCAATGGTCGGCATCCACCTGCACCTGATCAGGCCTGGCCTCACGGATTTTGGCGAGCTTCGCCTGAACCCGGTCGAGAAAGATGTCGCACAGGGCGACCAGGCGCGCCCCGGGGTCCGCCGTCAGCGCTTGCACGGCGGCGCCGGCGCCGCGGCCGCCGCAGCCAATCAGCCCGACGCGCAGGATGTCGCTGCCCTGGGCATGGGCAAAGCGGGAGACGTCCAGGGCAATCGCGGCGGCGGCGGCGGCCTGGGTTGAGGTTCGCAAGAAGGCCCGGCGGGAGAGGCCGCCGGCCGAGGTCTGAGTTTGACGATTCATGGTGATTAAAGCCGGAAGTGGCGGCACGCCAGGGTTCAGCGGGTTTCCTTGATGCGCAGGTCCTTGAGCGTTTGGCGCAGCCAGGCAAGCGATTTTTCGATCATCGGACCGCCCGCGCCCTCGCATTCGATGCTCAGCACGCCGGTGTAGCCGGCATCGCGCAACAAGGCGAGGCATCGGCGGATACGGTCCGCGTTGACCCCCTCGCCGAGCGCGCAGTGGGAAACAGCGATGCCCGTGTCGTGGCCGCGCAAGGCGGCGGCGAGCGACTCGGAAACGTCCTTGACATGCACGTGGGCGACGCGCTTGAGAAAACGTTTGAGGAATTTCACCGGGTCGTTGCCCGCGATGAAGGTGTTGCCCGTGTCCATGTTCATCCGGAGGAAGGGGCTGCGGCTGAACGCCTGCATCTCGGCCATCCTGTCCGGGTTGGTGGTAAAGTAACCATGGGGTTCAATATTGACCACGATCTTGTGCGCCTCCGCCACCTCAAGAATCTGCTGGTAGCTGCGCTTCATCAGCGCCATGGCTTCCCGCTCGCGCAGTCCGGCCGGAGCATGCAGTCCGTCGGTTGTGTCCACGCAAGGAGCTCCCGCCTGGGCCGCCTAGGCGATGGCTTTCATCACATACGGCACTCCGCGCAGCGGGCCGTCGGCCTGCGACAAGGGATAGGCCGCATCCACTTGGGAAAAAGCGACGCCGTATCGGGCCATTTTACGCCGCAGCAAAACCGGGTCCTCATAGAGCGCCACATGAGGCTGATAGCCCAAGCCATGAATCCAGCTCACGCCGTCAATCAGACCGCACTCGATGTAGTGAACTTCGTTCCGTTCAGCCCACTGAAGGCACTTCTCGAAAGACCAATAGGCGGAATTGAACGCGTCAGTGTGAAACCCAATTTTCATGGCAGAGCAATCGCTGGATTTAAACAAAGGCCGGCAAAGGACTGGGACATATAGAGGCAATGTGCTGGCCCACAGCAGAGTGAATCAAGCCAAAAGGGGTGGCGGACGCCCTTTTTGAGCAAGCCGATTGTAAGGCGCTGGCATGGGAAGAATTCGAGGGCGTCAGGAGGACACGCCCTGGAACGGCTTCTTGCGGCGAGTACCACCAACAAAACTCGCGTCCAAGCACCATCAAGCGCGGAGGCTACGGCGTGGCGAGCATGAGGGAAAGCGAAATTCAGCCGCTCGAGGTCACGATGAAGCGACGCCGCAACCCGCGCCGACACCCCCCGGGCCCCCCAGGAAAACCGCCAGCCAAGGGAGAGCCCCGGGCTGGCGGCACCACAACCATTCCACAGAGTCAATCCTCCTCGAGGTCACCGAATTCCGGGACAATCCGGAAGAAACGGCAAGGAGAAGCGTCTTCGCGGTTTTCCAGGAAGCTGGCCGCTGATTCAGCCGCGACATCGCAGACCACGGCCTCCCAATCCAGGAGGTTGGTGGAGGCCTCCACGCGGTAGGGCATGCCCGGCGGGACAGCCCACCGGAAGTGGAGGTTGCCATCGGGCAACCAGCACGAGGGTGGCAGGTGATAATCATTGTCCAGGATGACAGCCATGGCGGCAGCCGGCCGGCCAATGAGGTACCTGAGAGGGTCCACCGACGACTCGAGCAGCCGCAAGACCACGGTCTCGCAGCGTTCGACGAGGTTGTCGTCCAGCGGCTCGATCAGGATCCGGGCGGAGCGGCGGCCCGCGGGGATGGTGATCCGGCCGGGGAGCGCGGCGTAGTCCACGCCGTTGAGGGCGGTGCCGCGGATCGTGTAGGACACGGTGAGCGAGTCGTTGGTGGCTCCCGTCCGCCGGACGCGGAAGGCAGCGGTGTTGGTGGTGCCTTCGCGAGCGATGGGGTCAACGGCCATGATGCTGACCACCGGCGGACTGACCGGTTCGAGGACGGTAATCACGATGGGGCGTGAACGCGCGCGGTTGCCGGTGTTATCCGTAGCCTCAGCGGTCAGCTCATGGCGGCCGGGCGGGACGTTCGACCAGAGCAAGGAGAACGGGTGGGTCAGGTCCTGGTCCGGCAGGATAGCCAGACCCAGTTCGGGCAGCCTTGCCAGCTCGGTGTCGAGCACCCAAGCCCGGTTGCTGACAATGCCGAGGCTGGTGGAGCCGTCAAAAAACTCCACGGTGGTCACCCAACCGTCCGGATCGGCGGCTGCCGCTACCAGCCGCACAGTGACCGGCGCAGTGAACACCGCGCCATTGGGCGGGCTGACGATGGCCACCGTGGGAGGCTGGTTCGGGGGCGAGTCATTGTCGCGCAAGTAAGCGATGGCGCGACCGGGCCGTCCCACGATGTAACAGCCGGGAGTGACGGGGTCGCTGGCCACGCACGGCGGCTGCACCAGTGAGAGAATGATGGATTCGGTTCCCTCGGCCACGTTGTCGTCCAACGGCCGAATCTCAATGGGGGCGGAGGAAGAATTCGCCGCGAGGGTGACCCAACCGGCGAGTTCCACGTAATCCAAGCCGTTGGAGGCTGTGCCGGCGACGCGATACCAGACAGTCAACGGCAGGGTCAAATCGCCGGTGCGGACCACTTTGAACATCGCGGTGTCAGGCTCGACCGGAAGAAGCGGGTTGGGTTCCGTTGCGACGGGGTCCACGGCGAGGAGGGTCACCACCGGCAACGGCGGCAGGGGCGCGACCTTGATTTGCACCGCATCCGAGAGGGCCATGCCGCCCTGGTTATCCGTAGCCTTGGCGGTCAGCGAATAGAGCGCGGGCGGGACGTTGGACCAGATCATGAAGAATTTTTGCGGCTGGCCTGGCGGAGGCGGGATGATGAAGTGCATCCCTTGCTCGCCGATGAGGACGCCGTTGGCGAAAAACTGGACCTTGGTCACCCAGCCGTCCGCATCCCGCGCCACGACATCAATTTCGATATCCGACCCCGCGCGAAACACCATGCCGTCCTGGGGGTGGAGGATGGCCAGGCGGGGCGCCTGGTTGAAGTCGTTATCGAAAATAAAGGCGCGCGCTTCGTTGGGATCGCCCACGATGTAGCATGCCGGCGGCGGCGGATAGACCGCGGGACAAGCCACCGGCACAAGGGTGGCCACCACGGTCTCGGTCGGTTCAGGCAGCGGATCGTCTATCGGGACCACCAGGATTCGCGCCGCACGAGCGCCCGCAGGAATTGTGATCTCGCCGGACAGGAAGCGATAATCCGTGCCGTTAAGGGTGGTGCCGCTCAGCCGATAGTAAACGGTCAAGGGGAGGTTCGTTGGACCGCGCCGGAAAACGGTGAACACCGCGGTGCGGGGGTCCGCATTCGTCAGGACGGGACCGGAGTCCCTGACCGCCCACGGCGTGATCTCGCCGCCCTCACTGGCGTAGGGATCAGTGGCTTCAATCGTCACGACAGGAATCGGCGGCGGCAGAATTCGGATGCGGACCGGGTCAGACACCGAGGCAGCCCCGCGGTTGTCGGTGGCTTTTGCCGTGAGGAGGTGGGGTCCCGGCGGCGCGTCTTTCCAGAGCAGCCAGAAGAGTTGCTCCGGCGTGACCGTTGTGGGGTCCACTCCACCGCCCGGAGAGAGGGAATTGGTTACGATTCCAAGACTCGTGCCGTCCGAGAAAAACTCGACGGTCCGCACCCACCCATCAGGGTCGTGGGCGGCAGCCGCCAGCCGGATGTCCACCGGGGCAATAAACACCTCGCCCTCCTCCGGTTCAACCAGGGCAACCTTGGGCGGCAGGTTGGTGGGCGCGAGGTCGTTATCGCGAATGACCGCGCGTCCAAAGTAATTGCTGCCAATCCGGTAATAGTCGTACGGGGCGGTGTTCGCGGCCGAGAGGATTGGAGCGGGCTCGAGCTTCAAGAGCACCGTCTCCAGTCCCTCCACCAGGAGGTCATCAATAGGCTCGACCACAATGTGATTGGAAACCGCCCCGGCCGGGATGAGAACCCGCCCTGTTAGCGGCCGGTAATCGAGGCCATTGGAGGCAGTCCCGCCGATCGAGTAGAAAACGACCAGCGGGAACTGCGTGCCGCCCGTTCGGGTCACGGCAAACACAGCCGGGTTGGGAATGCCGGTGGGCAAAGTCTCGGCCGCCTCCGGGTCAAGAGTCAGCAGGTTGACCACTGGAGGGACAACCTGCGGGACGACCCGGATTTCAACGGGCCGGCTGGGTGTGGAGGCTCCGCCGTTGTCCGTCGCCACCGCGCTGAGCACATACCGCCCGGGAGGAACGTTGGACCAGACCAGCGAGAAAGCCGGAAGCGCGGCATCCGCTGTTGTCGGATTGTTGGTCACGATCCCCAGGCTGTTGGTTCCCTCGAAGAACTCGACCGTGGTGACGTAACCGTCGAAGTCGCGGGCCAGGGCGACGAGCCGAATGTTGGCGGGAGCCAGAAAAACGTCGCCGTCCTCGGGTTTGACCAGGCGCACCACCGGAGGCCGGTTGGGCGGCAGGTCGTTGTCCCGGATCACGGCGCGTGCGGTGTCCGGCCAGCCCACCCGGTAGCAATCCGGTGGCGGCGGATAAACGGCGATACAGATCGGCGGTTCGATGGTGAGCACCACGGTTTCGAGGCCCTCCACCAGCAAATCGTCGAGCGGTTCAATCATCACATCCAGGGATCGGGCGCCGGCGGGAATCAGCAGGCTTCGCGGCAGGGGTTTGTAATCCACTCCGTTGAGAGCGGTTCCACCGATGCGGTACCAGACCTGCAAGGGGAAATTCGTTGGGCCGGTGCGGTGAACGCGAAAGAGGGCCGTGTCGAGCAAGGCTCCGTCGGGGTTTGGTTCGGTGGCCACGGGGTCAACGGCGCGGATGGTGACCACCGGTTGCGGAGGGCACTCCAAGACCTTGATATGGACGGGTGCGGAGCGGCTGGTGGCCCCGTCATTATCGGTCGCAACGGCGGCCAGCACGTGCTCGCCCGGGGGCGCGTTGGACCACCACAAGCGGAACGGGTGGATGGGCAGCGACGCAGCCAGCGGGGCGCTGTCAAGGTCCGGGAAGGCATCTGCGTCCAGCTCGAATGCGGGGTCCTCGCCCACTGCGGAAAGGGGCACGGCCACGGGACGATTCGTCACGACGCCCAAGCTGACGCCGTCGGCAAAGAACTCAACGGTGACAACGCGACCGTCCGGGTCCGAAGCGCGGGCCACCAGCAGGATGTCCTCTTGCGCTTCGAAAACCGCCCCCTCCGGCGGGCGGACCAGGGAGACCTGAGGCGGCCGGTTCGGTGGCTGGGAATCATTGTCGGCAATGTGGGCTACTGCAACAGCGGGCCAGGTGACAATATAGGGAGGTGGCCAGATGGCGGGTTGTGTCAGGGCAATCACCACCGATTCGGTGCCCTCGACCAGATAATCATCCACCGGCGTAACGGTCACGGGCGACCAGTATTGGCCGGCGGGAATGGTGACCAACCCGGAAAGCGGTTCGTAGTCGGCCCCATTGACCGCACTGCCGCCGAGTTGATATTGCACTGCCAAGGGGGCGTCGGCGGGGCCAGTCCGTATCACGGCAAAGGTTGCGGTATCCGAGCCTTCCTCCGCCCCGCAAGGGTCCAAGGCCACCACCATGACGGTGGGAGGCCAGGGCGGATTATCTGCCCGGATAGGGAGTACGGATGACGTCAGGGCGAGCACCGCCCCGGCCAGTCCAAGGAGTTGCTGGAAAACTTTCATAGGTTTCAAGGGTCTGTGTGTGAACTTCAGAGGTCTCCTTGCTAATGGCGTGCCACCCAGAGGAAACCGCTAAAATGGCCTAAAACCCTGAAAATTGCTGGAAGCCTGACGCGCCCGGGTGGTGGAAATCACCCAGCGGCTGCCGCAGGAAGGGGTAAAAACACCCACCGGGCGACCGGCTTAATGGCGATGGGTGGAAAAGTCTGGCGGCTCAGGGTTGCAGGGTGGCTCGGTAGTATTCGACCGGGGGTTGGTTGGTGCCGGAGAGGGTCTCAACGTAGTACAGCGTGCCGGAGCCATCGAAGATTTCCAACAACGGTCCCGTTGTCCAAGCCTGGCTGGTCAGGTTCGTCGTGCGGTCGAGCGTAAACCGTTGATCCGGCTTGCCGCCGAACAGATAGATATTGTAGGCGGTGGGGGGGACATTCGTGGTAACGCGGGAGTAATTGAGGAAAGAGACCGGAGTCAAATCAGGCACCACCTGGCTCCGCAGAATGACACCCTCCACACCGACGACCACCAACTGGCCCCCGTCCGTTGCGGCGCCGTATAGCGCCTTTTTGGTAATTGTGCCGCGGTTGACCCAATTAACCAGGTTGCTGCTGGTCAGCACCGTGCCGCTGGCGCCAATGACAAACCAAGTGTCGCCGACATACGCGGCGTCGGTCAGCCAGGCGGTGGTGCCGCTGGTTCGGCTTGACCAGCTCACCGCGTTGGTGCTGGTCAGGATGGTGCCCTTCTGCCCCACAATCACCAAGGTGTGGTTGAGCCAGCGGGCGCGGTAAAGCCAGTTGGTGGTCCCGACAGAAGTTCTGCTCCACGAGATGCCGTTGGCACTGGTCAAGAGCGTGCCCCTGTCCCCCACCGCAACCAAACCGCCGGGCCATTCGGTGATGCTGGAGAGCAGATTGGTGGTGGGCGAAACTCGCGGCGTCCAGTTGGTGCCATCGGGGCTGCTGAAAAGCACTCCTTTGGCGCCACCGACGACATAAAGGGAATTGCTGAGCACCGCGGCGGCCTGGAGATCATTGGTGGTAAACAGGGGGACCGGCAGCCAGAGCACCCCCAGCGAGCTCACGGTCTGAGTGACCACGCCGGAGAGGTTGGTAACCACAAGGTTGCTGAGAATGTTGGGGCTGTAAATCGCTTTGCCGCCTTCGCCGACAGCCACCAGGAGGTTGGTGGTGCCGCCAATGCCAAGAAAGATGGCGTTCGTGACCGCCGGAGGGGGCAATTCCAGCACCCAATCCACGCCGTTGCCGCTGGTCATCACCGTGCCCAAGTCGCCGACGGCGACGTAGAAACTGGGAAGCCGGATAACCTCCCACAACCAGTTGCGGACGCTGTTATAGGGCAGCAGCCAGGAATAGGGCATTTCGCTAACCTGGTAACCTTCCGCCTGCAAACCCGTATGGCCGGCGATGGTGAAGAAGCCCGGGAATCCCAAGGCGGTGTAATAGGTCCAGGGGGGCGGACCGTTGGTTTTGGCCAATTCGTCAACCCAAACCTGGTTATCCTGAATTCGGACTTCGTGGTCCCCATCGAGCAAGCGGTCCAGGCCGCCGGTGACGGCGGCCTGAAGCGCATTGGTGGCGCCCGGGTATTCGGTGAACCAGGAGGCGCCGTTGTTGGTGCTTGAGACCGTCACCCCCCCATCTCCGACCGCAGTGAAACGCGCCGCACCGTAGTTGACGCGATGCAGGTGAGCGGTGGTTGGCACCGTTCGTTTGGTCCAGTTGGTGCCGTTGGCGCTGGTCAGGATGGTGCCGGAGTCACCGGCCACGACAAAGACCCCGCCGCCATAGGCGGCGCCCCGGAACCAAGCCGTGGAGCCGCTGGACTGTTTTTTCCAGAAGACCCCGTCGGGGCTGGTGTAAATGGAGCCCGCATCCCCCGCCGCAACCGCCAGGGTTGGCGAGGTTGCCACCGCCTCCAGCCAAGCGGTCGTGGGACCATCCAGCAGGGTGCCAGGCCGGAAACTGCCAACGTCATCGCCATACAGGACCAACCCGTTTTCGCCAGTGATGAGAATCCGGGAACCCAGGAAGGCAACCGCGCGGAGGGCGTTGGTCGTGCCACTGTCGCATGCGCTCCAAATGTCAAGATTGCGGCTGGCGTAAATTTGGCCGCGCTCGGCCACCTGGATGGCCAGCGAAAGCGCGGGGGAGTACGCCATATCCACGACGTTGCCGCCATGAGGGGCCGGGTTGGACCAACGCCAGCGCAACGGGAAATCCACCGCGCAAGCGCAGCAGCAGGCGCTTGCCGTGGCAACCCAAACAAGGCACGTGGGAATGGCGCGGCGCACAAGCACTCCTTTCGGCATCAGCCCGCCGCCGCCATCGCCTCCATCCGTGCCACCTGCGCTCGCAGCCGCAGGGTAAACACACACCCTTCGGCGCTGTTCGAGGAAAGAACCAACTCCGCGCCGAGGTGATTGGCCAGTTGCTTGGCCAAGGCCAGGCCGATTCCCGTTCCGCCTTCCTTAGGCGAGTGGCACGGCATGAACACCGTAAGATTCGGGGGAAAGCCCGGCCCCTGGTCCTGAACCTCGAAGGTCCAGTCCACAGGGTCCCCCTTTAACCGGAGGGTGACGCGCCTGCCCGGCGGGGTGGCCTGAATCGCATTTTCGGCGAGATTCACCAGAATGAGGCTGACCAGGTTGGCGTCGCGGTTTGGCAGCTTCGCCTCCCCCTCCAGCACCGTGGCCAGTTCGACGCTTCGTTCGAGCGCCAGCGGCTGCAGGCGGCGCAGCAAGGCTTGACGCAGTTCCTCGAGTGTGACGTCGTAGGCGGCGCCGGTCTGTTCCTCGCGCAGCACATTGACGACCTGGTTGATCAGGCTTTGCATTCGCCGGGTTGAAGCCACAGCTTGTGCCCAATCACATTCTCCGTTCAGGGTCGAGTCCTGGGCCCGGGAGGCCACATACTGATGCAGGCCGGCCAGCGGATTCTTCAAGCCATGGATGAGGTGAGCGGCCACTGCGCCCAGCGCCGAAGTCTTCGCCGCCAGCGCCAGCTCACGGTTGGCGCGGAGCAGGTCCTTGTTCCGTTCGGCCACCAGCCGGTGGAATTTGCGCACGCGGCCAAACGCCCAAAGGAGGGTTGTTCCCACAATCAAGGCGCCCGCTCCAAAGCCCACGAAAGCCTGCGCCGCCAGGTGCCGGTTCAAGCGGGCATATTCCGCGGCGATGCTCTGGCCCTCGATCAGGAACTGCGCGATGCCCGCAAGCGGCCCGCCGGGGATATGCAGCGGCACGTTCACCTCGAGCACCGGCATGGCATCGTTGCCATTCTCCGGCCCGTCCGGGTAGAACAAATCCGAACCTGCGAGGGCGGCGTGGAATTGGCTGCTGGGCCGAAGCTGTTGCAGCCGCTGGAGGTGCGCTGGGTCCAAGTCCCGCTCGGTGACATAGGGCGGAAAACTCTCGACAAAAACCCCGTTGGTCTGGAAAAGGCGCACGCCCAACACGCCACGCAATTCCGAGCTGCGCAACACAATGCTCAACTGATTGCCTGGATCGGTTATTGGCCCGGCCAAACCGTCCGCCACGTCTTGCGCGTAGTACATCAACGCCATCGCGTAAAGCACCTCGCCGTCGCGGCCGGCGATTTGCCGCCGGATGCTTTGCCCGGCTTTCAGTGTTGCCGCCAAAACCACGGCCGCAAGCACCGCAAAGACCAGGCTCAAGGCCAGGAGCATTGCCCGCCGCGAACGCAACAGCGTGTCAGCTATTTGTCGGGTTCGCTCCATGCGGTCCTTCGGCGCGCCTGAGGCCAGGCGGGGCTTCGGCCCAGGACAGGTTTTCCGCCCGAGAAGTTGGTGGACGAACTTGCGGGAAGAAAGGAAGGCCCCTCCCCCTGCCACGCGCGGAGCGCCGTCCGCGTCACGTGGCGCGGGAACCTGCCGAGGGTAGCGGCCTTCATGCGGTTCTGGTTCTGATTTTTTCTGGTTGCGAGTCGCTGCGGTCAGCGGCTGCCTGGCTTAATCCAAGGGGCGGCAGCCATCCCCCGGTGCCCCCGCGCCATCGCTATTCCACCCCGCGACGCGCGCCGTCCTGGCGATCCTGGATTTCCTGCCGGGCATTGTCACGGATCTCATCCAGCATCTTGCGATGGTCTTCGAGACGCGCTTTCACCTCCGGCAAGCGCTCTTTGAACTCCTGACGCATCTCGCGCGAGCGCTCGAGCCAGCGCTCGCGGAGTTCCTGCATTTGGGCCCGGACCAAGGCACGCTGTTGATCGTTGGCCCCTTGCAGTTTTTGTTTGAGCGCCTGCTGCTGGGCAATGTACTGGCGGGCATCCAGTTTGAACCGTTCGATCCGCGCCTTCACCGGTGGGGGCAATTCAGGGCGCTCAGGGCGAACCGGCCGCAAGGCGGTCGTCGGAGCCACGTTTGCATCAATCGCGGTGGGCCGATCCGGAACCACCACCGTCCCGTCGCGGTCCGCTTGAGTCGTGGTTTGAGCGTCCGCTGCCAGGGCGGTCAGGATTACAGCCGCCGACATGGCCGTTCTGAGCTTGGAAGTTTTCATAAAACGAAGCGGCTCATTCGCTCGCCCTTGGTTCCATGATTATCTAAAACATGCACTTTATCAATTTCATTGGTGGCACAACGCGTGCCAGCCGCAGCCTGAATCCCCAGGTGGCTATCCCTTAATCACTTATGAAAAAACCTCTCGCGAGACCTTCCTCCCCTCCTGGGTGATTGCACCAATCGGCCGCCCCGAAAAAGGGTGCTTCACCCGAAAACCGGCTGCCAGCCGCAGGTGGGATTCCTATGCCTGATTCGGGAAAAGGACACCCCCTGGCTTGAGCCCCGAGGGACCCCGGGCCTGCAGCCCTGCTCTCATCCGGCCTGAAAGCCGAAGCGCCTGCTTATGGCTTGAGGAGGTTTAGGAAGAACGTGATGTTGAACGCGTTGACGAGGTCAATCAGGAAAGCGCCAACAATTGGGAGGACCAGAAAAGCGCGGGGCGCGGGGCCGAAGGCCTCCACGAGGGCTCTCATATTGGCAATGGCATTGGGGGTGGCGCCCAAGCCGAACCCGCAATGACCGCCGGCCATGACGGCCGCATCGAAGTCGCGGCCCATGACGCGGAAGGTCACATAGCGGGTGAACGCCGCGACCACCCCAATCTGAAAAAACAACACCACCATCATTGGCACCGCCGTATTAGCCAGTTCGACCAGGTTCAGGCTCATCATGGCAATGGAGAGAAACAAGCCCAGCAGCACCGCCGCCAAGGTATCCACAACCTCGGTCCTGATCCAGGAGCGGCCGGCAGCATCCAAGGCGTTGCGAAGAACGACCCCCACGAGCATCGCACCGACGTAAACGGGGAAGGTCACCTGGCTTTTTTGGATGAAAAAACTCACCCACGCGCCGAGCTTGATGCACAACAGCAACACCGCGAGGTGCAGCACGGCTTGCCAGCCAAACCCGGCGGTGGCGCGCAGATCGCCCAGGATTCCCGAGGCGCCCGCCACGCCGCTTTCGAGGTGGACTTCGGGCCGCGCCACAGGGCGCAGGTCCTTGGACCGGATCAGCCAGCCCCCCACCGGCCCGCCGAGCAATCCTCCGGCCACCAAGCCAAAGGTGGCAGCGGCAACCCCAACCACCGCCGCGCCGGGGAGCCCCGCCTTCTCGAACTCGGCGGCAAAGCCCAAGGCCGTTCCATGCCCGCCAGTCATGGCCACACTGCCGCAGACCAAGCCCAGCAGCGGCGAGACGCCCATGGCGAGGGCCAGGCCGATGCCGACGAGGTTCTGAACCACCGCCAGCACACCGGCAACCAGGAGAAACAAGACCACCTGAACGCTGCCCCGCCGGGCAAGGTCCCAGCTCGCGTTGAGCCCAATGCACGTGAAAAAGCCCACCAGAAAGGGGAGATTGACTCCCTTGACGGGTGCGGTCGCCCACTCCGGCCCGGTGGTGACCAGCCACGTCCACCAGCGGTCGTTCACCGTAGTCTCGACTCGCACCGGCCACCAACCCGTGACATTTCCGGCCAAAACCACCAACGACACCAGCAGCCCGCCGACGACGGGTGCCGGCAGGTTGAACCGGCTGAATACTTTGATGTTTCGCACCAGCCACTCACCCGAGAGCAGCACCGGAATCGCGAGCAGCACGGCAATCCAGGGCGAGAAGCTCATGGGTGGGTTAGCGGCAGACCACCTCATCCCGAGGGGACACGCCCGCCGCCGGCGTCAATCCGGCCGCAACCGCATCCGCGCAGTTCCCGCCGCCGACAGGCGCCGCGGCGGAGAGATGGGGCGTCGGAATCCGTTCTTCTCTCCGTTCAAATCGCGCGCGCACTTCATAGGCGAAATTGTCGAGCACCGAATCGTTCACGGGGCTGCCATCGAAGGACAGCGAGAGGGCGAGCAAGCCCTCACGGCGGGCCACATGGTGGAACTGGGCTTCCGCGATTTTCGAGGGCATGCACTCCAGCGGCCCAACGTTGATCACGGCGTCAATCTGCGAGTGGCGCCACGCACGCACCGCCCCGCCGACCGTCAACGGAGCCTCCCCCAGCAGCAACGGGTTCACGTAGGGCTCGGCGGCGGCCAGGATTTCGCCGGTTGCGGGCGCGGCAGGCCAGCCCAAACGAGAGCCGAGGGTCTCCTGGATGAGCCATTCAATGCGGCGCTGCACCCACTCCCCAAAACGGCTCGCCAACCGGCCCGAACTGTTTGCCTGGCGCGACAGGTAACTGCAATAGGCCAGCCATTCCGAGGCCGGCGCCAGCCGGACCGAGAGCCCGCGGGCTTCAAGTTTGCGGGCCAGGTCATCATTGCTGAATTCCACGCCGCGAACGTAGATCTCGCCCGTCAACTCCACCACGGGGCGCCGCCCCGGCCCTCGAAGCGCAGCAAATTCCCGGCCGACGCGGTCCAGCAAACGGGGGATGCCAAACAGGTCGCCGCTGAGCACCTGCCACAGAGCCGCCAGGCTGTCTCCCTGCTCGGCCGCTGCGTGCGCCAACAACGCAATCAACTGCCGCTGCCACCGCTGCCAAGCCCGCTCGGCTCCGCCAGCCAAAGTCTCAAACGGCCGCACATCCAACCGTGCCTGCAACAAGTGGTCCGCCGCGACGCAGCCCGAAAACATCAACAGTTCCGCGCCGCCGGGCAGCCCGCGAAAATAGTCGTCATCTTTGGGCGACCAAATTCGCACTCGGTCCCGCCATCCGAGCTGATCGAGGATGATGCGGTCCAGCAAGTGGTAGGCGCCGAAGCGGCAAGGACCGTCCGCGGCGGGCTGAACATAAACAAACCGCTCGTGCGCCCCGGCTCGTTCGAGGCGTTGCAGCAGCGTGCCGAGCGTCAAGGGCAGCGGGAGACATTCCTTGCCCGAGGTGTAACGCCGTCCCAACCGAAGCGCCTCGCGGTCCGGCGGCGGGAGGCACTCGGCTTCCAAACCGAAGCCGTTCAGGATCGCCGCCGCCACCTCCGAGCACGGCCCCATCCACGGCACCAGGAGGCGTTCCCCGCCTGCGCCCCGGCCCGCCTGATGGCGCGGTTTGCCTGGCCGGCCAGCGCCCACCAGACGGTCGGTTCGCACGGCGGCAAAGTCGTTGAGCGTCTCGACTCCGCCCGCAGCCCGCCGATGTTCCTCGGCACAATGGAGAAAAGCCTCCACACGGGTCCGGGTGCCGGCGTCACCGCGATGGCCGTCGGTTTCAATCACCGCCCAGGGTTTGCCCTCCATCGCATAGCCCACAAAGTGCAGGTTGAAGCTGTCCGGCCCGCATGAATAATTGCTGCAGTACACCGCATAGACTCCCGGGGTCCGCCGGACCTGATGAGCCGTTCGCAGAATCTGTTGGGCATAGCCCCAGTAAATGTCTCCAAACACGGGAACCGCCTCGCCAACAGGATAACAATCCACGGGGATGCCAATGGCCCCCTGTTCCCGCAGGATCGCCGGGACGTTGGAGTTGAGGGCGTGGTGGTAAATCGTATAAGTCCGTCCCAAGACCACCACGGGGAGAATTCCCTGCGCCTGGCAAAAAGCCAGGGCGCGTTCGCCCAACTGCCGGCAGCCAGCCTCAAAGCGGCGTTGGGCCGCCACCCCCGCCTGCCGAGCCGCGTTCACGGTCTTCGCGCTCAAGCCGAGCGCCTGGCCCAGCCGCCGGCAGGATTCGATGAATTCTTTGGACTCCATGCCCCCTTCACCGAAATCAATACGCGGGGACAGCACCTTTGGCTGGCGCGCGGCATCCGCCGCGCCCTGCGATCTCGCCGCTTCGGAAAAGCCATGGCGCAGTACGTCCGGCCCGGCCTGAACGATGGGGCAGACCGACGAATGCGGCTGGCCCTTCAACCCTGGAACGCTGCGCAACATGGGCAGGAAGATAAAATCGGCTCC
>Ga0116147_1001418_pt1 | contig 26296 bp, 16 predicted proteins | sample AD_JPNHG3_MetaG_FD_89749 | JGI IMG/M metagenome (GOLD analysis project Ga0116147, IMG submission 89749) | Active sludge microbial communities of municipal wastewater-treating anaerobic digesters from Japan - AD_JPNHG3_MetaG | ecosystem: Engineered > Bioreactor > Anaerobic > Digestate | place...
ACCCTCCTGACATTATTTCCCAACCCGGCTATATATCCCCTGTTTACTGGATGCCGGTTAAAGTCCCCTCCACGGTGCTTTCGGCTCTAGTCCGGAATAAAATTTATCCCGACCCATATTATGGCCTGAATAACATGTTAATACCGGATGCTTCTGATGAGTTTAACAGGCAATATGACCTTGAAAAATACAGCCATCTTCCGGGCCTGCCAAATCCCTGGAGCAAACCTTACTGGTTCAGAACCGAATTCAATGTGCCGGAAGATGATGAGGGAAAACATTTTGAACTTATTTTCAAAGGTATCAACTACCGGGCAGGAGTGTGGCTTAACGGAAAACAGATTGCCGATTCCTCTGAAATGGCCGGTATGTTTGCAGAATACAGATTTGATATTTCAGGAAAGATAATTGCCGGCGGGAAGAATGCCCTTGCCGTTAAAATCTATCCTCTCGACTATCCCGGACTGCCTGATACCGAACAGCTTGAAGCCATGGGTGATTTCTATTTAAACGGAGGAAAGACCGGGGACATAGGTAAAAATGTCACAATGCTCTGCTCGGTGGGGTGGGACTGGATCCCTCCTGTGAGGGACAGAAACATTGGTATATGGCAACCTGTTTACCTGAGAACATCGGGACAGGTTGTGATAGATAAACCCAAAGTGATCACCAACCTCCCTGCATTGCCGGATACTGCCACTGCCGAGGTGAGCATTTCATTCGGGGTAAAAAACTTCAGCACACGAACTGCCAGGGGCCGGATTACCGTCTCACTGATTCCTGAAACTTTCAGCGGAAGCAAAGTCTCTTTCACTAAAGAACTCACCCTTGATCCCGGAGCAGCCCGCGAAGTCACTTACAATAAGACAAATACCAGTGAACTGACCATCAAAAACCCTGTGTTATGGTGGCCAAACGGGTACGGGAAACCTCATCTTTACAGGATAATAATCAGTTATCACGGACAGAATGAGGGCTCTGATGAAGTATCGTTTCTTACAGGCATACGTACCGTTGCCACAAAAGCCGTTCAGGTAAACGGGACCTGGCGCAGGGATTTTTATGTCAATGGCCGCCGTATACATATTACAGGCGGCGCATGGGTCCCCGACATGATGCTTAACCGGGATTCGATACGCTACGATTATGAATTCAGGCTATGCAGGAATTCAAATATTAACCTCGTAAGAATATGGGGTGGCGGAGTGACACCGCCAGATTGGTTTTTCGATGCTGCCGACCGCTATGGATTGCTCATATGGTCTGATTTCTGGATAACAGGCGATACCCAGGGAGAATTCAAAGGTTCACCCGACTGGCCTCTTGACGGTGAGATATTTAAAAAGAATGTGACAAGCACAATTTACAGGATCAGGAATCATCCAAGCCTTCTGGTATGGACGGGAGGAAACGAAGGGCATGCACGAAAGGAACTGTATTACGCCATGCGCGACAGTGTTATCAGACTTGACGGCACCAGACCTTTTATACCAAGCTCCTCAGGTTTTGCCCGGCTGCCCGAAGGATGGGATGCCTCATGGCCCGACGGGCTGCCGGCAGGTGTTTACAGCGGAGGTCCTTACACCTGGCAGACCCCGGCCGAATACTTCAGAAGAGCTGACGCCGGACGCGACTGGGTGTTCAAGGATGAAACCGGCCTGCCTTCCCAACCCCCATACGAAAATCTCCCCCGAATAATAACAAACCTGGTGTGGGATAAGAGCCTTCCCTTTCCGCTTAACCATTCATGGGGATACCATGATGCTGCCACAGGCAACGGACGCTACGACCTCTACTATAACGAAATGGTAAAACATTACGGACCACCTGCGACAATGAAAGAATTCTCCGATAAAATGCAGCTTATGAATGCAAGCGGCTACCGTGGAATATTTGAAGCTGCCGGTCACAGACTCAACGAAACAGGCGGTGTGATGCTCTGGAAACTGAATGCAGCCTTCCCAAGTGTGGTTTGGCAGGTGTACGACTGGTATCTTATGCCCAACGCAGGTTATTACTTTATGCAAAATGCCTGCGAACCTGTCCATATACAGTTTAATCCGAAAGACCTGCTGGTAGAATATGTTAACAGAACCTTTAAGCCGCTTTCCAACCTTGAGTCAGTAATAAAAATCTACGATATAAAGTCAAAACTTATTTACAGCCGGTCTGAAAAGGTGAGTCTTGAAGGCCCCTCTTCTGCAGGCAGCATTTCACTTGCCGACGCTCTTTCAAAAAACCCGGGAGTCTCTTTTATAGTGCTTAATTTATCCGGTAAAACCGGGAAAAATATTTCGCACAATGTTTACTGGCATTCGGCGTCGAACGATTTCACAGCACTCAACTCACTTTCTGAAACTAATGTTATAATTAAGCTTACGGGCAATTCAGTAACAGAAAATGAAAGAAGGTGGAGCTTAACTGTCAGCAATCCTTCGGACAGAATAGCATTCTTTATCAATCTCCGGCTTATGTCGGGTGATGAGGAGATTACGCCCTCGTTCTGGTCGGCTAACTATTTTACTTTAGCTCCGGGGGAGTCGCTTAATCTTACGGTTAGCTGCCCTGAGGAGAAGCTGGCAGGTAAAAAGCCCTTCCTGAAAACCGGAGGCTGGAACATAAAGGAAACTTCAACAGAGCTTTAGTCAGTCCGAAGTTCTGAATTGCGGCGGTCTCCTGTGCATGGTGGCCTGTTCGTATCCGTATGCTATCTCAATAAGTACCGGTTCACTCCAGGCTGTACCAAAAAATGATATTCCAACCGGAAGACCTTCAATAAATCCTGCCGGTACAGTTATTGACGGGTAACCTGCTATCGCGGCAAGTGATGAACTGCCTCCTGTGAAATGATCTCCCAGGATAAGATCAGTTTTCCATGCAGGCGACCCGGTGGGCGCAATAAGAGCATCAAGGTTGTATTCCCTTAGAAGCCGGTCAATGCCGTTGCGCCGCGAAGCCTGATGCATCCTTTCAAGGGCAACCTTGTATTCCTGCGATTCAAGACCTCCTTTTTCACGGGCAGCTTCAAAAATCTCCTGCCCAAACCACCTTAACTCAACGGAGTCTCTTCTGTTAAACTCAATGAGATCATCAAGGGTACGGTAAGGTATGCTGCTGTCGAGGAAAGAGAGATATCTGTTTATCCCGTCTTTGAACTCAAAGAGCATTACCTGATATGAAGCTGCACTGTAGCCTCTTGAAGGGGACCGGACGTCTATCACTTCCGCACCATTCATTTCCATATCACGTACAGCTCTTGAAATTATAGTATCAACTATCCTGTTGAATCCCATCATATCACGAAGAAGACCTATTCTTTTGCCGGATAAGCCATTACCCTTAAGAAAAGGAGTGTAATCGTCCTTTGCCAGACCGCGTGAATCTGAAGTTTTAGAATCGCGTTCGTCAATGCCGGTCAGTGGGCCAAGCATTCTTACTGCATCTTCCACTGTCCTTGCCATTGGTCCGGGTGTGTCCTGTGAGAAGGAAATGGGAATTATTCCCGAACGGCTGATGAGGCCCACGGTTGGTTTTATACCTACGATGCCATTGTTATTTGAAGGGCATACGACAGAACCGTTTGTTTCTGTGCCTATTGCAGTCATACACAGATTGGCAGATACGGCTACTGCTGAACCTGAGCTCGAACCGCACGGATTCCTGTCGAGTACGTACGGGTTTCTGGTTTGCCCCGCAATGCCGCTCCAGCCGCTGGATGAGCTTGTCGACCTGAAATTGGCCCACTCGCTCAGATTGGCTTTCGCAATTATTATTGCACCAGCCTTTCTGAGCCTTGCCGCTACATAACTGTCAGTCGCCGGGAATGATCTGGCAAGGGCCCTTGATCCGCCTGTATTTGGCATCTTATCGTGGGTGTCGATATTGTCTTTAAGCATAACCGGAACCCCGAAAAGGGGCCCCGACATACCTGAGCGTTTAAGAACTTTGTCGAGCGAATCTGCAATTACAAGAGCATCCGGATTTATGGTTATCACAGAGTTAAGACAGGGTCCGTTTTTATCAATGGCATTTATCCTTTCGATGTAATCCGATACAACCCTGTGCACAGTGAATTCACCTTTCAAATAACCCTGGTGCAAACGTGAGATTGTCATCTCTTCAAGGTAGGAGGCGGGAAATGATTTACCGTTGGTTTTACCTGTTTCCTGTCGGCATGATACTGAAAATAACATTGCAACAAAAGACATTGATATCAGAATTCCTGGAAAGGATTTCATAGGTATTGGTTTTAAATTAAAAACTTTGTTCTCTTATTACTGTGACCATGGCCGTGGCTTTCTGTCCCATCGGTGTTTTCTAAGCTCTCTGATCAGGTCAGGGCTTAGCGGGCCGTCGTCACTTGTTTTCATATTGGAAGTTACATGGGTGGTTTTTCTCATTCCGGGTATTGTGGTGGCGACGGCTGGTTCGCTTAGTATAAAGCGAAGAGCCATTTCAGGTAAAGTCATGCCTGCGGGCACTGACTTTTTAAGTGCGTCAACCTTTTCGACCGTAGGAATAAGGTTCTCCGGAACAAAATATGTATTTCTCCAGTCGCCCTCAGGCCATTTTGAGTCCAATGTCAGAGTGCCAGTAAGAGACCCCTCATCAAAAGGGACCCTGGCAATTACAGCCACATTCATTTCACGGCATGCAGGAAAAAGTTCATCTTCGGGGTTCTGGTCGAAAATATTGTAGATTACCTGCACAGCATCAATTAAACCGCTTCTTACAGCCCTGATGCCGTTCCATGGCTCCCATCTGTTTATGCTTATCCCGATTGCATTGAAAAATCCCTGTCCCTTCAGGTCTAGCAACTTCTTCATAAGCCTTTCATCATCAAGCCATTTATCATTCCAGGTGTGTATCTGCAAAAGATCGTATGAAGTGAATCCGGCATTCTTCAGACTCTTTTCAACATACTCCTCAATATGTTCGGGAGGGTAACAGTCGTCGACAGTGAATTCATCGCGGGCTGGCCATTTAAGGTTTTTTGGCGGGATTTTTGTCGCCGTATAAAGTTTTTTGTCGCTGTTGGCCCTTACAAGTTGTCCGAGCAGCGACTCGCTTTTACCGTTACCATAGGCGTAGGCAGTATCGAAAAAGTTACAACCCAGGTCGACAGCCATCTGAAGAGAGCGAAACGTTTCTTCATCGTCAGAGCCTGTCCATCCGGCCAGTCCCCACATCCCGTAACCTATCTCACTGATTTTCCATCCTGATTTGCCAAATATTCTGTATTTCATAAGCGGTTTTATTTGTGAATGAATATACAATTTTTTACCGTATGAACTCATACAGATGAACAAATATCACACATTACGCCCTCCCCCTCTCTATCCGGAAAGGTGGAATTAGGAGGAGGTGAGAGTGAGGGTTAGAGAGAGTGGGAGAGTGAGTGTGAGAGTGAGTGTGAGAGTGAGTGTGAGCAGAGGGGAGAGAGGTGCTGGCAGGACAGAAAAGCAAAAAACCCGCAGTTGTAAAGCTGCGGGGGCAATTTTCCGATGCGGAGAGAGGGGGATTCGAACCCCCGGTCCCGCGATAGCGGAACAACGGTTTTCGAGACCGCCCCATTCGACCACTCTGGCATCTCTCCCTGTAACTGACCAATCAGAATAGGTGGCCGTAGGCGCCGCAAATATAAATAAATGTATTCTATTTATTACAATTTCCGTATGCTCAATATAAATCATGATATTTGAATACTTAGAGATAATGTATAATTCTTATCTTAGTACTCCTTTCAAAAATTGCAAAATGAATATAAGAAATTCTTTAAAGCTGATTGCACTTCTGGCTTTCGGCATTACACAGTCTTGTAACAAAGCAGAAAAAACAGAGGATATGTCAAACCCTTTTTTCAGTGAATATAAAACCCCGTTCAATCTCCCTCCGTTCGAGAGGATAAGGGCAGGCCATTACCTGCCTGCATTTGAAAAAGGCATTGATGAGGCAAGGGAAGATCTGAAGAAAATAATTGAAAACAAAGAAACACCGACATTTAAGAACACTGTTGAAGCCCTTGACAGGATGGGATCTCTGCTTAACAGGGTAAGCGATGTGTTTTTTGCCCAGGCAGGCGCAAATACCAATGACACCATACAGGAGGTTGAGATTAAAATATCACCTTTATTGTCTGCTTTCGGGGACGAAGTGATGCTTAACCCGGTGATCTTTGAAAAAATCAGCAAAGTCTATGAAAACCGTGCAAAATATTCTCTTACAGACGAACAGCAGTTTATGCTCGGGAACCTTTATAAAAGTTTTTTACGAAACGGTGCAAGACTTGACAGGGAAGGTCAGGATACTCTTAAGAAAATAAATCAGCGACTCTCGGTTCTGACAGTAAAATTCAGCCAGAATGTCCTGGCTGAGACCAATAACTACAGGCTTGTCATTGATAATGAAAAAGACCTTGCAGGGCTCCCTGAAACCCTTATTGCCTCTGCCGCAGAAGAGGCTGAGGCAGCCGGACTGAAAGGCAGGTGGGTCTTTACAACCAAGAGACCAAGCATATTTCCATTCCTGACATACTCCGAGAACCGGGAAAAGAGAAAGGAGTTGTTTACGGCATATATCATGAGGGGAAACAACGGAAATGAATACGACAACAATGAAATACTTGCCGAGATTATACGACTCAGGGCCGAACGGGCAAAACTCCTGGGATACAGGGATCATGCCTCCCTGGTTCTGGAAAAATCCATGGCCGGAAATCCGGAAAATGTCTTTACCCTGCTTAATAATCTCTGGCAGAAAGCCATCCCGGTTGCCGTAAGGGAACGCGATGAAATGCAGTCACTCGCATCCTCTGAGGGCAGGCGATTTAAGATTGAACCGTGGGACTGGTGGTATTATGCCGAGAAGGTAAGGAAAAACAAATATGATCTGGATGACAGTGAACTGCGCCCCTATTTTAAGCTGGAGAATGTGCTGAAGGGCGCCTTTGACGTGGCAGAACGGCTATACGGCATCAGGTTCAAACCACTTGCGGACGTACCGCTGCCCCATCCCGAAGCCCTGGCTTTTGAAGTGGTTGAAGCTGATAACTCGCATACCGGAATACTCTATTTCGATTTTCCTCCGCGTGCAAGTAAACAGCAGGGTGCCTGGTGCGGAACATACAGATCGCACCATATTGAAAAGAATAAGGAAATAAAACCTGTCGTAACAACAGTATTTAATTTCACAAGGCCTTCAGGTGATACTCCCGCTCTTCTCAGTCTCGAGGAGGTCTCAACTCTGTTTCATGAATTCGGGCACGCTCTTGAGAGCCTTTTCAACAAAGCAGTCTATCATGAGACCTTTGTTGCTACAGATTTTGTTGAGTTGCCGTCGCAGATTATGGAACACTGGGCTATAGAGCCTGAAGTTCTTAAGCTCTATGCCAAACATTACGCTTCAGGGGAAGTTATACCTGATGAGCTTGTTGCAAAAATCCGGAAAAGCAGGCTCTTTAACCAGGGTTTCGAAACTGTTGAGTATCTCGCTGCTTCGCTGCTTGATATGTCATTCCATACCCTTGAGGCACCTGTTGCCATTAATATACAGGAATATGAAAGAAATTATTTCAAATCGGTGGGCCTGATACCGGAGATTGTATCGCGGTACAGAAGCACCTATTTCCTTCATATCACCGGCGGTTATGATGCAGGCTATTACAGTTATATCTGGTCGGCAGTGCTCGATAATGATGCTTATGAGGCATTCCGGAGTAAAGGTATTTTTGACAGGGAAACAGCCCTGTCATTCCGCCGGAATATACTCGAGAGAAACGGTACCATGGATCCAATGAAGATGTATGTGAATTTCAGAGGCCGTGAACCGGAAATTGAGCCTCTTCTGAGGAACCGCGGACTGATCTGATCATTGTCGCAATTACCTGAAAACTCTTTCTATCGCATCTAATCCAACCCCCAGTATTCTGCGGGCAACATCATCAATATTTTTTCTTGATCCGGTTATATGCACGGTTGTCTGGGTGTGTATTATACTTTCACCCGGAGCCAGCCCGGCGGCCGGCGAAGATGTTTCGAGCTCATAAAACGGGCCCATCTGCGTACCATCTTCGAGGGGACCGTCATTATAGGAATTATAGGCATCACCGGAATATGGATCCTTCTGAAGTTCCCATGCTGAATTGACATAGTCAGTGACGTTCTCCGGAAGATTGCAGAAGAGAAGGGTAAGAACATTATTTTCCGAATCATAGCTGCCCATTACACCCGTTGTTCTGAGAGGAGGGATTCCTATCTTTCCGCGACTCCTGCCGTCGGCTTTAAAGAAGACATGGCTGCCTGTCACCTTTAACCTGTCGGGCGCTATTGCACCGAAATACTTATCGTTCACCTTAGGCCCGGATCCGGAAGAACCGGATTCCCTTACGGGTATCACTACTGTTACGGCCGGAGAAGGATTGAACATGCCCAGCATCCAGACAGAAAGAAGCCCTGTCTCCTTTTTCCATTTTGTTGTACCGGTATTTGTAAGCTTGTTTACCGACCTGTATGCGACCACATTAAGCGATGAACCGGCGGCCGGGGAAAAACCTTCCGGAACCTTATCCGTAATAACCGTTACAGTTCTCTCTATCCCTGCAGAAAATACGAAGCCGCTGTAGTTTTTAATCTCGGTATCAGCCGTAAATGTTACTGATGTATCGTTTCTTTCTTTTACCTTAAAAGGTTCAGTATCAATTATTGCGGGAGTCTGCCAGTTGTCAAAGATAAAATCCTTGCCCTCCGGAAAGAATATCGAGAATTGCCCACCCTCAGGGCCGAGCCACAACCTCTCTTCGCCTCCGTAAGGATTAATATGAGGCTGGATCTTACCCGACGAAATAAGGGAATGATTAATCCATCCGAAGCTTAATCCGTCATCACCTTCAGAAGTGCTTGTCATAACCCTTCCCTGCCAGGCCGGAACAAGTACCAGTGACGATTTCCCATGTTTCAACTCAATAATCTCAACATGCCTGCCAAGGAAATCACGGTTCCATGAGTATTTCTTCATACTGTCTGAATTTTCTGTAAGGTCCGTTTTCGCGATTTGCTTCCCGCTTCTGGTGCAACACGGTAACAGCGGAAAACAAACCATTAATATTACGATAATTTTTTGCATATCAATTTCCGGTCAGAGAAACCTGCTGGCAGATTATTCCCCAGGTAAATACTTGTTTATTACAGACTTTAAATCGTCAAGGGTGATCGGTTTTGCAAGGTAGTCATCAAAACCTGCCTCAATTATCTTTTCCCTGTCTCCTTGCAAAGCATAGGCAGTCTGTGCAATAATTACAATATCGGGTCTTATTTTCCTGATTTCCTTCATAGCCTGATAACCGTCCATCAAAGGCATTTTCAGATCAAGGAGTGCCACGCTCACCGATTTGTTGGACTTTATTACTTCAACTGCTTCCATCCCGTTGGAGGCAGTGACTGATCTTACTCCGGCCGGTTCAAGCATTTTACTTAGAACGTACTGATTATTCCTGTGATCTTCAGCAAGGAGCACCAGATTATTTTTCAGGGTTTTTATCTTTCCTTTGTCGTGTTCCATTAATTATTTCGCATAATTAAGGTTTTAATCTGCTGGTATTTAATGCGAAGATAATGAAATATTTCCTTTACGGCAGAGCTTTTTAATAATGATATGCATCCCGGCAGGTATTAAACGGTTTATTTGTTTTATTTTTGATAGAAATTTAAAAGTCTGCGTATGAAAAATCTGGTATGCCTTTTTGTTACAATAGCCTTTTTTCTGTCGGGCTGCAAAAATACATCCTTACCGGCCGGTGGCAGGAACACTTATGCAATTATTCCTGCACCCTTGTCATTAACTGAAAAGACCGGAGAATTTACCTTCAGTAAAAAGAGCAGGATTCTCCTTCACCCTTTAAACAGTCAGACTGAAATATCGGCCTCTTTTCTGGCATCCCTGGTCAACAACGGGGCAGGATTCTCACCTGAGATTTCTGAAGGTGACAGGCCACGGAATGGTTCAGTATTCCTCGAGATAGACACCGCTGTAAGTAATCCTTCCGGATATTCACTGGTGGTAACAGGCAATAGTATTACAGTAAAAGCAGGCTCACCGGCCGCACTTTTCAATGCTGTACAGACTATCAGACAACTGATGCCGCCTGATGTTGAAAAACCTTTTTCCGGAACGGTAAACAAACTGGCAATACCGGCCTGTGAAATAAAGGACGAACCGCGTTTTGCATACCGTGGCATGCATCTGGATGTAGGCCGTCATCTGTTTTCTGTTGAGGCGATCAAAAAATACATCGATCTCCTTGCCCTCCACAAAATGAACTATTTTCACTGGCACCTTACTGAAGACCAGGGTTGGAGAATTGAAATAAAGAAGTACCCCCGCCTCACGGAGATCGGCTCAATAAGGAAGGAAACGGTAATCGGCCATGCGGGCAGGAAACCGAATCAGTTCGACGGGAAACCGTACGGTGGATTTTATACCCAGGATGAGGTAAGGGATATTGTCAGCTATGCAGCATCAAGATTCATCACTGTGATTCCCGAGATTGAAATGCCGGGGCATTCACTGGCAGCCCTCGCTGCCTATCCGGAACTGTCATGCACAGGGGGGCCGTTTGAAGTAGGTAAAACCTGGGGGATTTTTGAGGATGTATACTGCGCAGGCAAGGAGGAAACATTCAGCTTCCTTGAAGATGTCCTTACTGAGGTGTTTGAACTTTTCCCTTCGGAGTATATTCATATAGGCGGGGATGAATGTCCCAAAACAAGATGGCAGAAATGCAGTCTTTGCCAGAAAAGAATTAAGGATGAGGGATTGAAGGATGAACATGAGCTCCAGAGTTACTTCATAAGAAGGATTGAAAAATTTGCTCTGTCAAAAGGTAAAAGAATAATCGGATGGGATGAAATACTCGAGGGTGGTCTGGCACCTGAAGCCACTGTAATGTCATGGAGAGGAGTGAAAGGTGGCATAGAAGCCGCCAGGCAGAACCATGACGTGATTATGACACCAACAACTTACGCGTATCTCGATTATTATCAGGCAGAACCAGCTGATCAGCCGCTGGCAATAGGAGGATACCTTCCTCTGGAAAAAGTCTATTCTTTCAATCCCGTCTTTGAGGAGCTGACAGAAGAACAGCAGAAGCATATACTCGGAGTGCAGGGCAATGTCTGGACTGAGTACATTGCAACTCCGGAACACCTGGAGTATATGGCATGTCCCAGAATGTTCGCTATAAGCGAGATCGGCTGGACAATGGCAAACAAGAAGGATTTTGAGGATTTCCTGGCAAGGTTTGAGGTCCAGAGGAAAAGATATGATGCCCTGAATATCAATTACTTCAAAGGTGAATACCGCGACACAAGGTCGGTGAAAAAACAATAGTTACAGCGGTATTTGTCCATGGATATCAGGTAAGGCTTGCTTTAAGGCATGACGCTGAGGGATTAGCCGGGTGTTCGCAGAAATCTGAACAGTATAAGTTCAAGGCTCCCGGCTTTGTTCTGGCTTTTTGTTCAGAACAGGTGCCGGGAGTTTTTCACTCGTTTATGAGCTGAAGTATATGTTCGTCGATGTAGCCATCTTTTGTTTTTACCCAGTCTTTTTTGATGCCCGATTCTGTAAAGCCTATTTTCCTGAAAAGGTCAAGGCTCTCACAATTGTTGGAAAGTACGTTGCAGTAAAGCTGGTGGAGCCGCAGTGTATTGAAGCTGTAATCAATAAGACATTCAAGGGCCATTGATGCATAACCTTTTCTGCGATATTCTTCCTCGGCAATAAGTATCCCTATTCCGGCTCTCAGGTGGAAAGGATCATAATCAAACAGGTCTATCGTACCGATTGTCTTTCCTGTCGGGATATGATCAATCATCAGCCTGAGCTGGCCTGTTTCGAATATCGTTTTATGGGCATTCTCAATATATTTTTTCAGGATATATTTCGAATAAGGGGTGATTATATTGCTTACAAGCCAGTAATCAGGATTGTTTTCCCATTGATACAGATTCTCCAGATCCTCCGGTTCAACGGCACGGAGTCTGATTTCCTTATAATTCATCGCAGGCAGGATATTAAATGGTTAAAGCCCTTTTGCTTAAGTTATTTTGTCACCTTTTTAATGAAAATATCATTCGGATAACCTTTTCTGATAAGTTCGGCTCTTCTTGCAAGGGCTTCTTCGCGGGTGGCAAAACGGCCTGTGGTGTACCTGTAGAATTTATCGACATCGTTGTAGAGAACCTTCATGTCGTTTATATACTTGAAGTAGCTTATGTCAACAGGATTGTGCAGTGCCATCACCTGAACGGTGTAATACAGGAAATTTTCATCCACTGTATCGGCCGGTGCAGCATCTGAAACCTTAACCCCTTTTATAACCAGAGTGGTGTCAAAATCTTTTGCTGCCTTTGCTTTCGACAGATCAATTTTATCATATACAACAGGTGCCGGCACTTTCTCAAGCACAACGTTAAGTGTTATCAGATCGCCGAGGACATTTTTATCAAGAAGAGTGTCTATCTCCTTTGTTACATAGTTTACACCCGTATATGATATCCTGTATTTTCCTGCCGGGGCATCCATTGTATACTCCCCGGAAACATCTTTCGGATAGGCTCTTTTAATGGTGTCTCCCGTATTAAGGTTAACAAGGTATATTCTGTTTGAGGCGTCGGGCAATGTCAGTGTATCGGCCATTTTCACAGTTCCGGAGATGGTGAATATTTTATCAAGAGCAGGGCCTGAGAATGCCAGGTAAAATATCTCCTTCTTCTTATAATCGGTTGAAATGGAATAGTAGGCGTTTTCACCGTTATTGAAAGGAGAGTAGAACCTGTCATCGCCGGGTGAGTTTATCGGATATCCCATATTTTCAGGCTTGCTCCATGAATCTCCTCTCTTTATGCTCCTGAAAATATCATAACCTCCCATTGAATTATGACCTTCCGATGCAAAAAACAGAATGGTGTCGGATATTGTTATGAACGGGGTGTCCTCATTGAAAGGGGTGTTTATTTCCTTCGGCAGCATTTTAGGTACTCCCCAGTCGCTGCCCTCTTTTTCCGATACGTAAATGTCAAGATCATTGCCGTCCTCACGGTTGCTGGTGAAATATAATTTTCGTCCGTCGGGACTTATACACGCGTGTGATTCAAAAAACTTTGTATTTATATTCCTGCCAAGCTTTTTTATCGGGCTCCATTTTCCGTCTTTATAAACTGACGAATATATATTTCCGTCTTTCATGTCGTCTTTATACAGGAAGAGCTCGGTGCCGTCGTAGTTGAGCGATGAAGTTGAGCAATCCTCGCCGGCGTTTATTTCGAATGTTATCTCAACGGGCGGCTGCCACTTTCCTCTTTCGCGTTTGGAATAGAAAATAGCATTTGATAATCCCCGTCGTTCGGTGTAAGCTATTGTATTTCCATCATAACTTATAACAGGGAAGTCATTTACGGAACCCATGCTGAAATCTTCCGGAAGCTTTACCTTATCGAGGCTGACCGGGGTTTTCATAAGTTCAATGGCATTTTTACACGCCTGTATCTGCTGGTCAACAAATTCCATGTTCTGCATCTGACCTTTCAGGGGAGATTCCTTAACAAGCTTCTGAAACAGCTGAAAGGTATTGATGGCTTTTTCAAGTTCATTGTTCAGCATGTATGCCTGGGCAAGCGAGAAATATGCATCAAGCGGGGCTCTCTTTTCCCTGAAAGATTCTGACCTGGCCTCGTGGCTTGTGTTCTTTACCGCTTTCTCGAGAAATTCAATTGCTTTTTCCTTTTCGTCAGGTATATTCAGATAGCAGTTCCCGACCTTATAAAGGATATTGCAATTGTCGGGCTGGTATGAAAGAATTGAAAGATATAGCGGATTTGCCAGTTCATATTCCTCAAAAAGATAATGCGACTCGGCCTGAACGAACATGGCATTCAGTTCCTTTTTGGATTGTGCAGGAACCGATGCCGAAATAAGCAACAAAACTGCAATCATTATTCCGCCCGGACACTTTTTCATGCCGATCGCAAACATTTAAGCAAATATATATAAAAAACCATACAAACCCGTAAAAGGTTGCCTTTAACTTTCATCCTTTTCTTCCTTTTTTCTCCTTCTGCGGTAAAGGATTATGAAGAAGAACATCACACCTGCTCCTAATAATATCCATAATATAAACAGGTAATCTTTTCCTTCCTCAGGCCGGAGCATTTTATCTGCCGGCACTTTTTTCGATGCAATAAACCTGGCCAGTGATCCGAAGAATTCGTCCTCATTGAAAAGATTCATCTTCCTGTTTTTCAGGAGGAATTCAATCATTCCTGCCGGGCTCTTAATTCTGTTTGCCGAAGGATTAAAATCTTTAAGATAACCGGCAAATGTTCCGGTTGCATATCCGGCGAATTCGTCAATATAATCTTTGATATCCGTTCCCGGCAATGCAGTGAGGGATGTGAACATTTTTGCAAGTCCGGGCTCTTTGAGATTATTCTTTAAGGCTTTGTCGTAGAAAGTCTTAAGCCATTCACCGGACGCCCTGATATTCTCCGCATCTGTTTCCTTTATGCTTCTGCCGGTGATGTCACCGGTTCCTGAGAGTTCCCCGTAAGCCTGTATCTGTTTTCTCACTATGTCAATAACCGGATCAATACCTTCAATCAACGCTTCTGCAATTTTTCTGAGGTCGGAATCGGATATCTCTCCTCCGGTTCTGTCGGATACATATTTCACAAGATCAGACCAGCTGTTAAGTTTGGCGTCATAAATGTTGAGATCACCGAGTATGCTTTTAAGCAGACCCTCAGAATGGCGAGCCAGAATATCGACAGCGGCCTGGGAAAGAATGTTGTCATAAACGGCCACTTTTAGTGCAAGCCTGTCGATTTCCTCAGGTGGAATATTCTGACGGGAGGTCTCCTCCTTTATGAAGGATATTAAATCATCCGTTTTTCCGAATTGTTGTTTTCTGATATCAATCCGCTCAAGTGCTTTTCTGAGGTTTTCATCAGCCCGTTTTTTGAGAAGTTCAAGGAATGCCAGGGCCTGTTTCTGTGCAATGACATATTTATATTCCGGTCTGACAATTTTCTCTTCGGCCTTTTTCCTGGTTATATTAATTTCCGAAGTTGTTATGTTATTGTATTTATCCGTCAGCCTGAAGATAATTCTGTTATCGCCTGTCTCAGGCACTGCCTTATAGAGGAAAAGAGAATCGGTAATAATATGCTTCTCTGTTCTCAGGAGCGAATCTCCCAGCCAGTGCTCAATTTCCAGGACCGAATAAGGTTCAGTCTTAACCGGTATTTCAACTGTATCTCCTTTTACCGCTATCAGGTTTTTCTCGCTTTTAATTTCCATCTCGGAAATCAAATCAACTTTTGGAAGGGTGACTTCCTGCATCAAAATAGTGTCGGAAGGATTGAAAAGGGATATCTCCAGCGGTCTGCTGATCATTCCTCCCTCTTTTGCTTCAAATGAAAGTGTATAGTCACCCTGGGGCAGTTCAAACCTGTATTCGCCTGTTTGCGGATTGGAATATACCACCACTTTTGAATCAGGATTTTCTCTGCTTATGGCACTTACCCTTATGCTGTCGCCGAATAATGCCAGAAGATCCTTAACCTTTACAATTCCTCTTACAAAGAATTTTCTGGGGTTGTCTTTCGAAAATATTTCAATGCGGTATATGTCTGACAGGCCATACCCGGCTGAGTCTATCATTGAGTAATAAGCCTTGTATCCGTCGTTAACCGGATAAAAGAAGATATCGTCGTCGGTTGTATTAAGCGGATAACCTACGTTAAGAGGAGTGCTCCAGTTGCCGTCCTCGAGGAGAGTTGAATAGAAAATATCATAACCGCCTATATTAAAATGTCCTCTGGAGCTGAAAAACAGGGTTTTATCATCCTTCCCGACGAAAGGCGTTTCTTCGTTGTATTTGGTATTTATAACAGGTCCGATATTTTTAGCCACACCCCAGTCGCCTCCGGTTTCGCGGTCGGAGAAATAAATGTCAAGTCCGCCGTAAGAACCCTTACGGTTTGAAGTGAAGTAAAGCCTGTTTCCGCTGTGGGAAATTGCGGCATGAGACTCCCAGTATTTGGTATTTATGTTGTCATTAAGCTTTATCAGATTGGTCCATGTATCATCCGGGTTTCTCCTGGTAATGAAAATATTGCCGTCGTAATCGGCGCCTGCCCTGTAAATGTACAACTCTCTTCCGTCGGATGAGAGTGACGTGGCGTAGTTTTTATCCTCAAATCCAAGTCCGAGATAAGGTATCATGTTGACGGGTGGAGTCCACTGACCGTTTACCTTTTTTGTAAAATAGAGAGCTTCCTGGAAAGGTTCTGATTTATTGTAAACCATCACAGTTTCATCGTCCGAAACGACGGGGTTAATGTCGGCATACTGGTCGTTTACAAGAGCGCCCTGGTTGTTTTTGCGTATATAGAGAGGGAGTTTCTGAAGTTCCAGTGCATTACGGCACGATTCAATCTGGGCGTTGACTATGGAAGTGTCGTATATTTTCGGATCGAGATTCTTTTTAAAAAGCTCATACGTTGCAATAGCCTTTTCGAGCTGGTTATTGATTCTGTAGGCGTTGGCGAGGTAATAATAGGCATCATACGGGGCCTTCGTTTCCCTGAACCTTCCTTCTTTATATTTAGGATTTATGTCCTTCACCGCGGCCTCAAGGTAAGGTATTGCTTCATGCTTCCTGCCGGGTATATTAAGGAGGCACTGACCCAGTCTGTATTTGTAGTTATTATTGGTTGGATTAACCTTGTTCAGTATCTGATACATGGGGAGAGCATCCTTATACTCCTCGTAAAGGATAAAAGTTTCACCCCAGAAAAAGTTATCTTTCAGTTCCCCCTTAAGCTGGGCTGACAAGTTTAGAAACTGGACTGACAGGAGAAAAAGCAGAAAAAATCGTTTCATGTATGAACAGGTTCAATTCTTTAAGCTACTAATATAGTAGAAATATTAGAAAACATACATTCAGTTAAGCCTCTTTTTATTAAAACTTTTAATCAGTCGGGAACAATGCATTTACAGGTCTGCGTTTCGGTTATGGAGTCAGCCGTATTAATTACGGCCGTCAAACCAAGGCTTTTCACTGAGAATATTACTGATTTTGCCTTAACCGATCTGATAATTTCATTTAGATTGCCGATATCCCCCTTTATCTCATTGTCGGGCTCATCTTCCTGCATGCCTGTCCTTCCGGCAACAGTTATTTTAATATCTGCCTTTTTAATTTTTTCCGTAATGGTTTTAAAACTCTCCCTGTTGGCTGCAATCAAAACCGGGCTTTTAACCTTATACAAATCTTTCAGGTAACTTTTTTCACTGTTTGTTCCGGCAGAAAAAATATGTGTGAAAAAGTGTCTGGTCAGCTTCAGAAGAATTCCCGCCCCAGAGGCTGAATAAACCGATATCCTGAGAAAGAGGTAATACAGAAGGGGCATGCTTCCTGAAAAATATTTCTTTGTGAAGATCAGCATTGCCCTGTAAAAACTCACAACGCTTTTCACAGGATTCTTTCCGGAACTTTTGCCTTTGTAGTGTATAATTGTTACCTCCGGGTAATAGTATATTTTTAAGCCTGCTTTCAGGATTCTGCAGCTCAGGTCTATATCCTCTCCGTACATAAAATAGTCTTCATCGAAAAGCCCGACGGTGTCAAGGGTGCTTTTTCTCAGAAACATAAATGCCCCCGGAAGCACTTCAATCTGCGAAGTATTATCCGCGTCAAGGTGTTCCATGTAATACCTGCTGAAAACAGGTGAACGGCTGAAGAGCCTGGTAAGTCCTGTCATTTTATAAAAGGCTGCAGCAGGGTAGGGGATGGACCTCTTCGATTCACGGAGATACCTCCCGCAGCCGTCTGCCATTTTTACGCCCATAGCCCCTGCATCGGGGTGACTCTGCATGAAAGAGATGCATTTTGAGAAGGTCTCCTCTCCGACAATTGTATCCGGATTAAGCATAAGTATAAATTCCCCCTCTGCAGCTTTCAACCCCTGATTGCAGGCTTTGGCAAATCCTTCATTGGAGATGTTTCTTATCAGTCTGACAGAAGGGAATAAGGAATTGACCATCAGGCATGAATCGTCGGAGGAATTATTGTCAATTACTATTATTTCACACTCAATATTTTCTGCGGCCCTTATTACACTGTATAGGCATTGCTCAAGGTAATACCTGACATTGAAATTTACTATGATAACGGATAAATCCATCAGGCTTTACGGATCTGTTCTCTGAGTACTTCAGCCAGTCTTTTTACCCCGGTCTCTGTTTCAGCGGAAGAGGAAAATGAAAAGTTAATTCTCATGGTGTTATGACCTGAGTCGTTGCAGAAAAAGGTTGAACCTTCAACAAATGCCACATTGTTATCAATGGCTTTTTTAAGAATTTCTCCAGTATCGAGGCCTCCGGGCAGGGTTACAAACAGGAAAAGTCCGCCCTCGGGCCTTGTCCATGATACTCCTTCAGGCATATATTTGCTGAAACACTCAAGCATGAAGTCGCGGCGGCTCCTGTAAAGCTCAATTGTCCGGGGTATGTTTTTGTCGAGAAGGCCTTTTCCAATGTACCGGGCTACTATCCTCTGAATAAAAGGAGAGGTACAGAGATCAGCTGTCTGTTTTGCGGTCACGACTTTATCGAGAATGGGGGCTTCGCCTATTATCCATCCTATTCTGAGCCCCGGTGACAGAATCTTGGAGAAAGAACAAAGGGATATCACCCTGCCGTACCGGTCGATCTGCTTCATCATCTTCTGCGGCACCCCTTCAAACCTTATCTCCCTGTAAGGACTGTCTTCAATAATTAGCAGGTTGTGTTTTTCGGCTATTTCTATAATCTTTTCCCTTCTTGCTTCCGGCATAGTAATTCCCGTCGGATTCTGAAAGTCGGGGATTATGTATATGAATTTTATCTTTCTGCCCAGGTCTTTAAGTCTCACAACAGCTTTTTCAAGTTCATCGGGTCTCATCCCGTTTTCATCAAGAGGTATGCCTCTCAGTCTTGCCCCGTAAGTCTGAAAAGCATTAAGTCCGCCCAGGTAAGAAGGAAGACCGCAGATAACATAATCATCGGGATCGATAAAAATCCTTGAAAGGAGATCGAGTCCCTGCTGGGAACCTGAAACAATGATAAGATTTTCCGGGTCAACGTTAAGACCGTCTCTTCTGTGCCTTTCGGCAAGAACCTTCCGGAGGAGAGGATCTCCCTCGGTAGTGCCATACTGAAGTGCTGTTTCACTCTCATTTCTGAGAACCTCCTCAACAACAGCTTTTATGTCATCTGCGGGAAATGTATCAGGTGAAGGTAAACCTCCCGCAAATGAAATCATACCCGGCCGCTGAAGCAATTTCAGTATCTCTCTTATCGCAGATTTTTTCATGTTGCGGGAAGCCCTCGACAGGAAAGGGTCAATAGATCTAAGCATGGCAATGCGAATTATTGTTTTTTCTGACCACAGGTCCTTATTTTTTTTGATGAATAATTACTTTTCAGGTCCCCGGGAGGTTGAACGGCATTCTGTTTATTATTGATCTTCCGAGCGTAAGCTCATCGGTGTATTCCAGCTCGTTTCCCACAGCCACACCTCTTGCCAGAACGGTAAGCTTTATATTGTATTTGTTAAGCCTCCTGTAAAGATAATAGTTAGTCGTGTCTCCTTCCATGGTGGTGCTCAGGGCAAATATAATTTCACTTATCGAACCTGTCCCGGCCCTTGCTTCAAGCGAGTCAATATTGAGTTCAGACGGACCTATCCCGTCGATGGGTGAAATAACCCCTCCGAGAACATGGTAAAGCCCGTGATACTGCCTGGTATTCTCAATCGCCATTACATCCTGGATGTTTTCCACAACGCAAAGCAGCTTTTTATCTCTCGTGTGATCGCTGCAGATACTGCATATTTTTTCATCGGAAATATTATGACAAACGGAACAATACTGAATTTCGGAGCGGAGTCTGATAATCGTTTCTCCGAATTTTGAGACTTCTCCGGGATCTCTTCTCAGCAGGCTCATTACCAGTCTCAGGGCAGTTTTACGTCCTATACCCGGAAGAGAAGCAAATTCATTTACAGCATTTTCGAGAAGTTTCGAAGGAAAAACCGTAAGACTCATCAGTATTTTTTTTCAAAAATAGCTCAATTATTACTCTTAATAAATACCAAAACGGATTTTTCGTCATGATTTCTTTTTGCTATTCTTGCACAAGCAAAAAAAACTATGTCTCCGTTTATTATACTTACAGTTTTCCTTATTTATACAGGAGTACTCTTTCTGGTGACCTGGCTTACCGCGCGCAAGGCCGACAGCCATGCCTTTTATCTTGGCAGAAACATATCGCCCTGGTACGTAGTGGCCTATGGAATGATAGGAGCTTCCCTTTCGGGAGTTACATTCATGTCTGTCCCGGGCTGGGTGCGCGACACTCAGTTCAGCTACATGGTGGTGGTTTTCGGATATCTGTTCGGGTATTTTGTAATTGCCCTTGTGCTGCTGCCTCTTTACTACAAACTCAAACTGACTTCAATCTATTCATACCTGGAGAAAAGATTCGGTTACTGGTCGTATAAAACCGGAGCAGGTTTTTTCATACTTTCAAGAACTCTGGGAGCCTCTCTTCGTATGTTTCTGGTTATTAATGTTTTGCAAATATTTATTTTTGATGCATGGAACATACCTTTCTGGTTCAATTCAGTAATCTTTATTGTGCTTATCGTCCTTTATACTTTCAGGGGGGGAATAAGGACCATAGTATGGACTGACACACTGCAGACCACTTTTATGCTTTTTGCGGTAATAATGTCGGTGGTATATATCAGCAGGGAGTTGGGAAAACCCGTTGCAGAACTGATTCCTCTGCTCAGGGAGAAAGGAATTACCAGGATGTTTGTAACCGAGTGGCAGCATGAAAGGTTTTTCCTGAAGCAGTTCCTGAGCGGGATGTTCATTACGATTGTAATGACGGGGCTTGACCAGGAGATGATGCAGAAGAACCTGAGCTGCAGGAACATCAGGGAGGCTCAGAAAAACATGTTCACTTTCAGTTTCATTCTTGTTTTTGTAAATCTGCTCTTCCTGTTCCTGGGCGCTATATTGCTGATCTATGCCGGTACCCTGAATCTTGACGTACAGATGTCGGATGACCTGTTTCCCACTATAGCCCTCAGATACCTGTCGCCCCTGGCCGGACTTGTTTTTCTTATCGGGATAATATCCGCAGCTTTTCCGAGTGCTGACGGTGCTCTCACTTCACTTACGACCTCATTTACAATCGATTTCATGGGGCTTGACAAGAGGTCCGGGATAACCGAAAAGAAGCGCACCCGCATACGGTATGCAGTACATCTCTCTGTTGCCGCGGTGTTTCTGGTTGCAATCCTTGTTTTCAGGGCTATGAACGACAGGGCTGTGATTGACAAGCTTTTCACAATAGCCGGTTACACATACGGGCCGTTGCTGGGCCTGTATTCCTTCGGGCTTTTTACAAAGAGGTCGGTTACCGACAGGGCTGTGCCGGCAATAGCAATCCTCTCTCCGGTAATATGTTATTTCCTGAGCCTCTATTCGGCCGAACTTTTCAACGGATACAGATTCGGATTTGAGCTCCTTCTTCTTAACGGTATGATAACTTTTGCGGGGTTGCTCATATTCAGCAGGAAGAAGAGTGATTTACCGGGCAGCCCGATTGCTGCCTGAGAGTTATCGGATTATCCCGGTTTACCTGTTGATCTTTTCCGTTTTGTATGGAATGCTCCAGATAAGGTAATAGCTTAGTCCGGGACTGAAAGATTTTGTGCCGTTCCCGTATCCCGGTATATACACCGGCCGCAGGTTTCTGCCTGTTCCTGAATAAATGAGTAGGCGCAGGTGTACCGACCAGCCGATCATGATATTTTTAAAAACTTCCGTCCTTATCCCGGGGGAGACCTCAATAAAGTGTGCGGCACGGGAGATTCTTCCGATGGAGCTGTTAACTTCTCCCCAGTAGTTTTCCGAACTGATAAACGGAGCCTCATAGGTGTAGAAAGATACAGCGTATTTTAGTCCGGCGCCTGCAAAATATTTTCCACGCGAAACCAATGGGGAAATTGCATTTATTTCTGTTCCTGCCTTGAAAAAAAGGCCTTTGGCAGAATATTCATAATTGTATTGCGAGAAAAAGTATTTCTGGTACCCGGCCGAAACAACCCATGAGAATGAAGTGTCTCTGTCAATTATCAGCAATCCTTCAAATGAAATATTGTTTTTGCCGGCAATTCTGTATGCGGGTCCGAATAAATCGGCACCTGCTCTTATTTTAAGGGGAAAGGCAATGGTGTCTGCCCCCGAAGCTGAGAACATGAAAAGCTGAAGCAGTATGCTAAAAGAAAATGCGAATGTTCTCTTCATTTCTGTTGGTAACTCTGTTATTTCTGATAATAACGGTGTCGATTATGTTTGCTGTAAAAGTGCATCCGGTGGTGGTGTAATAGAATGTGTACCCGCATTCCTTTGAAAGAAGATGAGGATATGTCGAATAACTGAAAGTCAGGGTATCATAAATTCCGTTAATGCCGATTACAAAACTGCAGTAATCGGAGGAGGCGTCGGGGGGAAGAAAGATAACCTGTTGGCCTGCTGCTTTTTTGTAAATATACGATCCTTCCTTTCCTGCCCCGTAAACCGTCACCGAATCAGGCGCCGCAATTCTTCCGGTACCCGACCTGTAGAATGATGCACCAATCAGTACTTCAGTCTCCTCCTGACATGATTGCGGGGTACATGAAAACATTAATAGTGCAGTTAACAATATAAGCGCAAATCCTGAAATAAGGCCTGTAACCCGGGGTTTTATCATGAAAACGCAGGATTTACGCGAAAAACAGAAGAAATTGTATGTTGATGGTACAGCCAATATTTTCGTATTACCGGGATTAAATTTTCCTGAGGTATTCTTCAGCCAGTGAAATGGCTTTCTGCAGTCCGGCCACATTCTTTCCTCCGGCAGATGCAAGGAACGGCTGACCGCCTCCTCCGCCCTCAATTGCAGGGGAAATCGTTTTAATAATATCCACTGCCGACACCTTCCCTTCTTTTACGAGGCTGTCGCTTACCATCACCACAAGGTGTGCTTTGCCCTCAATTCCGGCTCCTATTACCGCAACAACAGGAGAATCTGAATTTCTGAAATTCCCTGCAATAAGTTTCAGAAAATCAATTGAGTCGGCTTCGGTAATTCCCCGGGCAAAACTAAAACCGTTCATCATCACGGACCTGCCGGCCATCTCTTTCATATAAACTGCTGCCAGCATCGACTGCAGTTTTTCTATCCTTTTTCTGGCCAGGTTATTTTCGGTAACAAGTTTGCTGACATTTTCGGTAACTTTTCCGGTGCTTCTGAGCATTTCACCGATGGCATCTATTTCCCTGATTCTGGAGTTCAGGTAATTTTCGGCTGTTTCTCCCGTTAAAGCCTCAATTCTGCGTATTCCGGCGGATATGGCCCCTTCCGAAACAATCCTGAATATTCCTATACTGCCTGTCCGGCTTGTGTGAGTACCTCCGCAGAGTTCCACTGAATCGCCGAAGCGGATAACCCTTACCTTATCTCCGTATTTCTCCCCGAAAAGGGCCATGGCTCCCATTTTCCCGGCCTCTTCCATGGGAACATCCTCAATAGCCGTCTGTTCGATATTTTCCCTGATTAGCCTGTTTACCAGTTTCTCGATTTTTTCAATCTCCTCTAAGGAAAGCTTCTTAAAGTGACTGAAGTCGAACCTGAGGCGCTCCCATGTAACAAGTGAACCCTTCTGTTCAACGTGGTTCCCGAGGACTTTTCTTAGTGCGTGATGGAGCAGATGTGTCGCGGTGTGGTTATTGGCCGTCATCTGGCGCTTTTCCCTGTCGACTGATGCAGTATAAGTCTCTTCGGGGGAGGATGGTTCCCTGTCGGCAAGATGAATAATAAGATTATTTTCCTTTATTGTATCGGTTATCCTTATTGTTTCGGTGCTTCCCGTAAGGGTTCCCGTATCCCCTGCCTGTCCGCCCGACTCTGCATAGAAGGGAGTTCTGTCAAGCACTATCTGGCAGATCTCCCTGCCCTTGCTTTTTATTTTTCTGTATCGTGTGATCCTGACCTCATCTTCGGTCGTTTTGTAACCTGTAAAAAGAGTTCCTTCCGTTTCTCTCAGAATTATCCAGTCTCCGGCTTCAACTGAAGCGGCATCGCGCGACCTGTTTTTCTGATCTTTCATTGCTTCTTCGAAACCCTTCTCATCGGGTTTAATGTTATTTTCCCTGAGAATCAGATTTGTGAGGTCTGGGGGGAAGCCGTATGTGTCGTATAGTACAAAAGCCTCATCTCCGGGGAATACGGTGTTTCCTGCAGCATGCAGCTCACCGATCTTCCTTTCGATTCTTTTCAACCCTTTTTCCAGTGTCCTGAGAAATGAAATCTCCTCCTCCTTAATGACTTTCGAGATGAGGTTCTCATTGTGAATAAGTTCGGGATAGTGGTCGCCCATCCCGGACGAAAGAACAGGAACAAGCCTGTAAATGAAAGGATCTTCCATTCCGAGGTGGGTAAAACCATAACGTATCGCCCTTCTGAGGATTCTTCTGATAACATAACCTGCCTTGTTGTTGGAGGGCATCTGGCCGTCGGCTATTGAAAATGCCACCGCACGAAGATGGTCAGCGATAACTCTCATCGCGATATCCTGATTCTCCCCGCTGCCGTATTTTCTGCCGGTTATTGCGGCAATTTCGCTGATCACAGGCTGAAAAATATCGGTGTCATAGTTCGACTTCTTTCCCTGCATTACCATGCAGAGCCTTTCAAACCCCATTCCTGTGTCAACATGCCTGGCGGGAAGTGTCTCAAGGCTGCCGTCGGCTTTACGGTTGTACTGAATAAAGACAAGGTTCCATATTTCAATTACCTGAGGATGACCCTTGTTTACAAGCAGATGTCCCGGAACTTTTTTTCTTTCATCATCGCTCCGGATGTCGATATGGATCTCGGAGCATGGACCGCAGGGTCCGGTTTCACCCATTTCCCAGAAATTATCCTTTTTTGAGCCCTCAAGCGTATGGTTTTCAGATCCTCCGGTCATGATCTGCCAGTGCTCAAAACTTTCGTCATCCCTTGGTACACCCTCATCAGGGCTTCCTTCAAAAATTGTTGCATAAAGACGGTCGGATGGTATCTTCAGTTCCCTTGTCAGAAACTCCCAGGCCCATTCGATGGCCTCCTTTTTGAAATAATCGCCAAACGACCAGTTGCCCAGCATTTCAAACATGGTATGGTGATAGGTATCCAGGCCAACCTCTTCAAGGTCGTTGTGTTTCCCCGAAACCCTGAGGCATTTCTGCGAATTGGCAACTCTTTTATGTACCGGTGGCTGGTTGCCCAGAAAGATATCCTTGAACTGGTTCATCCCGGCATTGGTGAACATTAGTGTCGGGTCATTTTTTATCACCATACTGGCAGAAGGTACTATAACATGTCCCTTCGACCTGAAATACTCCAGATACTTCTTCCTCAGTTCACCGGCCTTCATAATTGAATAATAATGTTTTATTTGAAACTTATCTATTTTAAGGGCTTGTAAAATTAATTTATTTACTTTAGATTTGTCAGCTACATGTAAAAAAGAGCTACCTGTTTTGTTGCCCTGGAGAAAGAAATATCTCTTCGATGAAGAAAACCTGCTATTTAAGCAGGTGCGTTATCCATTAAAGATCAGGCTGTTAAAATTTGCAGGGTGGCTGGTTGTTTCCGTAATGGTTTCAGCCTTTTATCTTCATCTTTTCGAAATGAGGTTTGGGTCACCGAAGGAAAAGATGCTGAACAGTGAGATTGAGAACCTTAAGATTTCCTACAGCATTCTTGATATGCGTTTCGCGGAAGCATTGAACACCCTCGGGAACCTGCGCAAGTCAGACGATATCAGGTACAGGCCCGTTCTGGGACTCGACACCATTCCGTCATTTTACAGGATTCCTGCTACCGGAGGCGTTGAGAGGTTCAGGGATCTTAACTTCCTGAAAAACAAGGATCTTATTGTTTCGGCACGTGAAAAACTTGAACAGATCAGGGGCATGGCGACGGTTCAGAGGGAATCATTCGTTGAAATAAGCAATGCAAAAGATGAATGGAACAGGATGAATGAGTATCTCCCCAAAATATGCCCGGTTGATGTTTCCATAAAAAGGGGTGACGGAATAAAATTCAGGGAGGAGCACCCTGTGCTGGGAACTGCACGGTGGCACTACGGACAGGA